>Ga0102946_1000213_pt1 | contig 20523 bp, 18 predicted proteins | sample SalPon2A_A_D1_MG_FD_78209 | JGI IMG/M metagenome (GOLD analysis project Ga0102946, IMG submission 78209) | Soil microbial communities from South San Francisco under conditions of wetland restoration - Salt Pond MetaG R2A_A_D1_MG | ecosystem: Environmental > Terrestrial > Soil > Wetlands | place... | reverse complement strand
TTCCGCGTCTTCGAGCTCCCAGTCCGACGCCTTGAAAAAGCCACGTGGCTTACGCGCCATGACTTTGACGTTTTCCGCACCAAGCCGCAAAGACGTCCGGCAGCAGTCCATCGCGGTATTGCCCACCCCGATAATCAGCACTTGCTTGCCGATCTTTTCAATGTGGTCGAATGCCACAGACTCCAGCCAGTCGATGCCAATGTGAATATTCTCACTGTCGTAGCGCCCCGGGATTTCCAGGTTTTTGCCGCGGGGCGCACCGGTGCCTACGAAGATGGCGTCAAATCCTTCGTCCAGGAGTGCGCTCATGCTTTCAATAGGGTGGTTCAACTTGACGTCGACACCCATGTCCACGATGTAATTGATTTCTTCGTCGAGAATAGTCGGCGGCAAACGGAACTGTGGAATATTCGTGCGCATCAAACCGCCAGTCGTATCCAGCGCCTCGAAAATCGTGACTTCGTAGCCGAGTGGGCGCAGGTCATTGGCAACCGTCAGGGACGCACAGCCAGCGCCGATCAGGGCAACTTTCTTGCCATTCGACGGTGCCCCTTTGGGCAAGCGATCGACAATATTGTCCTTGAGGTCGGCGGCAACGCGTTTTAGTCGGCAGATGGCGACCGGCCGCTCTTCAACCCGGCCGCGACGGCAGGCAGGCTCGCAGGGTCGATCACAGACCCGTCCGAGGATCCCCGGAAATACGTTGGAATTGCGATTTTCAATGTAGGCGTCGCTGAAACGGCCTTGCGCGATCAGTCGAATATACTCGGGCACGTCGGTGTGCGCTGGACAGGCATACTGGCAGTCGACAACCTTATGGAAATACTCGGGGTTGGAAGTATCTGTCGGTTTCATGAATGTGAAGCGTTAGCCTCTGAGTGCGTCTGTGCACGCTTTCCGGTCCATCATTTGGGGCTAGCATAACGGCATCGGGAGGAAAGGCAAACTTTATCGCGACCGGTTAAATTCCAGCCGTTTGCCAGGCACCTCACCGCTCAGCTTGCCGTTTTGCCAGGCGATCGTTCCGTTGATTATTGTCGTATCAATGGTCGCGGAAAAATGATGTCCCGCGAACGGCGTCCACTGGCACTTGTAGAGCACCTCTGCGTCGTCTGCGCGGCAGCCACGATCAGGATCAACCAGCACCAGGTCAGCGTAGTAACCCTCTCGCAGATACCCACGCTCCGGCACGCCAAACAAATCGGCGGGCGCATGACAAGCCCGATCAACCAGCAGCTCTGGCGTTATCGCTTTGGCGGCGACGAGATCGAACAAGACCAGTACCGCGTGCTGCACCAGGGGGAGCCCCGCCGGTGCCTTGAAATACGTATTGTTCTTTTCAGCCCGCGTGTGCGGCGCGTGATCCGTCGCAATAACATCGAGCCGACCGTCATTGAGTGCAGCCAGCAACGCCTCCCGATCCGCGCTCGATTTAATGGCCGGGTTACACTTGATACGGGTACCAAGCACAGGATACCGGGACTCATCGAAGAACAGGTGGTGGACACACACCTCGCCGGTGATCCGCTTTTCGGCTCGCGACGCCGTGGTAAACAACTCCATCTCAATCGCCGTCGTCAGGTGCAAAATATGCAGTAACGCGTCGTGTCGCCGTGCCAGTTCCATCGCAAAACTCGATGAGGTCAGGCAGGCATTGGCCGAGCGGATATTCGGGTGCTCCGTCATCGGCACATCTTCACCAAATTGCTCCCTGGCGTGCGCTTCGTTTTCCCAGATTGTTGGCGAATGTTCGCAATGCGTGGCGACCAGGATCGGGGCGTCACGAAAAATCAGGTCCAGCGCATCCGGATCGTCGACCAGCATGTCACCTGTCGACGCACCCATAAATGCTTTGATTCCACAGGCCTCACCAACCTGCAGGGCACGAATTTCCTCGATATTGGAGTTCGTAGCGCCGAAGTAGAAACCGTAGTTCGCGGTGCAACGGCCGGCGGCCAGTCGATATTTATTCGCCAGCTCCTCGCGGGTCGTCGTCAGTGGATCGACGTTGGGCATATCCATAAAACTGGTGATGCCCCCAGCGGCAGCAGCGGCGGATTCGGTAGCGAGATCACCCTTGGCGGTCAACCCTGGCTCACGAAAATGGACCTGATCGTCAATCATGCCGGGCATCAGGTATTTGCCCCCGGCGTCAATGACCTCTGCGCCCTCCATCGCATCGATTTGGGCCGCAATCTTTTCAATGCGATCATCCTGAACGAGCACGTCCCGTTCAAGGATTTCGCCCTCATTGATCAGGCGCGCATTCGTAATCAGTAGTCTCGTAGATGCCATTTGCCGTAGCGTTTTGCTGCCATGAGTTGCGAGCAGTATGCGAGGGAATGTGCGCAAATGCCATTCCCGGCACAGAGAATTTTTGCGGGCGTCGCCCGGGTGTGCGATAACCGCAGCATGAAAGACTTCGTTACCCAGGTCGAGAATTCACACGTCTATGACGTTGCCATTGAAACCCCTTTGGAGCTCGCACCGGTGCTGTCAGAGCGCCTTCGCAATCGTGTGCTGCTTAAGCGAGAAGACCTGCAAAGCGTTTTTTCTTTCAAGTTACGCGGCGCTTACAACAAAATCGCCGGGTTGTCCGATGCCGACGCCACGCGCGGCGTAATCTGCAGCTCGGCGGGTAACCATGCACAGGGTGTAGCACTGGCGGCGCAGCGCCGCGGCGTTCGGGCCGTCATTGTAATGCCGGTTACGACGCCAAGCATCAAGGTGAATGCAGTGCGCGGCCTGGGCGGTGAGGTTGTTTTGCATGGCGACAATTATGACGATGCGTTCGCACGCGCCCGGGAACTCATGCAGGAACAGGGCCTGATTTTTATTCATCCCTTTGATGATCCCGACGTGATCGCCGGGCAGGGTACGATCGGAGCCGAGCTGCTTGACCAGTGCAAGGAGGACATTCACGCCGTGTTTGTACCTATCGGCGGCGGCGGCCTGATTGCGGGAATCGCTGGCTATATCAAGGCGCGGCGACCGGGTATTCGTATTATTGGGGTTGAACCCGAAGACTCGGCCGCCATGCGTGATTCCATCGCCGCAGGCGTGCCGGTTACGCTGGAACATGTCGGCATTTTCGCTGATGGTGTTGCGGTCAAACGGGTTGGCGAGATAACCCTGCAGGCCTGCCAGCAGTACGTCGATGAATTCATCACGGTCGATACCGATCAGATTTGCGCCGCTATTCGGGACATCTTCGAAGACACCCGCTCAATTGTTGAACCGGCCGGCGGTCTCGCTGTCGCGGGCCTGAAGAAATACCTGGCCACGAACAAGTTTCATGACCAGACCTTTATTGCAATTAATTGTGGGGCCAACGTCAATTTTGATCGACTCCGGCACATTGCCGAACGGGCCGCAGTTGGTGAGCAAACCGAGATGCTCCTGGCTGCCGAAATTCCGGAGGAGCCGGGCAGTTTCCGGCGTTTCTGTGAAGCATTGGGACGCCGCGGCGTGACCGAGTTCAACTACCGGTACAACAACAACAGCGCGGCGCATGTTTTTGTTGGCGTACAACTAACAGAGGGCCTGGCCGAGCGGCAACAACTGCTCAAGTTGTTGCGCGATGCGAACTACCTGGTTGAGGATCTGAGCGACAATGAGATGGCGAAGCTGCACGTTCGCCACATGGTAGGGGGACCGTCCGCCGGTGTTGAGAACGAGCGGCTGTTTCGCTTCGAATTTCCGGAGCGGCCCGGTGCATTAATCGATTTTCTGCAGGCAATCGGTACGGACTGGAATATCAGTCTGTTTCATTACCGTAATCACGGTTCGGACTTTGGTCGGATCCTGGCAGGCATCGACGTGCCGGACGACGAGACCGGTGAACTGGAAGCCCACCTTGCGCAACTCGGCTATGCGCACTGGGAAGAAAGCAATAACCCGGCTTATACGATGTTCCTGCGTTAGTCCTGGTACGACGTATCGCGACGATCCAGTTTTCGTAGCAGGCCTGGCCAGGCCAACTCGCCGCCGAGCCCGCGTGTAACCTGCTCCACCTGCGCCTTGATACCTGCCACGATGGGTGCCGGAACCTGCACGAGCTCGCCACCCGAAGACTGCGCCATCACCTGGGTCTGACAGGCGGTTTCCAGTGCGTACATCATAAGGAATGCATCAGCGACGGTATTGCCGACCGTCAGCAGACCATGGTTACGCAGGATCAATGCCTGGTTGCTGCCCAGGTCGGCTACCAGCCGCGGTTTCTCTTCTTCGTTCAGGGCGATGCCTTCGTAATCGTGATAACCCAGCGTGGCGTAGGGGACCAGCGAAATTTGTGAGATCGGCAACAAGCCATCCTTTTGTGCAGAGACTGCAACCCCTGCCCGCGTGTGAGTGTGCAGCACGCAACCGACGTCCTCGCGTGCTTCGTGCACAGCGCTGAGATTGGTCAAACCGGCCGGGTTTACCGGATACGATGAGTCCACGACTTTTTCCCCGGCGAGATCGACTTTGACCAGGCTACTCGCCGTGATTTCTTCGAACAGCATGCCGTAGGTGTTGATTAGAAAATGCTTATCGGGCCCCGGGACCCGCGCAGTGATGTGGGTGAACACCAGGTCATCCCAGCCATGCATCGCAATGATTCGATAACAGGCTGCGAGATCGACACGCACCTGCCATTCCTCGTCACTAACTTGCTTGCGTACGTTTTCCCCGGCTACTGTATTCATCTCAACCACCTATCGTCAGTTCGGTCCGCACGTCCCTGCATTTAGTTTCATGCGAAACTCAGCTTTGGTCATATCGCAATTCATTATTCCAAAATCTTTCGAAAGTAATTGCAACCAAAACGATCGCCGCTGCATCCAAGATATAAGACAAACGCGAACAAACTTAAATTCCCTTATGCTGTTTGTTTCGTTGTGTTGGCGGTGACCTCGCGGTCACCGCCTTTTTTTTGCCCTCAAGGCGAATACCGTTGCTTACCACATGTTGCGTAATCTGGCGGCAACATCCACGCGTTTATCGCTGCGGGAAACTTGCTGTGTCGAACTGTTCTCGTCCCTGCCGCGGAAAATCCGCTGCATTGTCGCCAGCAACTTGTCGGTTACAAAACGGCTGCGCGCACCGAAAACATGTTTGTCGCCAGAACGAGCCTGCTGAGTGACATGGTACTTCAGCGGCGCAATCAGCGACAACGACTGCTTCGCACGAGTCATCGCAACGTAAAGCAAGCGCCGCTCTTCCTCTATCATGTGTGGTTTCCCCGTTGCGAATTCGGACGGAAAATTGCCATCCGAGACATTCAATACGTGTACAGCTTCCCACTCCTGCCCCTTGGACGAATGCACCGTTGAGAGCACGAGGTAGTCTTCATCCAGTAACGGATCTCCGGCAAGGTCACCTGCAGCGCTTGGCGGGTCGAGCGTCAACTCACTCAGGAATCGCTCCCGGGTCGGATACCTGCCCGAAATTTGCTCGAGTTGTTCGAGATCGGCTTCGCGCGTGTCCAGGCCATCGTAAATGCGCTCGAGCTGCGGCTGATACCAGTGCCGAACCTGCGTTACCTGCGTCTGCCAAGAACCCTGGTCTTCGACCTCGTTGGACAGCGTTTGCATCAATGCGCAAAAGGAGGGCCAGTCATTCGCGGCGGCAGCGGGCGGCCGAAACCCGGCCAGCGATTCGAATTGATTGTGAGCGATCTGCAGATGCTCAATACAACGTGCTGCGTTAGCCGGCCCCATACCGGGCAGCAATTTCAATACGCGAAAAGCCGCGACCTCGTTCTTCGGATTCTCCGCCCACTTCAGGACCGAGAGCAGGTCTTTTACGTGCCCGGCCTCGAGAAACTTGAGGCCGCCATACTTGACGTAGGGAATGTTGCGCCGCACCAGTTCAAGCTCCAATCTGTCACTGTGGTGCGAGCTGCGAAACAGTACCGCCTGGTCCATCAATCGCATGCCCTGTTCGGAATTGCCCAACACTGACTCCACCACAAACTCCGCCTCTGCATCTCCGTCCTCCACACTGACATACTGAGGCTTGGCGCCACCTTTACGGTCTGAAAACAGATTTTTGCGATACTGGCGCTCGCTGTCTGCGATTAATAAGTTGGCAGTGTCGAGGATCGGCTGTGTTGAGCGATAATTTTGCTCAAGGGAAATCACCTGGGCGGTGGGCATAAACTGGTCGGGAAAACCGAGAATATTGTCGACCTCGGCCGCGCGGAACGAATAGATAGACTGCGCATCGTCACCAACCACCGTAACGCCATCACCCTGCGGCTTTAGCGCGCGCAGAATTTGCGCCTGGATTAGATTGGTATCCTGATATTCGTCGACCAGCACATGATCGAACCAGGCTCCGATTTCCGTTGCAAACTCATCCTCAGCGACCAGGTGGCTCCAGTACAACAGTAAATCGTCGTAGTCGAGCGCCTGGTTCTGCTGTTTCCGCGCGACATAGGCACGAAAAAGCTCGCGCAGTTCGGACGTCCAGTCAACACACCAGGGATAGGTCTCATCAAGGACGTCGGTCAGAGGCTTTTGCGTGTTTACGCAACGGGAATAGATCGCGAGGCAGGTATCTTTCTTGGGAAAGCGCCGCGATTTCTTCGACAAGGCCAGGTCATGACGGACAACATCCAGCACATCGGCAGCATCACCACGATCAAGGATCGAAAAGCCGGGATCGAGACCAAGGTTCCGCGCAAAGCGGCGCAGCAATCGATTGGCAATGGAGTGAAATGTTCCGGACCACGGCAATATTCCCGCAGGTAACGCAGGTGCGTCGTTGGCTGCCAGCGCCTGGCGCACGATTGCGTCAACGCGCCGGGTCATTTCCTGGGCCGCTCGACGTGTAAACGTGAGCAACAGGATGCGTTCGGGACTCACGCCGGAAATGATCAGATGTGCGACCCTGTGTGCCAGCGTCATCGTCTTGCCGGTCCCGGCACCGGCAATCACCAGCAGCGGTCCGGCGCGAAATGAGTTGCCTGCTTCCAACTCGCCGTACGTTGCGGCCTGCCGTTGCGCCGTGTTCAACTGGTCCAGATAATCGTTGATACGCGTCGCCGCTTGCACTGTGTGACCTCCAGGGAATTATCTGTATTTTTATACAGTACTGGATAGATTTACAAGTGAATGCTGAAAAAACCCGTATAAATTAGACAGATAACCTCTCAGGATCAGCCGCAGACCACAGATATGCCCGCATGACATTCGAAATCGCGATCGTTATTGGCGTTCTCATCGTCTCGCTGGTCCTTTTTGTCAGCGAAGTCATTCGCATGGACCTGGTCGCACTGCTGGTGCTGGGCGCACTGGCGATCTTCGGTGTCGTCACCACGGAACAGGCATTCGCAGGCTTTTCCAATAGTGCCGTGATCACGGTCTGGGCCATGTTCATCCTCAGCGAGGGACTGACGAGAACCGGTATTGCCGACATTATTGGCCGCCAGGTGATGCGCGTGGGCGGGAGTCGCGAAACGCAATTGATTCTTGTGATCATGATCACTGGCGCGGTCCTGTCGGCATTCATGAACAACATCGGCGTTGCCGCACTGATGCTGCCGGTGGTGGTGGACGTTGCGAGGCGCACTCGAATTCCTGCATCCCGCCTGTTGATGCCACTCGCCTACTCGACCTTGCTGGGCGGGCTGATGACCCTGATCGGCACTCCGCCGAACCTGCTGATCAGCGAGGCCCTGGGTCAAAGCGGACGCGAACCGTTCAAGCTATTCGATTTCACGTCGCTGGGCGGCGTCGTGATGATAACGGGCGTCGTCTTCGTGGCATTGATCGGACGATTCCTGCTACCAAGCCATCGCGGCAAGCGCGACAAGCAGGTCAGTCAACGCAGCCTGCGATCACGTTACAAGCTGCATGAACACACATTCATGCTCCGTATCCCGCGCCAGTCAGTGCTGGTGGGCAAGACCCTGGCGGAGAGCCGCATTGGTGCCTCAACCGGGATGATCATACTGGAGCTGGTGCGCGATGGCCGGAGTAATACCCTGCCAGGGCGGCAGACAGTACTGCAAGGCGGGGACGGCATCCTGGTGCAGGGTCAACTGGACCGCTTTCGCGAATTGCGACGCTGGAGCGACCTGGTCATCGAACGCGAGACACCCGTATTGAAGTCCATGGTTGCTGCCAAGGTGGCATACGCCGAGGTCACCATTTCCGACACGTCACCGCTGGTCGGCGAGTTGGTGCGGGATGCGGCGTTTCGCACCCGTTTCAACGTGGCAGTTGTCGGGTTGCGCCGGAACGATCGCTATCGCCTCACCAATCTGGCGTATGTCCCGCTGCGCGCCGGCGAACGCATCCTGGTGCAGGGTGAAACCGACGCCATCGAGGCGATCGACAAGTTCGCCGATTTCAGTGAAAGCGAGGTGTTATCGACTGAACGGCTGATGAAGGAGTATCACACCGAGGAACGCATGTTCGTTGTGCGACTACCCAAGGCCAGCGGGCTGGTGGGCGCGAGCCTGAGCAAGAGCCGTCTTGCCGATGTGTTTGACTTCCGCATTGTCGCAATTTTTCGCGACGGCACCTTGGAGGTGATGCCGGGCGGCGAGGAAGAATTGACGGGTGGTGACCTGTTACTTCTTGAGGGTCAGTACCAGGACCTCGAACTGCTACGTGGCATGCAGGAAATCGAAATCGAAACGAGTGTGCCGTCCAACATCGGCGCCTTCGAATCGGATCGGCTGACGTTGCTGGATGCTACCCTGCATCCGCGCAGTTCCCTGGCAGGCCGTACCGTTGGCGAACTCAATTTTCGTGAGCGGTATGGCATCGAACTCGCGGGCATCTGGCGAGAAGGTGAGTCCATCGGCGCAGAGCTTGCCGCCGAATCCTTACAGATTGGTGACGGCCTGCTACTGCTCGGCCCCCGGGATCGCCTGCAATTGCTGGAATCGGACACGGATTTCCTGATCCTGTCGCCGTTAGGCCGGGAACGACCGGATACCCGCAGGGCACCGCTTGCCGCATTTATCATGTTCTGCGTGGTCCTGGCCGTCATGCTCGGTTACGCGCCGATTTCGATCGCTGCCGTTGTCGGTGGCAGCCTGATGGTACTAACCGGCTGTCTGAATATGGAACAGGCCTATCGCTCGATCGACTGGCGCGCCATATTCCTGATTGCCGGCATGCTGCCCCTCGGCACTGCGATGCAAGAAACGGGAGCCGCAACCTATCTTGCCAACCAGGTCATGCTGTTGCTGGGAGACGCTGGACCGTGGCCCGTAATAATGGGCCTCTATATCCTGACCGCCATGGCAACGATGATCATTCCAACAGCGGCCCTGGTCGTACTGATGTCACCCATCGTGCTATCGGCTATGGCGGACATGGGCTTGCAGCCGGAAACCGCGATGATGGCAGTGGCGATGGCAGCGTCCGCCAGTTTCACCAGTCCCATTTCACATCCGGCCAATATTCTTGTCATGGGCCCGGGTGGTTACCGATTTGTCGACTATTTGAAGGTCGGCGTTCCGCTTACGATTGTCGTATTCATTACAGTGATGGTGTTGTTGCCCATCCTGTGGCCGCTGCAAGCGGCCTGAAGATTTCTCGAAGTTCGGATGCTTGCGAGAAAAAGCAGCATTCGCTGCTATTGAGAAAGTCGCCCCGGAATTGCTGACCGATCCAGACGGCGATATTACTGCGGCTGTTCCGTAGTACTCACTGCCACCGGCGGCAACTCAATCGTCAGTTCGCCAACCATGGCAACCGGCCCCTGCTCGATCGTATATGCCTGGGCCGATAACGCCTCAACTGCTGCAGTGTCGATGCCCTCAAATTCGCCCGAACCGCCCGCTACCCAGCCCGTGCCCAGCGGCCCCGGCCCCGCCGTAATATTGCCAAGCCACCTGCCACGCCAATTATCGCCGGAACTTCGGTATGCCGGGAACACGATGTTGTGAATGTAGCTCCAGTAATTTTCTTGTTGCTGGATAAACAGACTGCCGCGCTCAGGAACGTAAATATGCCAAACGCTGTCGACCAGAGCTTTGCCATCCAGGATACTCGTTTCCTCCGATTTCGAAGCAAACTTGACGCCGATTCCCACGGTGCGACCGCGGCTGTCTTCGAGCACGTTTACAGTGGCCGTTGTGCTACGCAAGGTTGGCTCCCAGAGTTGTTCCACCTTGGGCGGATACGGCGACACCTGCGACTCGCCATCGTTGGTGTAGATGATGGCATCAGCAGCCGCGACCGAATAAGTCAGCTGCACGAGTTCGTTATCGGTAACCGCAAGCGGTGACAAAGTCTGCTCGCTCACGAACGGATTGTAGAATACGGCGAAGGCGACGATCAGCAGCCCCAGGACAATGCCAGCTACCAGCGCGAGAATGTGTTTGCTCATGACTCATCCTCCGGCGTAGCGACAAAACTGGTACTCAGTTCGATCCGACCGGCCGGTGCATCAGCAGCTCCGGTTGAATCGCCAACCCATCGTTCTGACACGACACCGACCCGGTCGGCGAACTCGCGTGTGCCCGAGCGCAACTCTCCATCCCTGAATGACTGGTCTTCGACCTCCGGGCGCATCAGGATATAAGCCGAGCCACGCGCGGGCAGGTGAAAAACCCATTCCACAAGCGAACCATCGGAGCCACTTGCTGCAATACGGCTGGCAATACCGACGACGATGTCGTTTGTGTTTCTCAGTTTGAATAACTCGGTTCGGGCGTTGGCAAACAGCTCGTCGCGCGGCCATTCCAGGCCGCGTGGTACCGGATCCGCCTGATCAGGCGCACCGATCAGTATTCGGTCATCCGGAATGTTGGCATGGAAGACTTCTTTATTGCCGCCATTCGGAGTTACCTCGACAATCGAGCGCTCACGGGCCTGGTCAACGACCGGCACAAAATAGATGGCTGTCGCGCCCGCGACCAAGCCGAGGAATATTCCAATAATGAGTGACTTAAGCAATATGTGTTCCTTTGTTGATCCTGAGTTTAGTTAACTTGATCTGGTCGTAACACTAGTGACGGTATTTTTGTGACGGAGCGCACAACCGGGGCCCTGAAATCCGCGCGTTTTGGCTGTTGAGCTCCCGAAATGACGGGTTTCTCGCCGCCGCTCTCTGGCTGTACAATCCGCTCTCCACTGTCGATAGCATCACATCAACCAGTACCGTGCCGACCCCTATTTGCCTTTGGTCCGGGCCCAGAAACGTGTCTACGGCCCTCATGTACAGTTTTGCGCAACGCAGCGACATGCGCGTCGTTGACGAGCCTCTGTACGGTCATTACCTGCGTGTCTCTGGCGCCAGACATCCAGGCGGTGACGAGGTTATGGCGCAATCCAATTGTGACGGGGACGCTGTGATGCGGGATTTGATGACGTTGTCGGCTGACATTCCCGAGACGCTGTTCATCAAACACATGGCCCATCACCTGGTGCAGCTCGATCTGAAATTCCTGCACGAGACAAATAATGTATTTCTGATACGCGAACCGCGTGAGATGTTGCCATCACTCACGATCCAGGTCCCCCACGCTGCGCTGGCTGATACTGGCCTGAAGCGACAGTGTCAGCTGCTGCAGGACCTGCATGCGCGCGGTCAGAAAACGGTGGTACTGGACTCACGAGAATTACTTACGAACCCGGAAGCGGTTCTGCGTGAGTTGTGCAGGGAACTGGACTTATCCTTTGACAAGGCGATGCTGCAGTGGCCGGCCGGGCCGCGTACCGAGGACGGAGTCTGGGCAAGGCATTGGTATCATGCCGTACACAAGAGTACCGGTTTCGATGAATACCGCCCCAAGCACGGCTTCCCTGCGAAACTGCGATCGCTGCTGGATGAGTGCCAGCCGTGGTATGACGAACTGTATGCTCAGGCGATTCGCGCGCCTGCTACCGGAGACTGAACATTGAATATTCCCGATCCTCGAAATCGTGACATCCTGGTGCACGTAAACGGCAAACTGGTACCGCGGGCGGACGCCAAAGTGTCGGTTTTCGATAGCTCTGTGCAGGGAGGCGATGCAGTCTGGGAAGGTTTGCGCGTTTACCAGGGTCGAATAGCCGCCCTGGACGGTCATCTGCAGCGTCTGCAAAACTCGGCGAAGACGCTGGCGTTCGCTGACGCCCCGTCAAGCGCTGCGGTGCGCAACGCGATATTCGAGACGCTGGAAGCAAACGGTATGCGCGATGAGGCGCATATTCGATTGACCCTGACGCGTGGTGAGAAAGTGACATCGGGCATGAACCCCCGCTTCAATCAATCGGGCTGCTGCCTGATTGTCCTGGCCGAGTGGAAACCACCCGTCTATTCCGACGACGGCATTCGAGTTATAACCGCCTCTACCCGTCGCAATTCGCCGATGTTTCTCGATTCCAAAATCCATCACAACAACTTGCTGAACAATATTCTGGCCTCGATTGAGGCCAATGTTGCAGGAGTCGACAGCGCGATCATGCTGGACATTGACGGCTTTGTGGCAGAAACCAACGACACCAATCTCTTTATCGTCAGGGGCGGCAAGGTCTATACGCCTTATGCCGATGCCTGTCTGCCAGGGCTAACTCGTAACATGCTGCTCGACATTTGTGCCGAACAGGCGATACCGGCTGCCGAGTGCCGCCTGTCGCTCACCGAGCTTTACTGTGCGGACGAGGTTTTCACCTCTGGCACCATGGGCGAATTGACGCCGGTACTCGAAGCGGATGGCCGTGTGATCGGCGACGGAGCTATCGGTCCGGTAACCAGGCGGCTACAGGACCTGCACCGCAAATATGCTTACGAGCACGGCACGCCATTACCTTTTTAGGCGCTCGAACTGAAATACGTTGCGAGATATTCGTCCAGGTTGATGTTGTCACTACTCTCGATCTGCTGCTGTCTGACGATCGATTCGCTGGCTTCTCGCAAGAACTGCTGTCGCCGCTCATCTGACAGCGGAGTAATTGCGGCGAAATAGTCGCGATGTCCCCTGGACATCGACATGGCTAACTCGAAGAAGCTGCACTTTTCCTCACTCAATTTTTGCAGCAAGCGTGCCGACGGTGTCTCATCAGGGTTCCCAATCAATTCCTGCATCATGCGCACGGAGTGAACATATCGGTCACTACCATCGTGGCGATCAAGGCATTCCGCAATTGCCATAACGTGCTCTAGAATTTCTTCCGCCCACGCGCGCAATGCGACGGCTTTGCCATCACGCTGTAGTCGAAAATCCGGATCTCGCCCCTGCTTCGCCGTCATCGTCTGATTGAGCTTCGTTTCGTCCAGCGACTCGCTGCACAATTCGGGGCTGTCCTCGAGCATGCAATAGATCAGAAAGGCCTCAACGAAGCGCATCGTGTTTTGATTGATGCCGGCCGGATCGTCGACATTGATATCGAGCGAGCGAATCTCGACGTATTCGATTCCGCCTCGACGCAACGCCGCTGTGGGCCGTTCACCCGACATCGCGACCCGTTTGGGACGGATGGAACTGTAGTACTCGTTCTCGATCTGCAGGCGATTTGCATTAAGCTGCCGATACTCGCCGTTAATCTTGACACCAATTTTTTCGTAGTCGGGTTCGGGCGTTGCGATCGCAGCACTAAGGTCGCGAATGTACGCATCCAGGCCATTCAGTGAAATGTTTATCTTCGATTGATTCTGATTGCTATAGCCGAGATCGCTCATCCGCAAGGAAGTTCCAAACGGCTCGTAGAATGTGTCCGCGCCCAGCGATGGCATGCCGACGCTTGAGTCTGTCGAAAATGACTTGCACATCGCGGGAGAGGAGCCAAACAAATACAAGACCAGCCAGCCGAAACGCCGGAAATTGCGTACCAATCCCAGGTAGTGCTCCGAGCGAAACTCATCGTCATCCTGTTTGCTCGCCAATACCTCCATATACACAGGCCAGAAGTCCAATGGCAACGAGTAGTTGAAATGTACACCGGCGATCGTCTGCATTTGCCGGCCGTATCGATACCCCAGGCCACGCCGGTAAATGGTTTTCATTCTGCCGACATTGGAGCTGCCGTATCGCGCCAGGGGTATGCCATCGTCGGCCGGGATCCGGCACGGCATGCTGGCCGCCCATAGTAACTCGTCACCGAGTTCAGAGTACGTAAACTGATGGATGTCACAAAGGAACTGCTGCGCCTCCCAGGTGTTCGCGAGCGCCGGCGTTATGAATTCCAGTAGTGCCTCTGAATAGTCGGTGGTGATGAACCCGTTGGTTAGCGCAGAACCCAATGCCTGGGGATGGTCGGTTTGCGCAAGGTAGCCGTCTGCATCAACGCGCAGGGATTCTTTCTCAACACCTTTGCGGCCGCCAGCGAGAACGCTGCAGTCCCTGTCGGCAATAGCGCTGAAGCGCGATTCGAATCCCTGGCTGGTCATCGGTACCTTTTACCATAAGCGCGCGACATCCGCGCCATTCATCACTCGGCATGCCGCTTGCGGTATGATATGGGCAATTCGTTTATGAGCACGCACTTTCCAAAATATTCAGGCGCGCTAAGCCTTTTCATCGCTACGCTGTTTTTTGCAGAACCTGCGCAGGCATTTCGTTGCGGCAGCAAACTGGTCAAAGATGGCATGCACGAGGCGCAGGTTACCGCGATCTGCGGTGAGCCAACCACCAGGCGGGATCTTGGCGTCGCCGTGCGCTACTACGACTATCGCTACTTTCGTGAATCATCACCGGGCGGGCGACTGTATCGCACACCCGGCACAGGAAATTTTGCATCGGAAGTTGTCATTACAGAATACGTCTACAATTTTGGTCCGCGGAAACTGATGCGTCGCCTTATATTCGAAGGCGGTGTATTGGTGACAATTGAGTCGATCGGCTACGGCTATATCAAGTAAACTCCGGCATCGACCTTCTTTTCGTTGTGGAGTAACACCCATATGAGTGAATCATTTTCACGCCGCGTGCGCGATCGTGCGTCTGGACCAGCAACCCTGATCAGTGAAGGCTGCAAGATTTCCGGGGTCATATCAGGCGCTTGCGACTTTCAGATCAGCGGCGAGGTAGACGGTGACTGCGAACTTGAGGGCACAGTGACACTAACCCGTGAAGGCGTCTGGAAGGGTACGATTCGAGCGGGTAATGTCATCGTTGCCGGTGCGATCGAAGGCGATGTCGTCGCCAGCGGCCACGTCGAGATCACCGAATCCGCACGTATTGTCGGCACCGTGTCCGGGGAAGCCATTGCGGTCGCCGAAGGCGCGGTTGTGGAAGGGGTGATGCAGACGACCGGCAATACCGCACCAAAAGAATTCGTCGAAAAACGACAGGATAACTAAATACAGTCAGTCTTCATATATGGTATGTTTTTTTCATATGTAGTGCATATTTCCGGAAATTAACGAGACATTACCGCTTTTGTTAGCCGGTGATACACTGCTCGACATCCCAGGTCCGCGCGATCTGTTCAACAGAACAATAATAATGGTCGGCAAAAAACTTCCGCAAAATTTGCTGTCAGGACTAGCGCTGGGCGTCTGCGTAGGTGCCATCATGCTGGCGTTGTTCTATGCCCAGTACCGCTGGCTCGCGGGTGAGTTGGTCAACACGAGCGCAGCCGAGCATGAGGTTGTTTTACGGCAGAGTTTCGAGAGGCGTTTTCGCGCGCAATTGCACGAACTGGCGGACCAGCTTGCCGTCCGCGTGAACGAAGCAACGACCGAACCCGCGGCTGACGTGCTCGATAATATGCTGGCGGACAATCCGACCTTGCTCGGTTTACGCGCGGTCATCGATGGTGCCGCAGCGGTTCAGGTCGGCACAGTTCCACTGGCCAGCACGGGCGAAACTGTCTGGCTGACTAACTCCATGACGATGTCTTATCCGATTCTCGATGGAGACCAACCAATCGGACAGTTGTTCGGGGCATTTCTGCTTGACGATTTGCATGCTGAGTCGAACGCATTTGCGACCGACATTGCCGAAAAGGAGGCGCATAATCGGCGAGTCAGCTACCTGTGGATCGGGTTGGGCACACTGGCAGTCCTGGTCTCTTATCTACTGGTTGTATGGATAATCGCGCGTCGCCAGTCCGTTCGCGTTCGCGCTTTGAAAACACAAGCAGAGAAACTGCGAGATGCAGACTTCGGGGAACCGCTGCTCGAATCCCGCGATGACGAGTTGGGCGAGCTTGCCTCGGTATTCAATGATATGCGGGATCGGCTGCAGCAAACCACAATCTCGCGCGACTACGTCGACAGCATCCTGTCGGGAATGAATGAGGCAATTGTCGTTACCGAAAACGACGGTCGCATCAAGCGAATCAACCGCGCCACAACACTGTTACTTGGCTTCGACGAAGAGGAGCTTATCGGCAAGCGAGTGGACTCCATTGTCAGCAAGAAAAAGTCGTCACCGTTGGACACAAGCGGCAATTCCGGTGTCCCCCTGGAAGCTTTTTTTGAGAGCAAGTTTGGCGAAATAATTCCTGTTTCCTACACCTGTTCAGTCGTCGCGGGGCAGGACGGCAATTCTGAAGACCGAATTTATGCGGCGCAGAACATCACAGAACGGCGTCGCGCGGAACAACGCATACGATACCTTGCAAGAATCGACGCATTGACAAAGATTCCAAACCGCATGCAGTTCCAGCACCTGCTGCAGCGCAGCATCGCCAGGGCTCGTCGTGCCGGCAATCCGCTGTGCCTGTTTTACATCGACATTGATCATTTCAAGGAAATCAATGACACCTTTGGCCATCTTGCAGGCGATGCGACCCTGGAAACGGTTGCCGAGCGACTGACAGCGGCATTGCCTGAAAACTCAATTATCGGTCGTCTGGCGGGCGACGAATTTGCTGTGTTGATCAATGATCTGGCACCGGGCGCCGCCGGCGAAGGCGCAGTAGACAAGCTGGCCAGATCACTGCTGGATCGCCTTGCCGATCCTTTCTTTGTCCAGGGACACGAAGTATTCATGACCGCAAGCCTCGGTATCGCATTCTATCCCGGTGATGCAGCCAACGTCATCGATCTCATTCGTAATGCCGACGCCGCGTTATACAGCGCAAAGAAATCCGGTGGAAATGTATTTTCTTACTACGTGCCACAAATGAATGAGGCTGCGGTTGAACGCCTGATGACCAAGAGCAAACTGAAGCGTGCTTTTGAGAGAGATGAACTGCTGGTTCATTATCAGCCCAAGTACAACATTGTAACGGGCGAAATATTTGGGGCGGAGGCGCTGGTCCGCTGGGAATTGCCCGATCGCGGATTGATCCTGCCGGCAGATTTTATTCCTCTTGCTGAGGAAACCAACCTCATTATTGAGATTGGAGAATGGGTGCTCGACAAGGTTTGCGAAGACTTCAGAATTTGGCAGCGCTCGGTGTCTTCACCCGGCCGGGTCTCGGTGAATTTGTCGTTGAAGCAGTTGCGGCAAGCTAATTTTATCAGCCGGATCAGCGCCATTCTGAGGGGCCATGAAGTTTCGCCAACCTCTTTGGAACTGGAGATTACAGAAACGACGTTGATGGAAAACCCGAAGCGCACGATTCGGATACTCGACCAGCTGTATGGGCTGGGGTTGCACCTTGCGATCGACGATTTCGGAACAGGCTATTCCTCACTGAGCGCATTGCAGCAGTTTCCAATCAGCACGCTCAAGATCGACCAGTCGTTCGTGCGCGATGTCGCAACGAATCCGGATGATGCAACTCTGGTTGGTACAATTGTGCAAATGGGCCGTAATCTGAACATGGATGTTGTTGCAGAAGGTGTAGAGAACGAGGAACAGCTGAGCTTCCTGCAGCGTCTTGACTGCACTTATGTGCAGGGGATGCTGTTTGGCAATCCCATGAGTTCCGACAACTACCTGCAGTTGCTGCTTGACCAGGTAGAGGGTACCGGTTCTCACCGGGCCTTGTTTGCCTAGCTCGTAGCGCCAAGCTGTTGATTCAGGCAGTTTTTTTGCGCTCGCTTCACACTGCTGTTACATCATGCTTAAATTGAGTACCGCTTCTAACGAGCCTGCGATCCGTATATATGCAGGCCATTGAATAAATGGAAGAGAATAAATGAAGAGAATATTTAGTATCGCAGTTGGCTGTTTCCTAATGATTGGCGCGTCGTCAGCGTTTGCCTGCGACTATCCCGAGCGCCCCAGTATTCCTGATGGCTCTACCGCCTCGAAAGAGGAATTGCTGGCGGCAAAAGATGCGGTTGGCGCATTCCTTGCGGACGTGGACGGCTATCTTACCTGTATCGAAAATGCGGAGAAGGAAGCGGTAGCAGCGCTGGAAAACCCGGACCCGGAAGAACTGAAACGCCGTGACGAGATGTTGAACAGCAAATTTAACGCCGCGAACGAAGAAAAAGCGCTGATCGGCGAGCAGTTCAACCAACAGGTACGTGCGTATAACGCTGCAAGGAAAGCAGACGACTGAGGTTTTTCTTTGGGGTTTTTGAAGACGCCCGCTTCTGGCGGGCGTTTTATTTAGAGCTTGTTAATTTCGCTGCGCAGGTCGAATTTGTTTTCCGTAACAATACGCTCCAGTACCTGAATTCGTTCTTCAAGCTCCTTCACCCGGGCGAGCGCTTCTTCCAGTTCCTTGTCATCCGTGGTTTTTCTCTGTGCCCGGTTTTTGCTGATCTTGGCAATGGTATCTGCGAAAAAAACGATCGCGACGATACTGACAATTGCTGCCCACATACTCATACACTTGTCCCTTATTTGGCTATCGGCGGTTACAGGCTGCGAATCTCTCGATCCAGCTGGTAGCTCGACGATGTAATGATCTTTTCCAGCTCGACAATGCGCTCGTCCAGAGTCTGGCATTTTTCCCGAATTTCCTTGGCTGCGACGCTGGGGGCACTCTGCCGCTCGTGTCTCGCTGCCTTTTTCGCCCGCCGCCGCTCACGGCGACTGCATTTCCGGTCTTTGCCAGCTCGTTCATCACGCCGGCGCTCGTAGCTCTCACCGCCGCTCAGGGATCGTGCCGGGATCAGAAAGACCGCAGCAAGATACGCAATAACCGCCATCGGCATCGCTATCACAAATGCGATGATTGCCATGAAACGCAGAACTCGCAAATTGAAACCGAAATAATCTGCAAGACCTGCGCAAACGCCACCTAGTAGCGCCCTGTCAGCGGATCGATAAAAACGCCTATCCGCATATGTTTCGGTTCTACTCATGCCCGCCTCCAAAATTCATACTCGCTGCGTCTGCCGCGGTACACCAGCGGTTTTTCGCGAAACAGTAACCAGGCACACAGATAACATAGTGCCGTAGCCCAGGAAAACAACAGGAACGCAATAATGGTAACAAGGCGAACCGCGCCGAGCCGAAAATTAAAACGATCGGCGATGCCGGCACAGACGCCGAAAATCCAGGCGTTATCCGTGTCCCGATAGAACCCGCGAATCGGTCCAAAGTCGCTATTCCACGTGCGCTGACTCATGCTCTCTCCTCTTACTGGCCTTCCGCAGGCTGTTTGTCTTCAGCGGCAAATCGCTGCTTCAGCTCATCGAGCTCTTTTTGTACAGACTCCTCAGATTCGAGTCCGGCGAACTCATGCTTCAGATCCTTTGGCAAGCCCATGTCATAGGCCTCTACCCGGCCCTCAACATCGTCGATTCGGCGCGTGTACTGTTCGAACCGGATCATCGCGTCGTCGATCTTGTAGTCATGAATCTTCTTTCTGGCCGCCAACCGGCTGCTGGCTGTTTTGTGCCGCGCCAGTAGTGCTTTCTGCCGCATCTTGGCATCTTCCAGCTTGCCTTCAAGACGGGCAATATCTTCATTGAGTTTGCCAAGCCCCTCGTCTACCGCCAGGTAGTCTTCCTTGATCACGTCGGCCGCGCCCTTGGCCCGTTGCTTCTCGACCAGCGCAGCTTTTGCCAGATCTTCACGGCCTTTTCGCAACGCCATCTCGGCTTTGTCAGCCCAGTCGCCAACCTCGCGGTCCAGCGTTTCCAGCTTGCGATTCAGATCCTTTTTATCCGCGATTGAACGCGCGGCAGCAGACCGAACTTCAACCAGTGTGTCTTCCATCTCCTGAATCATCAGACGAACAATCTTTTCCGGATCCTCTGCTTTGTCGAGAATCGCGTTGATGTTCGAGTTCACGATGTCAGAAAATCTCGTGAATATGCCCATGAATATTTCCTCGTTTTGGGTGAATCCTGGTTTCTATGTTGCAGGTTCCGTGCCAATACCAGCGTTCTTCCTCTAACTTATTGTTAATATTATTAAAAATGGGATTTTCGGGTAACCGTACCAGCTCAATAATCTGGCGAGTTTTACTACTAAATAGCGTTTTTAACCGCTATATGGTGAAATAGACCAATGGCCGAACGACAGCCCAGTCAACAGATCATTGGCGAAGCGCCAGCATTCCTGGAAATGCTCGAGCACGTATCACGAGCGGCGCCGCTCGATCGGTCGGTACTCGTCGTTGGCGAGCGCGGTACCGGCAAGGAACTCATCGCTTCGCGACTGCATTTCCTCTCCGAGCGCTGGGAGCAGAGCCTGGTGAAGGTCAATTGTGCAGCCCTGACCGAATCCATTCTCGAGTCGGAACTTTTCGGCCATGAAGCCGGCGCTTTCACCGGCGCGCAGACAACGCATAT
>Ga0102946_1000212_pt1 | contig 20584 bp, 13 predicted proteins | sample SalPon2A_A_D1_MG_FD_78209 | JGI IMG/M metagenome (GOLD analysis project Ga0102946, IMG submission 78209) | Soil microbial communities from South San Francisco under conditions of wetland restoration - Salt Pond MetaG R2A_A_D1_MG | ecosystem: Environmental > Terrestrial > Soil > Wetlands | place... | reverse complement strand
GGGCGGCAAGGGGAAGGGCAAGCCGGGCGGCAAGGGGACGGGCGGTGACAAGGGCAAGCAGTCGCCGGACAAGGGCCAGAGCGGATCCCGCCCCAGGCGGAAGGGAAAGCGCAAGGGCAGCGGCGAGGTGAAGGCCCGAGGTGGGCGCGGCGGCAAGGGCAAGGGCAAGGGCGGCGGAAGGTGAGCGCTGACATCCCGCCCAAGGGCCGCGACGTCGCCACCAACCGAGCGGCCCGCCACAAGTACGTGACCGTCGAGACCCTGGAGGCGGGGATCCAGCTGCACGGGACCGAGGTCAAGGCCCTGCGTGAGGGCACCGCGAGGCTGCAGGACTCCTACGCGGCGATCGAGGAGGGAGAGGTCTGGCTGCGCGGCTCTCACATCCCCCACTACGCGCCCGCCTCGCGCGAGAACCACGAGCCCGAGCGACCTCGGAAGCTCCTGCTTCACCGCTGGGAGATCGAGCGCCTGATCGGGCGCATGCAGCGCAAGGGCCTGACGCTGATTCCCACGAGGATCTACTTCAAGGGAAACCGCGCCAAAGTCGAACTGGCCCTCGCTCGCGGCAAGGAGCACCGGGACAAGCGTCGTGAGATCCGAGACCGGGACGTCGCGCGCGACATTCAGCGCGAGCTCAAGGAGCGCAACCGCTGAGGGACTGGGGATTCCGCGTTCGCGTGAACGCTCGTTTTCAGCGACAGCGCGCTGGGTTGTGCTTTGCGGCCGCCGCTTGGTTGAATAGGCGGGACCGGATCTTCGAGGCCAGCGGATGAGAGCGTGAGCGTGAGCGAGAACCCCGAGAACAAGGGCGAAGGAGACTCCGAGCAGGAAGCTCCCTATGGCGAGGGGGCGACTCCGCCCGAGGATGAGGCGCCTCCGCGCGAGGTGGTGGTCTCGATGGAGGGTTCCGTCGAGGGCGGCTTGGGAGAGCTCCCCCCACCCCAGGCCCCTGAGCCACAGGCCGCCCAGCCGCCGACCGAGCAGCAGCGGCCGGTGCCGGACCCTGAGCAGCCGGCGGGGGTCCCACCGATGCCGCCACCCGACCCTTCCACGCAGCAGCCGCAGCCGCCCTCACCCAGTGGCGCGCCCGCCGCAGGGCAGGGCAGCAGCATCCCACCTCCGGTCGGGGCGCCTCCGGGCAGCGCGCCGGCGCAGCAGCCCGTCCCGGCCCCCACCGAGTCCGCTGCCGAAAAGCGCAAGCGCGAGCGCGAGGAGAAGAAGCGGGAGCGCGCCGAGGCGGCCGCCCGGAAGAAGGCGGAGCGCGAGGAGAAGAAGCGTCGCAAGGCCGAGGAGCGCGCCCGCAAGAAGGCTGAGAAGAAGACGACGAAGAAGAAGAAGGATGGTGGAGAGGCGCCGGCTCCCGCCGACGCTCCGGCTGACGCCTCACCCGCGGCCGAGGCCACGGGCGTGATTCCCGAGACGCCCCCACCCCCCGCGCCTCCCGACGCCGTCGGCGAGCCCACGCCACCCGCCGATGCCCCCGCGCCCGCCGCGGACGGCCCGAGCCCCCCGGCCGGCGCACCGATCCCCGCGGCGCCCGAGGCTGCGGCCTCGGGCCAGCAGGCTCCAGCGCAGCCGCAGAAACCGCTTTCGCGCAAGGAGAGGCGCGCGCAGAAGAAGCGGGAGCGCGCGGAGAAGAAGGCCCGCGCAAAGGCCGAGCGCGAGCGCGCGAGGGCCGAGCGCAGACAGGCCGTCGCGGAGCGCCGTAAGCAGAAGGGCCAGAAGAAGCAGGCCCCGGCCGCGGACCCGGCCCTAGACCAGCTTCCGCCACCCTCGCCCGAGGGCCAGGCTCCCGGGCAGCCGGGCTCCGGCCCGACCGTGGCCGAGTCCGGCGCCGCGGCAACTGCCGCCGCCGGCCTGGCCGCCGCCGCAGCGGCAGCGAGCCGCAGTGGCGACGACCCCGGCTCCGGCGACGCTCCGGCACCACCTGACGCGCCTACTGCGCCCACCGGGCCCGACTCTTCGGCCGCCGAGCAGGCCGCGCTCGAGCGTCTCCAGGAGGCCCAGCGTCGTGAGGAGGAGGCGCTGATCGATGCCGAGACGCAGAGCGCCGAGGCCGAGGGCGATCGACGGGTTCGCGAGGTCGAGCAGATTCAGCACGTCGCCGAGGGGAAGATCGCCGATGCCGAGCTGGGCAGCGATACGCCGATTGCCGCCGCGGACTCCAGCGGTGAGGCCGAGGACCCGATGGTCAACGAGCTGCGCGCCACCGACGAGCAGATTCGCCGGCGCCAGGAACGGGATCGGGAGATGCTCAGCGCGCTCGAGCGGACCGAGTCCTCGATCAGCTCCAGCAAGGAGCGCACCGAGAGGGCTCTGGACGAGGCGCAGCAGCGGCTCGAGCAGATCGAGGCGCAGGCGAGCGAAGCGGAGGAACGCGCGGCCAGGGCCGAACGCCTGGCGGAGCTCAAGCAGAAGGAAGCCGACCGCGAGAAGCGCCTCCACGAGATGCTCGGGCGCATCAACGAGGCCGAGCACCGCGCCCGCGAAGCTGAGCGCCGCGCGCGCGAGGCGGTCGTCGATGTGGCCCGCCCGCTGGAGCGTCCGGCGCCGCCTCCCGTGCTGCCGCCGGAGCCCGATGACACCGGCTCGATCGCGGATGCCGCCAGCCAGCCGGCGCCGGCCTCCTCGCCCGAGCCGGAGCAGTCCGCCGGCACCCCCCCACCTTCACCTCCATCCGAGCCGGCCCCCGAGCAGCCGGTCACGCCGATTCCGGCGGCGGCGGACATCCCGCCGGCGGCGGAGGCGTCCGGTTCGGAGGCCTCTCAGTCCGATCCGATCAGCCTGAACGATGGGACGTTCGAGCAACTGCGAGAGGTGGGACTCTCCGTCACCCAGACCGGGCGGGTGCTCGCCCACAGGGAGCGCTCCGGCGGGTTCAAGTCGGTCGATGAGCTCGACTCGATCCCGGGCTTTCCACAGGATTTCCTCGAGTCGGTCAAGGACAGGCTGAAGCCCTGAACCGCGTCCGGCCGGCAGCCTGCCGGCCTCGCCCCGCTCTCAGCGGTCCTCCAGCTCCTCCTCCGCGCGGCGGACCTCCTTGCGGGTCCCGGAGAAGGCGGACGGCAGCAGGATCCGCTCGCGGATGCCCTGGCGCTTGGCGTGCTCGGCGTCGTGGGGCTCGCCGGAGACCTGCACGAGACGGGTCATCGTTACGAACCCGACCCCTCCGATCACGTTGCCGACGATCGCTACGAGCAGCCGCCAGGTGACGTCCCATACCGTCGTCACCGTCTCTCCGCCGAAGATGGCGAGCATGACCTCGCCGAACCCCACGATCGCGTGATTGAGGATCGGCAGCAAGAGCACGTAGCCGATCACCAGGGCGATGATGATCCGCGCGGTTTCGGTCTTGGTGGCCAGGACCAGCCAGGTGTAGAGCGTGATCGCGACGCCCGCGACAACCGCGCTCGCGAGCCCCGGGCCGAGGCCGCGGTCGACGAACTTGTCCCCGAGCTCGCCGGCGGCGGCGAGCGAGCCGTCGGGGAGGACGCCGTCGATCGAGAGCAGGGCGGCGAGGATCGCGATGCCGACGAAGTTGAACGCGAGCGTCACGCCCCACATCCGCATCAGCTTGCGCGCGGTGCCGCGACCGGCGAAGAAGGCGCCAACCGGGACCAGGAAGTTCTCGGTGAACAGCTCCGAGCGCCCGACCGTGATGAAGATGAACGCAACTCCAAACGGGAGCGCCCCGATCGCGTGGGCGACCTCCGGCGTGGTGATCGCCATCAGGGCGCCGCTGAGGCTGAAGACGAGCGCGAGCCCGAGCATCACGTCGAAGCCGCCCAGGAGCGCGGTTGAGGCCAGCCCGGGGAGGCGGCGGTTCATGCGGCGCTCGCCCTCCTCGAAGCCCTGATCCCAGATATCGCGCGGTAGCGTTCCCTCTGCCATCGGCGCATCGTAGGGCGCTGCGATGATTGCTGCCGATGGAAGTCAGTGCACCGGCGGACTTCGCCGCTGATACCCAGGTCGAGCCGCTCGAGACGGGCCGCTACGCGGTCGAGATCAAGGACAGCTGGTCGGGGCCACCGGGCCCGAACGGGGGCTACGTCGCGGCCCTGATCCTGCGTGCGATCCGCGCCAGCGTCCCGGAGGCTGAGCGGTCGCCATGTTCGCTCACCATCCACTACCTGCGGCCGCCGGCGGACGGCCCGGCCGAGGTCGAGGTCGAGGTCGAGCGCTCCGGCCGCACCGCGACGACCTGCTCGGCCCGGCTCGAGCAGGGCGGGAAGGTGCGCTGTCTGGCGCTGTGCGTCCTCGCCGAGGACTTCGAGTCGGCCGCGGATTGGTCGATCCCGCCGCCGGAGGCGCCGCCGCCGAGTGAGATCGAGCCGATCGACTCGAGCTTCATGCCGCCGAGGATCTTCGAGCAGCTCGAGATGCGGATGCTGTTCGGTGGCGTCCCATTCACCGGAGGCGAGGGTGAAGCAGGCGGTTGGCTGCGCACGAGGTCGCCGGCGGCCCTGGAGCCGGAACTCGTCGCGATGTACACGGACGCCTGGTGGCCCGCGCCGTTCCCGCGCGTTCAGACGCCATTTCTGGCCCCGACGCTTGATCTGACCATCCACTTCCGGGGCCGTCCGCCCCAGGGGGATCATGAGCACGTGCTCGCGCGCTTCACCTCGAGCACCTCCTCCCGCGGCTACTTCGAGGAGGACGGCGAGCTCTGGAGCGAGGACGGCACGCTGCTCGCTCAGTCCCGGCAGCTCGCGCTGGCCAGGCCCTGGAAGCGGTAGGCGGTGGGCAAGCGCAAGCAGCGCAAGCGCAGGCCGCGCAAGCGGGTCGAGACCGCGACGTACTCGGACTCCGAGGGAAACGCGGTGGTGCTGCGCAAGGCGCTGAGCCCGGAGACGGTGATGAAGATCGGCGAGGGCCCGGCCGGCGCCGCCGCAACGAGCGACGACGCCTGGCAGCGCCGCGAGGAGCTGCTGTTCGAGCGCTTGGTGGTCAGCTGGGAGATCTCCGGGCTGCCCATCGATGACCAGAAGACCCTGCTCGGCCGCTATCGGATGGCGAGTCCCGACGAGCGCCGCTGGCTGCGCGAGGTGATCGCCGAGCACGTCCGCACGTGGATCCCCGGGGTCGAGCCCCCCGCGGGCTGAGCGCCCGGCACGTCCCGCCTACTCCACCGCGGCAGGCTGCTCCGCGGGGCGATGGGGAGGGATGCGATCCGGCAGGTCCACGGGCGGCTGCTGCTGCCAGGGGTGGCGCCGCCGCGCCCGCCCGAGCCGGTATCTGGCGGCGCCGTGGAGGTTGAGGGGGTGCCAGACCGCGTGAATCGAGGCGGGCATCACCGGGATCCAGAAGCGGTCGGGGATCGGGTCGAGGGGCTCGGGGTCGCGCAGCTCGACCTCGGCGCCGATGTGACCGGCGCCGTCCTCGTAGGCGAGGCGGGCGAGGATCGTCCCGTCGCGCTCGACGATCTGGGTCTCGCCCACCATCTCGGTCTTCCACGGCACGCCGGGCATCATCGGCGCGTCGAAGGCGACGTCGCCGACGTGGGAGGGCATCGAGACCGGGGCGCCGATCATCCGAGCCACCTGCCGGGGCAGCTCCCGGGCGAGCTGTCGCTGCACGGCCCGCTCCCGGCGGCAGATCAGCTCCAGCGGCCCGGGCCAGTTGGTCGGGAACGACGGCCAGCACATCCCACCCAGCAGGAGCCGGACCCGTCCCGCCCGCAGGCGCGCCGCGGTCTGGTTGCGTGCCCACTCCCAGCCGCAGGCCAGGCCGATCCGGCCCAACAGGCCCGAGTCGATCACCCCGTCGTCGTCGCCACCCCGGTAGTAGTTGTGCTCCCACGCTGTGGGGATGTCCTTGTCGTGGAGGTTGGCGCTCCCGTCGGGCTCGGCGAGGACGTAGGTGCCGTAGGTGTGCGTCCCGCGGGTGGCGATGAAGCCGCCGCCGATCACGCAGTCGAGCTCGCGCGCGAGCCGGCCGAGCAGCTGGAACGGCTGGCCGTCGACCGGCCGCGCGGCGTCGGCCATGAGCGGCGAGTACACGTTCGGCGTGGTCATCGACTCGGGGACGGTGATCACCTCGGGGGAGTGCTCGCGATGGGCGTCGCGGATGAGCTCCTCCACGTGCGCGAGGTTCTCCTCGACCGCCCCGAGCTCGAGCGCGGGCTGCACGGCGGCGAGCCGGACCGTGCGGCTCATCGAGCGACGGGGACGGCGGCCTCGGCCCGGCGCTCAGGCGCGGCCCCGGGCGAAGCGGTGGGCGGCTCCCAGAACTCGAATCCGGGGTGATCGGAGCCCGGCACGGGGCCCGGCTCGCGGAAGCGGTCGCGGGCGAGCTCCCGGCGGATCCGCGCCTGCATCAGCGCGAACCGGAGGCCGAACCGCAGCGATTCGAGGCGCCGCGGACCACGCACGAGCGCGGCCGCCAGCGCTCGGACCATTCGCGACCAGGTGACGACCTCCTTGGTGTGCCGGGTGCGGCCGAAGATGTGGGAGAGGGCGGGCTCCCCGTCCCGGCCGAGGTGCCGGATCAGCTCTCGGAAGACGGGCGATACGTCGTCGGCCTCGGTCTCGAAGTTGGCGAAGTGGTAGGCGTGCAGGCAGTGGCGCAGGGTGTCGTGCTCCCACCGCCGCGCCGCCCGATCCATCGCCGCCGGCTCACCGAGCACCGGTGCGAGCGCCTCGCCCAGGGTGCGGCCCATGCGGAGGGCATCGCCCATTCCCTGCCCCGTCACGGGATCCTTGAAGTGGCTGGCGTCCCCCGCCAGTACCCAGCCCGGGCCGCTGGAAGCCCGCCAGAAGGCCTCTACGTCGGCGGTCGAGCGAAGCTTGGTCATGCCGGTCGCGCCGGTGACCCGCGCCGCGCAGCCGGGGTGCTGGGCGAGCTTCCGGGCCCAGTATCCGTCCGGATCGCGCCGGGCGTCGGCGACCTCCGAGGCGGGGCCCATGAACAGGCAGATGATCCGGTCGTCCGGCGTCGGGAAGGCGAACGCGAGGGAGTTCTCGTCGCGCCACTGCCACATCGTGCGCGAGTCCACGCTGCCCCGGTTGGGGTCGTCCATATAGCGGAAGACGAGGCCGCGCCCGTTCTTGGAGCCGCGGTAGGGACGCCAGGCTCCGACCCCGGCGGCGACCGCGGAGCGCCTGCCGTCCGCCCCGACCACCACGTCGGCGAGGACCCGCCGCTCATCTCCCTCCGGGTCGCGATAGGTGACACCCGTCACCCGGCCGTGCTCCCAGAGCACCTCGCGCAGCGAGCATCGCTCGCGCACGTCGGCACCACGCTCGCGCGCGTTCTCGACGAGCTTGATGTCGAGCAGGTTCCGGGGGATCGACACGCCGTGGTCGATCCCGTCGACCGGCTCCCAGCGCTCGATCGCCTCGGTCCCGTCGGCGAGCGTGAGCCGCACGCGTTGGAGCTCCGCCGGGCGCAGCTCGTCGCGGATCCGCGGCCAGGCGCCGATCCGCTGAAACTCGGCGACGCCCGAGGGGAACATCGCGTGGGTCGAGAGGGTGTCCGAGGGGAACCTCGCGCGGTCGATGACGATCACGCTGCGGCCCGCGCCGGCCAGCGTCGCCGCGGTCGCGGAGCCGGCGCAGCGGGCGCCGACGACCACCGCGTCGACGCGCTCGGTGGGAACGGCCACGGCGTCGCCGGCCGCTGACCCCCCACTGCCGTTGTCGTCGCTCAAGCCAGGCTCCTCTCGTGCGCCCTCGCTCTTCGGGCTCCAGCCTACTCCGACCGGGTGCTCGGCCGGGCCTCAGGTCAGGAGGCGCTTCTGCGGACCAACCAGCCGTCCTGGCGCATCCGCGCCTCCGCGTCCCCGGGGATGAAGTCCACAAGCTCCAGCGGGGGCCGGATCAGGCGCTCGGTGACGTACCGCTCGGGGTGGTAGACGGCGCAGAGGTTGCTCCCGGGCTCATCGTCGAACTGGACGACGAGCTCGCCGCGATCGAACGCCGCGCCGTCTCCCGGCGGCAGTGTGTCGCGGTAGGCGGTGCCGGCGACGGTGAAGAGGAGATGCCCGCCCGGTCGCAGCAGGCGCACCATCTCCTCCATCCACGGGCGCTGGCGCTCCTCGGGGAAGTGGGTCCAGATCGAGATCGCGTAGATGAAGTCGAACGAGGCGTCCTGGTAGCGCGTCGGCGGTAGCGCGCCGTTGGGGGCCGCATCGACGAAGGGGAGGTTCTCGTCGACCCAGCGCACGCCGGGCTCGTAGATGTCGGAGCCGGTGAGCTTGCCCTGAAACTCGGGCCACCACCAGCGCAGATTGCGCCCGCAGCCACAGCCGAAGTCGTAGATCGACTCGAGGCGTCGCGGCTCGACCTTGTTCCTGCGGAGGTTGGAGACGATGTAGTGGTGCTGGCGCTTGCCGCTCGCGAGGAAGTGGCGGGCGTCGCCGTTCCGGATCACCTTGGTTCGGATCAGCGGCGGCGGGAGCGGCAGGCCGCGGCTCAGCTCGCGGATCCGCTCCTGGCGCTTGGCCCGCTTGTCGAACAGCCAGGCGCGGCCCGCGAAGGCGATCTCACGCGCCCGGTGAACTGCGGGTGCGAGCCGGCGGCCGGGGGCGCTCGTGCGCAGGATGCTCTTTGCGGTGCGCTCGGCGATCGGGGCATCTTTGCCGAAAACGCAGGTGGCGGTACCATGCGGGGACAACCGAATAGCTTCATCAAGGGGGCGATCCAGAATCGACGTGGGGTTCTTTCGTCCTGGTGTTGCGAGCCGAGGTGCCTGGGCCGGCCTCGTTAAAAAGCCCAGGAAAACCAAGAAGTGCGGACTCTCATGAGTTCGCCCTCACTGCCTAAACACCAGTGAGGGAGTCGTCCCGGGTAGCCCGCGATCCGGATAGACGGCTTCATCAGCGGGCTCACCTGGCGGCAGTTTCCTCGGTCGTCAGGGACATCAACAGGAGGATTTGGCGCCGGCAACGTACCCCCCGGACTGACTTAGCCGGACGCCGAGATCAAACTCCGAGGGCACGCTCGTAGACGCATCGGGTCGTGCTCCGCGGACGCCGGGGCAGTGCCGGCCGCCTCCACTGAAGATCCGCGCGCCACCGGGCGCGTGCCGCGATAGGCTGAACCCGTGCCCGCCGACGGATCAGCGACGATCGAGCGCTTCTACGAGGCGTTCTCCCGCTGCGACGGGGCCGCGATGGAGGCCTGCTACGCGCCGGACATCCGCTTCCACGACCCCGCCTTCGGCGAGCTCCACGGCCCCGAGGCCGGCGGGATGTGGCGCATGCTCACCACGCAGGCCACGGATCTCGAGGTGCGGCTCGCCGATCATGACGCGAGCGGCGATCACGGCACCGCCCGCTGGCTTGCCGACTACACGTTCTCCCGCACCGGCCGCAAGGTCCACAACGACGTCTCGGCGACATTCCGCTTCGACGACTCCGGTCTGATCACCGAGCACGACGACGAGTTCGACTTCTACCGCTGGGCCCGCCAGGCCCTCGGCCCGCCCGGGCTCCTGCTCGGCTGGACCCCGATCATCAAGGGTGGAGTGCGCAAGCAGGCCCGCGCCTCACTGCAGAAGTTCCTCGAGGAGAACCCTCCGGCCTGAGCTCGCCGAGGGCTCCGACCACGGGGCAGCAACGGCTGCATAGAGGGGAAGCATCGGCCGGCTGGGCCCGGATCCCCAGGGGGCTCGTCTGTCTCGTCCCTTGGCCGAGCGGTCAATCTGCCCCGCCTGCCGGCCGAAAGTGACCGCTCGAGCCCTGCGCGCGGTCCGTGTCGTCGCGCGAGGAGCGACAGGCCGGCGGGTGGTTGCCTCAGCGGCGCGCTGTCACGACCGCGCGGGCTCCGCGGGCCGGGATCATGGTCACGTTGCGATGGCGGGCGTGCTCGGGCTCGGGGTCGTCGGCGACCAGGTCCAGGCGCCGGGCCATCGCTTCCAGTACGACCCGCTGCTCGGCCATCGCCAGCGCGGCGCCGAGGCAGCGCCGGATGCCGCCGCCGAATGGGATCCACTCGTAGGTGCCGGGCTTGTGCTCGAGCCAGCGCTCGGGCCGGAACTGGAAGGGATCGGGGTAGAGGTCGGGGCGGTGGTGCAGAAGCAGGATGCTCATCCCGACCGGCGTGCCCGCCGGGACCCCGTGATCGCCGAGCTGCCACGGCCGCTGCACGCGCCGGCCGATCATCGGGATCACCGGACGGCTGCGCATCGCCTCCGTGATCGTCGCCTCGATCACATCGCGTCGCTCCTCGTCGCTGCCGCCGCGCACCGCGTCGTTGAGCTGCCCGTGGGCGGCCGGATTGCGAAGCAGCCGCTCCCAGGCCCAGGCGAGCGAGTTGGCGGTCGTCTCGTGGCCCGCGAGCACCAGCGTGAGGAGCTCGTCACGCAGCTCCCGGTCGCTGAGCGCCTCGCCGTCCTCCGTGCGGGTCTCGAGCAGCAGCGACATGATGTCCGTCCGGCCCTCGGAGCCCTCGCCGCGGCGCTTTTCGATCAACGCGTACGTGCGGCGATCGAGCACGCCGACCGCGGAGCGGGTCAGGCCGACGGGCTCCGTGCGGCCGACGTTCATCAGCTCGGCGAGCTCGGCGCCCGGCATCGTCGAGGCGGCGACCAGGGCCTTGATCACGCTGCGGAACCGGTGCTCCTCGGTCCCGGGCTCGGGTGAGCCCTCAATGCCGAAGATCCCGGCCATGATCACGTCGAGGGTGATCGCCTGCATCCGAGGGGCGAGCGCGATCGGCTCGCCCACGGGCCAGGAGTCGAGCTCGCGCTCGGTCGCCTCCTCGATCATCGCCGTATAGCGCTCGATCGCCTCCCCGTGAAAGGGGGGAAGCAGAAGCTTGCGCTGACGCATGTGGCGCGGACCGACGGCGGTGAGCACGGAGTTCGGGCCGACGATCGGCCGCAGGGGCGACTCTCCGGTCAGCGAGGGCACGTCGTCGGGAGCCGCCGTGAACAGCGACTTGACGTGATCGGGGTGGGAGGTGAGCACTGGCCCGCCCGGAAGCACGCTCCGCATCCGGAAGACCTCGCCGAGCTCCCGGCGAGCGCGGAAGACGAACTCGATCTGGCGCTGACTGAAGCGCAGCACCTGGAGCGCACGCGGCAGCCCGATCACGGGCGGGGCGGCGAGCTCGGCGAGCCGGGCCTCGTCGATCGGCCCTGCGGGGGACTCGGGCGCCGAGCCGACGAGCGCGGAGCCGGCCGTGGGACCGGGGCGGCCCGAGGTTTCGTCGGTGGCGAGGGCCATCAGCGCAGATTGTTACACGGATCGATGTCATCGCGGGCGCATTCTGCGTGACTTGACTCACAGACCTCGGCGGCCTAGCCGCGCTGCGGCCTGCGACGATCCGGGCCATGGACCCGGTTCCGCTGAGCGAGGAAGACCGTGCGATCCTCGCGCTCGAGAGCGACACGATCGCCGGCCACACCTGCAAGGTGATCCGGGTCGAGGGCCCAGGCGTCGACCTCGGGTCTCTGCGCGAGCGAGTCGCGGCGCGGCTCGACTCAGCGCCGCTGCTGATGTCGCGGCTCGGGGGAGAGGCGGCGACCCCGAGCTGGGTCGCCGATCCGGACTTCGCCGTCGAGCGCCACGTGGTCGCGGCCGGCGAGGGCCGTGGGGGAGGGGCCATGGACCCAGGCGCCGTCCCCGGCCTCGTCGCCGAACTGTTTGCGGAGCACCTCGATCGCGACCGGCCGCTGTGGCGGCTCGATGTCAGTCAGCTGAGCAGCGGGGAGACGCTGCTCGTCTGGCGGGTCCACCACGCGCTCGCCGACGGCATGACCTGCATGCGCCTCACGCAGCAGCTCCTGCTCGATCCCGAGCCCGCGTACGAGGCGAGCGGACCCACCGCTGCGGTCGGCTCTCAGGCCGCCCACACCGAGGCCGACCACGAGCGCCGCCGCGGCCATCTCGCGAAGCTGCTCACGCGGGAGTTCAGCGAGTCGGCCCACCACTCGCCCTTCGACAGCGAGGTCGGTCGCCGCCGGGAGGTCGCCTTCGCGACGGTCCCGCTCCCGCCGCTGCACGACGCGGCGAAGGAGCTCTGCGGGGCGAGCGTCAACGACGCCGTCCTGACCGTCGTCGCCGGCGGCATCAGGGCGTGGCTCGACTCCGTCCACGAGACGGCGGAGACGCTTCGCTTCAAGGTCCCGGTCAGCCTCCACACCGAGGGCGACGACGCGGGCAACCGGGACTCCTTCTTCACGCTCCCGGTCCACCTCCAGGAGCCGGACGCGCGGGCGCGGCTGGAGGCCATCCACGCGGCGGCGGCCGAGCGCAAGCGTGACCATGACGCCGAGCGGCTCGAGTCGCTGTCGGAGTCAGCCGAGCGACGGGCGCCGGCCCTGGCCGCCCTGCTCAAGCGGGTCGAGGCGAGCCCGCGCAGCTTCGCCCTGTGCGTCTCGAACGTCCCGGGCCCACGTGCCGCGGTGAGAGTCGCCGGCGCCAGGGTGCGATCGCTGCACTCGCTTGCCGAGATCGGGCGCCGGCACGGACTCCGGGTTGCCGTGGTCTCGCTGGCCGGGGAGCTCCATTTCGGGGTCTGCGCGGATCCAGCGCTGCTCGGCGACCTCACCCCGCTCGTTGCGGGGATCGAGGCGGACGCCGCGGCGCTGAGCGCCGCCGCGCCCCGGCAGCCCTAGCCGGGCCTCTACCCTCCGCGATCGCAATGGCGGTCGCGATCGCATCACAGCTGGGAATCCACGTCGGCGGCGAGCCGCTGTTCGACGACGTCTCGTTCAAGCTCGAGCAGCGCGAGCGCATGACGCTGGCCGGGCGCAACGGCGCGGGCAAGTCGACCCTGCTGCGCATCCTCGCCGGTGAGCTGCTCCCCGACTCCGGGAAGCTCACGGTCGCCAAGGCCGCGCGGGTCGCGCTGCACGACCAGCGGCCGCCGCGCGACCGCGACCTGAGCCTCCGCGAGTACGTGCTGACGAGCCGCTCCGAGCTACTGGGACTCGAGACTGAGCTCCAGCGGCTGGAGGCGGAGATGTCGGCCGGCGATCACAGCGAGGAGACGATGGCCGCCTACTCCGAGGCGCAGCAACGGCTCGAGACGGCCGGCGGCTACCGGTGGCGGGATGAGGTCCTGAACGTCCTCCGCGGGCTCGGCTTCGAGCCCGAGCCGGAGACCCTCGACCGGAGGCTCTCGACCTTCTCCGGCGGCGAGCTGACCCGAGCCTCGCTCGCCCGGGCGCTCGCGGGCGACCCGGATCTGCTGCTGCTCGACGAGCCCACCAACCACCTCGACATTCCCTCGCTCGAATGGCTCGAGGGGCACCTGCAGGGCCTCGACGCAGCCGTGGTCCTCGTCGCTCACGACCGCTGGTTCCTGGAGGCCGTCGGCACCGCCGTGCTGGAGCTCGAGGCGGGCAGGGCCCGGTTCTTCTCCGGCCCCTGGCATGCCTGGCGCAACGAGAAGGCGGCTCGCGAGATCGCGCTCGGCAAGGCGATCGAGCGCCAGCAGGCCGAGATCGCCCGCATGGAGCGCTTCGTCGAGCGGTTCCGCTACAAGGCGACCAAGGCCAAGCAGGCACAGGCCAGGGTCAAGCAGATCGACAAGCTCAAGGCCGGCGGTCCCGTTGCGGAGGCCCGGGACTCGCGCTCGCTCCAGTTCCAGTTCACGAAGGCCGAGCGCACCGGCAGGTTCCCACTGAAGATGGAGGGCGCGAGGATCGAGGTCCCCGGCCGGGTGCTGCTGGATGCCGCGACGCTGCGGCTGGAGCGCGGCGAGCACGTGGTGCTGGTCGGCCCCAACGGCGCCGGCAAGACCACCCTGATCGAGACGCTTGCCGGGGAGCGGCCGCCCACCGCGGGCGTGGTCAAGGTCGGCCACAACGTCGAGCTCGGGTATCTATCCCAGCACGCGGATACGGCCTCGGGGACCGGCACGGTGCTCGAGGCCGCGCAGCGGGGCACCGGCCTCACCGGCCAGAAGGTTCGCGACCTGCTCGGGCACTTCATGTTCAGCGGCAAGGAGGTCGAAAAGCAGCTCAGCGACATCTCCGGCGGCGAGCAGCGCCGGCTCTCGCTGGCGATCCTGGTCGCCTCCGGGGCCAACGTCCTGATCCTCGACGAGCCCACCAACCATCTCGACCTCGAGAGCCGCGAGGCGCTGGAGGACGCGCTGACCGCCTTCGAGGGCGCGGTGATCCTGATCTCGCACGACCGCGCGCTGCTGGAGGCGGTCGGCTCCCGCACGGTCGCGATCGAGGACGGCGAGCTCCGCAGCCACCACTCCGGCTGGGCCTCCTATCAGCGTGCCAAGGACGAGGCCGCGGCTGTCGAGCGCGAGGCGGAGAAGGCGGCCCAGGCCGCTGCCGCCCCCGCCGCCGGGGGAGGGAACGGGCGCCGCAAGCGCAGCGGCCCCTCCAAGAACGCGCTGCGGAAGGCGGCCGACCTCGAGCGCGAGATCGAGCGCGCGGAGGTCGAGCTCAAGCAGGTGGAGGACGAGCTCGCCGACCCTGCTGCCTGGTCATCCCCCGGTCGCACCCGCCGCGCCACCGAGCGTCACGAGGAGGCGAAGCGCGCGGTCGAGCAGCTCTACGCGGAGTGGGAGCAGGCCACCTGAGCGTGCCTTGGGCTACGCCGCGGCGGGCTCGCGCCCGGCGAGCGCGCGGTCGACGACGCGGGCGCAGCGACGCCCCTCGGCGATCGCGGTGACCACGAGGGAGGCGCCGACGCGCACGTCGCCCGCCGCGTAGACGCCGTCAACGGAGGTCCTGAAGGTGCCGGCCTTGACGTTGCCCCGGGAGTCGAGACCGACGCCGAGATCGGTGACCAGGCCCTCGTGCTCGGGGTTGGTGAAGCCGATCGCGACCAGGACCAGGTCGGCGGGCTCGGCGTACTCGCTGTCAGGCACCGGGACCAGGGTGCGAGAGGAGTCGCCGGTCACCTTGCGGGCGAGCGCGTGGGTGACGTGGCCGTCGGAGCCCTCGAGCCCGATCACCTCACTGCCGAACTCGCGGCGGCCGCCCTCCTCGAGCGCGTAGGTGGTCTCCAGCCGTCGCGGCTGCTCGGGCCACGGGGTGTTCTGGTATCGGCCGCCCTCGGGGACCGGGGGGTAGACATCGAGCAGCTTCACCTGCTTCGCCCCCTCGCGCATGGCGTTCGAGACGCAGTCCATCCCGGTGTCGCCGCCGCCGATCACGACCACGTTCCTGTCCTTGGCCGTGATCACGTCCCCGGGCGCTGGATCCGGCGCTTCGCGGCCCTCGAGCTGCGCAACGGCGCGGTTGCGCTGGTAGAGGTACTCCATTGCGAAGTGGACCCCCTCCAGCTCCCGTCCCGCGATGTCGACGTCACGCTCCACCCGCGACCCCATCGCCAGGACCACCGCGTCGAAGTCGCCGAGGAGCTGCTCGACGCTGAGATCGACCCCGACCTCGACACCGCACCGGAACTCGATGCCCTCCTCGGCGAGGATGTCGGTGCGGCGCTTGATGATCCACTTCTCGAGCTTCGCGTCGGGAACACCGAAGCGGAGCAGTCCGCCCAGGTCCTCGTCGCGCTCGAAGACCGTCACGCCGTGGCCGACCTGGTTGAGCTCGTCGGCCGCGGCGAGCCCGGCCGGGCCCGAGCCGACGACGGCCACACGCCGGCCGGTGCGCTCCGCGGGCGGATTCGCCGTGACCCAGCCCTCCTTGAAGGCGTTGTCGATCGTCCAGTACTCGATCTGCTTGATCATCACCGGGTCGTCGTCGATCGCCAGCACGCATGCCGACTCGCACGGAGCCGGGCAGATCAGGCCGGTGAACTCGGGGAAGTTGTTGGTCGCGTGCAGCTGGTCGATCGCCTCGCGCCAGCGGCCGGTCCGCGCGAGGTCGTTCCAGTCCGGGATCAGGTTCCCGAGCGGGCAGGCGTTGTTGCAGAACGGCACGCCGCAGTCCATGCACCGGGTCGCCTGCTCGCGCAGCTCGTCCTCGGGGAGCGTCTGGTAGATCTCGCCGTAGTCCTTGACGCGCTCCGCGGGATCGCGCTCCGGAGCCGGGACGCGGTGGATCTTGAGAAAGCCCTTCGGGTCGGCCACTACGCTGCCGCTCCCGTCTCGGCCCCGGCGGCCCGCTCCTCGGCCAGGCGCTCCATGGCCTCCTTGTAGCCGCGGGGGATCACCAGCGTGAACTCACGCACCGCCTCCTCCCAGCGACCGAGCAGCTCCCGCGCGACCTCGGAGCCGGTGCGCTCGAGGTGCTCGGCGATCAGGTCCCTCAGCGACTGCTCGCGCTCGGGGTCGACCGGGTCGAGGTCGACGAGCTGGTGGTTGGTCCGGGCGGCCAGCTTGCCCTCGGGGTTGTGGACGAACGCGATCCCGCCGCTCATCCCGGCGCCGAAGTTCTGCCCGGTGCTCCCGAGGACGACGATGCAGCCGCCGGTCATGTACTCGCAGGCGTGCTCGCCGACGGCCTCGACCACGGCGAGGGCGCCCGAGTTCCGCACCGCGAAGCGCTCGCCGACGGCGCCTCCGAAGAAGGCCTTGCCACGCACCGCTCCGTAGAGCGAGACGTTGCCGGCGATCACGTTCGTCGACGGAGGGAAGTGGCTCTCGCCGGCGGGGTGGACGGCCAGCACGCCTCCGGAGAGGCCCTTGCCGGCGTAGTCGTTGACGTCTCCCTCGACGGTCAGCGAGATTCCCGGCGCGAGCCAGGCGCCGCAGCTCTGCCCGGCGGAGCCGGTGAGATGGATGCGGATCGTGTCATCGGGGAGCCCCTCGGGCCCGTGGTCGCCGACGATCGCGTTCGAGAGCGTCCCGCCCACAGTCAGGTCGCTGTTGACCACCGTCGAGCTGATCTCGAGCGGCTCTCCCGCCGGGGTGTTCTCCTGGTATGCGCGGTAGCGCTTGACGAGCAGGCGATGGTCGAAGCTGTCCCGCCGGTGGTTGACGCCTTGGGTGAACCCACGCGGGCGCCCCTCCGCGGCCGGGGGGACGGCGAGCAGCGGCCGCAGGTCGAGCGTCTCGGTCTTCCAGTTGGTCTCGGTCATCGAGGGATCGATCAGCCGCGTGCGGCCGACGAGCTCCGGCACGGTCCGTACGCCGAGCTCGGCCATCAGCCTCCGCGCCTCCTCGGCGACGTAGAGCATGTAGGTGACGACCTGGTCCGGCGTCCCCTTGAACCGGGCGCGCAGCTCCGGGTCCTGGGTGGCGATCCCGACCGGGCAGGTGTTGAGGTGACAGACGCGCATCATGATGCAGCCGGTGGCGATCAGGGGGGCCGTCGAGAGTCCCATCTCGTCGGCGCCGAGCAGCGCCGCGATCACGATGTCGCGGCCGGTGCGCATCTGCCCGTCGGCCTGCAGGATCACGCGGTTGCGCAGGCCCGAGTCGAGCAGCGCCTGCTGGGTCTCGGCGATCCCGAGCTCCCACGGCACGCCTGCGGACTGGATCGACGACTGCGGAGAGGCGCCGGTGCCGCCGTCGTGGCCGGCGATCACGATGTGGTCGGCCCCGGCCTTGACGACGCCCGAGGCGACGGTGCCGACGCCCGCCTCGGCCGCGAGCTTGACCGAGACCGACGCCGCGGGGTTGGCGGCGCGCAGGTCGTAGATGAGCTGCTTGAGATCCTCGATCGAGTAGATGTCGTGGTGCGGGGGAGGCGAGATCAGCTCGACGCCGGGGGTCGAGTGACGGAGGCCGGCGATGTAGGCGTCGACCTTGTGACCCGGTAGCTGTCCGCCCTCGCCGGGCTTGGCGCCCTGGGCGACCTTGATCTGGAGCTGGTCGGCCCGCGAGAGGTAGTCGATGTCGACGCCGAACCGGCCGGAGGCGACCTGGCGGATCCTCGACCGGCGCTCGTCCCCGTTCGGGTCGGGGGTGTTGCGGCTGGGATCCTCGCCGCCCTCGCCGCTGTTCGAGAACCCCCCGAGGCGGTTCATCGCGATCGCAAGCGTCTCATGCGATTCGCGGGAGAGCGCCCCGAGGCTCATCGCCCCGGTGGAGAAGCGCTTGACGATCTCGGTGGCCGGCTCCACGTCCTCCAGCGGCAGCGGCTCCTTACGGGTACGGAGGCCGAGCAGGCCACGGAGCAGCGCGTGCTGCGCGTTCTCGTCGTTGACCCGCTCCGAGAACTCCTCATACGACTCCAGGCGCTGCTTCTCGTCCGGGTCGCGGACCGAGCGCTGCAGCGATGCGATCGTCTCCGGATCCCACATGTGGCGCTCGCCGTCGCGGCGCCAGCGGTAGACGCCGCCCTGCGGCAGCAGCTCCGCGTGGTCGGCCGGCAGCAGGCCGTCGGTGACGTGCTCGGGCAGCGCCAGGCCGTGCTGCTCCGGCCAGGCCCTGGCGTGGCGGCCGCAGGCCTCGCGGCCGAGCTCCTCGGTGCCGAGCCCGTCGAGCCGGGACGGCGTGCCGGTGAAGTGGCGGTCGATCAGGTCCCGGTCGAGGCCGATCGCCTCGAAAATCTGCGCGCCGCGATAAGAGTGGACCGTCGAGATCCCGATCTTCGAGAGGACCTTCCGCAGGCCCGCGTTCAGCCCCTTGATCGCGCGGCGGACGGCGTCCGGGGCGGCGAGCCGCTCGCCGCCGACGATGATCTCGTCCATGTCGGCGATCGAGTCGAGCATCAGGTAAGGGTTGATCGCGGTGGTTCCGTAGCCGAGCAGCGCGGCGATGTGGTGGATCTCGCGCGGCTCACCCGACTCGGAGATCAGGGAGGCCTGCAGGCGCGTGCCGCCCCGCACCATGTGCTGGTGGACCGAGGCGCAGGCGAGCAGGGAGGGGATCGGTACCCGCTCGGGGTCGACGGCCTTGTCGCTGATGATCAGCATCGTCGCGCCGTCGGCCAGCGCCTTGTCGGCCTTGGCACAGATCCTGTCGATGGCCGCCCCGAGGCCCTCCGGCCCGTCGGCGAGCGGCCAGGTCGCATCGATGGTCACCGCGGCGAGCTCGGGCTCATCGGCGCCGCGCAGCCTGTCCATGTCCTCGTTGGTCAGGATCGGGTGGTCGATCTCGATCTGGAACGAGTCGTTGGGCTCGAGCGAGAGCAGCAGGCCCTTCGCTCCGAGGCGCGTGGTGAGCGACATGATCACCGTCTCGCGGACCGGGTCGATCGCCGGGTTGGTGACCTGCGCGAAACGCTGCTTGAAGTAGCTGAACAGGGAGGGATCGTGCTCGCTGAAGGCCGCGAGCGAGACGTCGTTGCCCATCGATCCGGTCGGCTCCTTGGCCTGTTCGGCGAGCGGGTGCAGCAGGATCTTGAGGTCCTCCTGCGTGTACCCGAACGCGAGCTGGCGGCGCTCGATCGGGAGCTCCTCGACCGGGCGCGGGACGTGCGTGACGGCCTCGATCTCATCGAAGTGGCGGGTCCGGTCGGAGTCCCACTGCCCGTAGGGATGGCGACGCGCCTCGGTGAGCTCGACCTCGCCGTCGGCGTGGACGCTCCCGGAGTCGAGATCGGCGATCACCAGCTGCCCGGGGCGGAAGCGGCCCTTCCGGAACACCTTCGACTCGGGCACGGTGAAGATCCCGGCCTCCGAGCCCATCGCGAGCCAGCCGTCGTCGGTGATCAGCCAGCGGCCGGGGCGAAGGCCGTTGCGGTCGACCATCGCGCCGAGCGTCTTGCCATCACAGAACGCCATCGCAGCGGGGCCGTCCCAGGGCTCCTGCATGCGCGAGTGGTAGCGGTAGAAGCCCTCGAGCTCCGGCGGCAGATCGTCGCGCCCCTCGTGGGCCTGCGGGATCATCATCATCATCGCGTGCGGCAGCGTGCGACCAGCGTGCGTGATCAGCTCCAGCGAGTTGTCGAACGCGGCCGAGTCCGAAGCGCTCTCGGGAATCAGTGGGAACAGTTCCTCCAGGCCCGGGAGCAGCGGGCTGGAGAGCGTGGCCTCGCGCGCCCGCATCCAGTTGACGTTGCCCAGGGCGGTGTTGATCTCGCCGTTGTGGGCGATCATCCGCAGCGGTTGGGCGAGCTCCCAGCTCGGCAGCGTGTTGGTCGAGAAGCGCGAGTGGACGATCGCGAAGCGGCTCTTCAGCGTCGCGTCGACCAGGTCGGGGTAGAACTCGGGCAGCTGCGGCGCGGTCAGCATGCCCTTGTAGACGATCGTGCGGGAGGAGAAGCTCGGGAACGAGACCTCCGGGCCGAACTCGATCTCGGCTCTGCGCCGCGTGAGGAAGAGGCGGCGCTCGAACTCGTCCTGATCGGCGACCTCGGGGCCCGCGCCGATCAACAGCTGCATCACCCGAGGCGCTGTCTCGCGCCCGAGGCGCCCGGCGGCGCTCGGCTCGACGGGAACCTCGCGCCAGGTGATCGGCTCGTGCCCGTCGCCCGCGACCAATTTCTCGAGCCTGATCTCGAGCTCCTTCGCGCGGGCCGGCTCGTCCGGGAAGAAGCAGACAGCGACCGCGAGCCGGCCCGGTGCCGGCAGCTCCGCGGCGCGGAGCCCGGCCTCCGGGGCGCGCAGCCGGAAGAAGTCGTGGCTGACCTCGAGCAGGATCCCGGCCCCGTCTCCCGTCGTCTCGTCGGCGCCGGCGGCGCCGCGGTGCTCGAGCCGGTCGAGGGCGATCAGACCGCGGGCGACGACCTCGTGCCGTGCCGTGTTGTCGAGCCGGGCGACGGCGGCCACGCCGCAGGCGTCCCGGGCCCAGGCCGGGTCGTGGACTCCGCCCGAGAACGGCGACGGCGCCCAGCCCACGGGCGGGGCCGGGGGGGCCGGGCGGTCGAGGTTGGGGTC
>Ga0102946_1000211_pt1 | contig 20591 bp, 22 predicted proteins | sample SalPon2A_A_D1_MG_FD_78209 | JGI IMG/M metagenome (GOLD analysis project Ga0102946, IMG submission 78209) | Soil microbial communities from South San Francisco under conditions of wetland restoration - Salt Pond MetaG R2A_A_D1_MG | ecosystem: Environmental > Terrestrial > Soil > Wetlands | place... | reverse complement strand
GTACTTGGCCTGCTTGCGGGCCTCGAGGTCCGCCATCGCCGGGTCGGCGGAGGAGACCGTGGGAGTCGCCTCACCGTCGGCCCCGCGCCGGAACGGGACGGCAACGAACGCAGCAACCGCCGCGATGATCAGGATTGCCAGGGCCAACTCCATCCCCGCTCAACCTAGAGGACCGGGCGGAGCCGGGCGGGCCTGGCGCCGATCAGGTGCGCCGCAGCTCGCGTGCGAGGCGGGTCGCGTAGACGTCGCCGACCCGGCGGCGGCGGGACTCCGCACCCGGCCAGAGCGCGAACAGAGCGCCCAGGGTGCCAACGATGCCGCCGATCCAGACCCAGATCACGAATGGGTTGACGTTGAAGCGGATGTCGGCGGGTGGCGTCTCGTCGAGATAGCGCTGCCCGAGGCCGAGGATCGCCTCCCCCTGCAGATTGGCGAGCAGCTGGACCTGGGCCGGATCGTCGAAGTCGATCCCCGCGGCGAACCGCTCGAACTTCTCGTCGCCCTCCTCGATGATCGGCTCGAAGGAGGTGAGATCGGGCTGCATGGCAGTCCACAGGTCGCGGGTGACGCCACCGCTGCGGCCGACCTCACTGGTCGCCTCGCCCTCGAAGAAGCCGCGGAGCGGCGCGGTGGGATCGGCGGTACGGCTGGAGAAGTACTCCCGCGAGGGCCGCATCACGGCGACCTGCTCTCCATCTCGGCGAACGTCCAGGACGGCGCCGAAGACCAACTTCTGCTCACTCCCGACGGCCTGGGAGGTGGGCTCGACGTAGGTGACCGTGTAGTCCCCGACGGTCGCCGACTCACCGGGGAGCAGGCGCACGTCACGGCTGGTCTGGAAGCTCGATGAGGCGGCAATCCCGATCAGCAGCAACGCGATCCCGATGTGGACGATGTACCCCCCGTAGCGGCGCCGGTTTCGCGACATCAGGCCGCCCAGCGAGCTCGGGAAGCCCTCGCCGGTGAGCGCTCGCCTGGCGAGCGTGCCGCGCCAGAGCTCCTGGCCGACGGCGGCGAGAGTAAACGCGCCGGCGACGAACAGCGCCAGCGCCAGGGGCTCAGAGCCGCCGCCCCCGATCGCGACGATCAGAACGCCGGCGCCGATCGCCGCGGCGATCGGCAGCGCGAACATCCGCCGCAGCCCCGAGACGCTGACCCGGCGCCAGGCAACCAGCGGCCCGACTCCCGCCAGGAGCAGGAGCCCGATGCCGACGGGGGTCGTGTAGCGGTTGTACCAGGGGGCCGCCAGCGAGCTCTCCTGGCCGGTGAACGCCTCGCTGATCAATGGGAAGAACGTCCCCCAGAAGACGATCACGGCCAGGCCGACGAACAGCAGGTTGTTGAGCAGGAACATCGCCTCGCGGCTGAGCAGCGAATCGATCCGCCGCTCCGAGCGGAGCGAGTCGGCCCTGGAGATGATCAGCAGGGTCGAGCCGATCAGCACCGTGGCGATCAGGACGAGCAGCGGCAGACCCACCTTCGACTCGCCGAACGCGTGGATCGACTGCAGCACGCCGGAGCGCACCAGGAAGGTGCCGAGCAGCGACAGCGCGAACGTCGCGACGATCAGCGAGACGTTCCACATCTTCAGCATCCCGCGCCGCTCCTGGACCATGATCGAGTGGATGAAGGCGGTGCCGACGAGCCACGGCATCAGGGCCGCGTTCTCGACCGGGTCCCAGGCCCAGTAGCCGCCCCAGCCGAGCTCCGCGTAGGACCAGAAGGCGCCGAGCGCGAGGCCGATGGACAGGAACACCCAGGCGATCAGCGCGAAGCGCCGGGTCGAGCGGATCCAGCTCGCGTCGAGCCGGCGAGTGATCAGCGCGCCGATCGCGAACGCGAAGGGGATCGTGAAGAACACGTAGCCCGAATAGAGCATCGGCGGGTGGATCGCCATCGCGGGATGCCTGAGCAGCGGGGTGAGCCCGGCGCCCTCGACCGGGACCATGCCGGCCGCGAAGGTGGCGAACGGGTAGGTCTCCGCATCCGGAAAGACGATCCCGGCCATCATCATCCCCACGAAGAAGGTCGCGATCGCCGCCATCACCGCGGTCGCCCACGGGGCCACCTCCCGATGCGAGTGCCGCGTCGCGAACAGGGCGGCGGAACCGGCGATCGAGAGGACGAACGCCCAGAGCAGGAGCGAGCCGGCCTGGCTCCCCCACATCGCGGTCACCTTGTAGAGCGTCGGCGTCGTGGTCGAGGAGTGATCGGCAACCAGCCGGACGCTGAAGTCCGAGCGCAGGAAGGCGGCCTCGAGCGAGATCACGGCGAGTACCAGGAGCGCCATCAGCGCGTAGAAGGCCCGGCGGGAGGAGTCGACCCAGCGCCGGTCGCCGCTGCGGGCGCCGACGACCGCGGCCACCAGAGCGTAGATCGAGGTCAGGAGCGCCGCGCCGAGCGCGGCGGCGCCGAGCGCGTTCATCTAGCGACTACTCCTCGTACTCGATGTTGGGATCGTCGCCGTACTCTTCCTTGAACTTCGAGGGGCATTTCGTGACCAGGCTGTCCTTCTCCGCGATCAGCGTGCCGCTGTCATCGAGCGCACCCGTGATGATCACCTCACGGCCCTCACGGAAGGGGTCGGGGATCTGACCCTCGTACTCGACGGGAACGCCGTCGCTGCCATCGCGGTTGGTGATCTCAAAGCGGAGGAGCTCGCTGCGCTCGACCGAGTCCATCGCGACCTTCCCGGTCACGTCGTAGGTGCCGTTCGGGTTCTCGATCAGCTGCGACGGCTCGATCGCGTCATTCGCCGCACTGAACGACGTGTAGATCAGCGCGACCGCAAGCAGGACCGCGGTCGACAGGGCGACGACGAGTCGGATCTGGCGCTTCTTGGCGGGGTTCATGCGAGCCGGATTATCGCAGGCGGAAGCGTTCGCCATCTCCGACCCGGACAGCGGCCGGGCGTTGCCGGCACGCCCCCGCGAGCCGGCTGAGCTCGACTGATATGAATCACCGATGAGCGATTCACGCACGATGCTGATCACCGGGGCGAGCACCGGAATCGGCGCCGAGACCGCACGCATGGCCCTCGATCGTGGCTACCGGCTGGTGCTGGCTGCCCGCGGGGAGGACAAGCTTCAGGAGCTGGAGGCGAATCTCGGCGGCGGCGATGACGTGTTCGTCAAGACCTGCGACGTCACCGAGTGGGATCAGGTGCAGGACCTCGTCGCCGCCGGCACCGACCGCTTCGGCGGGCTCGACGTCGTCTTCGCGAACGCCGGCTTCGGCGCTTCACGCGGCTTCACGGAGGAGACCGTCGAGCACTGGAAGGCGATGGTGCTGACCAACGTCTACGGGGTCGCGCTGACGATCCGCGCGACGCTCCCGGCGATGCTCGAGCGCGGCACCGGCCACTACCTGGTGACCAGCTCGGTCGCCGGCCGCCGTGCGCTGCCCGGATCGCTTTACTCGGCGACCAAGTGGGCCGCGACCGCGATCGGCGAGGCGCTGCGCCAGGAGCTGCGGTCGATGCACGACAACACAGCGATCAAGGTCACCCTGATCGAGCCCGGAATGGTCGACACCCCGTTCTTCGACGACCGGCCCGAGAACGCGCTGCAGTCGGAGGACATCGCCGAGGCCGTGATGTACGCGCTCAGCCAGCCCGACCGCGCGGACGTCAACGAGATCCTGATCCGGCCTTCCAGCCAGCCGACCTGAGCCCGGCCGGGCGCCCTAGCCGGTCTTCTTGGGCTTCTTGGGCTTCTTCGGCGGCAGCGACGCGGCGTAGTCGGCGCCGGTCTCGACCCACCTCGCGAGATCCGAGTCCGCGGCGATCCCCTCGGCGGAGACGTAGATCATGCCCTTCAGCGGCTTTCCGGTGAAGTCCATCGCACGCGTGTGCGGCTCGCCCAGAGCCCGCTCCACCTCATCGTGCGCAAACCGGACCATGATCTCGTCGCCCATCACCCCACAGGCCATGTTGCCGCCGAGCATGAAGGCGAGCCCCCCGAACATCTTCCGCTCGGTGAGCTGCTCCCGTGGAGCGAGCGCCGCGCGCACGCGGTCCGCCAGCTCCTCGTCGTAGGCCACGCTCCTACCCCCTCGCCCGCTCGGCGATCGCGGTCATCGCGGCGGCCAGGATTCGATGCAGCTGCTCACGGGTGGCGTCGCCGCGAGCCCATTCAACCGCCCCGGCCTCCGCGGCCCCGAGGAGCATCCGCAGAGCCAGGCGCAGATCGTCGGAGGGAACGGGGTCCCCGGTCAAATTGAAGGCCATGCGCTCAACCGTCGCGCGACGCACAGAGGCCAAGATCCGGGCCACATCAGGATCGTGCGGCGACTGGGCTCCGAAGAGCAGGGCGTAGTCCTCCCGGTCCCGCTCGACCGAATCGAGGAACTGCCGTGTGTTGAGCTCGATCCGCTCCGCGTCGGAGAGATCGCCGACATCGGTGCGGACCGTCTGCTCCAGGCGCTCGGCGACCTCCCGCAACACGGTCAGGTAGAGGTCCCGTTTGGGGCCCAGATAGTGGTTGACGAGACCGGGCGTGACCCCCGCCTCCCTGGCGATCGCCGCCATCGACACATCGGCGTAGTCGCTGCCGGCGAACGCCGCGCGGGCGGCCTCGAGTATCTCGGCGCGGCGAGTGTCCGGCGCCAGCCGGGTCCTGGTGCTCTCCACGCCGAGAAGCCTACGCCCACCACGCGACCCGGGCTGCCGCGCTGCAGCCAAGCGGACGACGGGACTTGAACCCGCTACCTCGAGCTTGGGAAGCTCGCGCTCTACCAGGTGAGCTACGTCCGCAGGGAGACCTCATTCTATTCCGGCGCGAACGAGCCGGCGCTCACTCCCTCAGGCTGAAGGGCGGGTACCTGTCGGTGACTAGCGCGAACGCGTAGCCGACGACGCGGTTGTGCCAACGCAGGACGCCCTCCACGTAGTCGAAGAGCCCACGCGGATAGCCAGCCGTGAAGAGGATCGCGAACCAGGCGATCACGACGGCGAAGAACACGCCGATATGGAGGAAGAAGAGGACGATGTAGTGGGGAATCGCCAGGAACCACTTGACCAGGGGTAGGCCGCGGTTGAGCTCGGCCTCGACGTCGGGGTAGGGGAGCTCGAGGCGGACCGCCTGCTGGTCCTCGGTGGACGGGTATCGGTCGTCCATCAGCAGCGCGTAGACGGCGACGCGATTGAGAAAGCGGAGCAGCTCCAGGTTCCAGTCAAACCACCAGCGGGGATAGCGGCCGCGAAACAGGATCAGCAGCAGCGCCGGCAAGAACAGAATCCCGACACCCGACACCACGATCTGGGCGGTGCCCTCCCCGGTCTCGGTGTACCCGCTCGAGAAGCCGGAGATCGCCCCGACGACGATCAGGATCGGGATCACGGTGAGGATCCGGAAGAAGCTGGTCAACCGATCGAGGTTGCGGTCGGGGTACTCGACGGCAAAGCGCACTGGGTAGGGATCCATGCTGTCTGTCTCCTGTCTGAGGTGATTGGCCGGCGGGAGGAACCCCGCCGCCCGGCCGAGCCTAGGCCGCGGCCCCGGCCCCGGCTTCCGCGCCAATACCGATGCGCGACGGGCGGAACTCGGAGCGGGCGTGGGTAGGAAACCCGGATAGCGGGCGGCACTCCACCCGGGCGCCCGCCGTTGCGCGTACCGATGTTTCGGCCGCGCGCCCGACCTAGGCTGGGCCGACCACTCAGACCGGAAGGTGGACAATGAGATGAGCAGGCACATCCTGATCGGGTGCGACGGCTCCGAGAGGAGCGAAGACGCGCTGGCCCTCGGCGCCGTGCTGGCCCAGACCCTCGAGGCCGCGCCGATTGCGGCGAGCATCGTCCCCTACTCGAGCTACGTGCTCTCCAGCGAGCGCGCCGACGAGGTCGTCGAGCGGGTCTCGGCGCCCTTCCTCGCAATGGCTAGAAAGCATCTCAGCGGGCACGAGTTCGAAACCCGGGCCATCCTGAACGAGTCGGCGGCAACCGGCCTCCACGACCTCGCCGAGAGTGAGAACGCCGTGCTGATCGTCGTCGGATCCAGCCATCGCGGCGCCGTCGGCCGGGTGCTCCTCGGCAGCGTCGGGGCCTCGTTGCTGACCGGTGCGCCTTGCGGGGTTGCGATCGCGCCCAGGGGCTACGCGCAGAGAGACGCGCACTCGATCTCCGATCTCGTCCTCGGATTCGACGGGTCCGAGGAGGCGCGCGGTGCGCTGGAGGTGGCGGTGGCCCTCGCCGCTCAGGCCGGGGCGCGCGTCTCGGTCACCGGAGCGGTCGAACCCGTCCACCCCTACTTCTATCCCGTGACCCCGTTCGACGACGACCACTATGTCTCGGAGCTGAAGGCAAGCCTGAGCCGATCGGTCGATGAGGCGGTCGAGCTGGCCTCGCGTTCGGGCGTGAAGGCGCACGGCGAGCTAGTTCGCGGGTTCGCGGCCGACTCCCTGATCGATGCGACGGCGGAGAAGGACCTGCTCGTGCTGGGCTCGCGCGGGTTCGGCCCGGTGAAGCGCACCTTCATGGGCTCGGTTTCCTCGGCGGTGATGCAGCGCGCGTCCTGCCCGGTGCTGGTCGTACCCCGGGGCGGCGCGAACCGGCTCGCGGGTGAGCGCGCCGCCGATCACGAAGCTCCGCCGACCGGAGCCGATGAAACCGCGATGCGAGGAGAGGCCCGATGAAGTCAAGACCACGAATTCTCGTCCTTGGCGGTGGCTTCGCCGGCCTGGAGAGCGCCTTCCTGCTCAGAATGCGCCTGCGGGACGCCGCCGAGATCGACCTCGTGACCGCCGGCGACTCCTTCGTGTTTCGCCCGAACTCGATCTACGTCCCGTTCGGCATGGAGCCGGATTCGCTGCTGGTCGACCTCGCCAAGCCGATGCGACGGCGTGAGATCGGCCTCCACCGCGGCACCGTGACCGAGGTCGACCCCGATGCGCGGAGCGTCGCGCTGGCCGACGGAACGACCCTCCCCTACGACAAGCTGGTCATCGCCACCGGCGCCGACACCGCCATCGACGAAGTCCCCGGCCTTGGCGAGCATGCGGCGACGATCTGGACCGCGGAGGGAATGCTGAAGGTGCGTGAGTCGTTCGAGCGCGTCGCCGAGCGGGCCCGAGCCGGGCAGCCCAGCCGGGTGCTGTTCCTGGTCCCGCCCAACAACAAGTGCTCGGGGCCGCTGTACGAGGTCGTGATGATGTTCGAGACCTGGTTGCGGCGCCAGGGGGCCCGCGAGAACGTCTCGATCACGTGGTCGACATTCGAGCGCTCTTTCATCCAGGCGTTCGGCAGCCGGCTCCACGATCTCGTTACGGGCGAGTTCCGCGAGCGTGACATCGATGGCCACACCGAGGAGCGGGTCAAGGAGGTGACCGCGGAGGAGGTCCGGTATGAGGACGGCAGCAGCCGCGCCTACGACGAGCTGATCGCCTTCCCGCCGTACGTCTCCGCGGTTTCATACGGATCGCTGCCGAGCGACGATCGCGGCTTTATCGACACCGAGCTCGAGACCCGCCGGGTCGCGGGGCATCCCGAGATCTATGCGCCCGGGGACGCCGGCGACTTCCCGGTCAAGCAGGCATTCCTGGCCTTCCTGCAGGCCGACACGGTGGCCGAGCACATCGCCTCCGACGTGCTCGGAACCGCGTTCGAGCTCGCGTTCGACCCGGTCAGCATGTGCGTCATGGAGATGTTCGACAAGGCGACCTTCGCCCAGGTACCACTCGAGCTGACCGATGATCCCGAACAGCCCGTGCGCCTCCGCCCCGGCGCGGAGGACGACTACAAGGTCGGTACGTCGAAGGCCTGGCGGATGGGCAAGAAGATGCTCGGCTTCTCAGTGCCGATGCGGTTCTCGGCCGGCGAGCCCTTTCACGCAGGAATGGGCTGGCGCATGATGGATGTCGGCCTGCGGGGTATGGCGGGCATGCTGGCCGATTGACGGTGGCGCCCCCGCCGATGGCGACGCGGGCCCCGCTCTAACCTTCCCGGCCCGATGGGCGCCCGCTCCTTCATCGTCGTGATGGCCACGCTGGCCGTCGTCGCGCTGCTCGGCTTCGGACTGGTCAAGAGCGACGGCGGCGTGACCGTCGGCGAGCCGGCCCCCGACGCCCCGCTGCAGGTATTCGACGGTGACGGGACGGCCACGCTCGCCGACTACCGCGGCCAGTGGGTGCTGGTCAACTTCTGGGCTTCCTGGTGCGAGCCGTGCCGGAGCGAGTCACCGGTCATCGAGGAGTACTCGCGCGAGCACGACGGCGAGTTGGTCGTGGTCGGGATGAATACCGAGGACCTCAGCGACGATGCGCGCGAGTTCATCGAGGAGTTCGACCTGAGCTGGGAGATGCTGCGCGACAATGAGGGCGAGCGCAAGGACGCCTGGGGCATCCTTGCCCTGCCCGAGAGCTTCCTCGTCGATCCCGACGGCAACGTCGCGCTGATCCGCCGCGGCGCGGTCGACCGCGAGTACCTGGATCAGTTCGTCACCCCGTTCCTGGACGGAGGCACGACGTGAGCCGCGCGCTGCTCGCCCTGCTCACCGTTCTGCTGCTCGCACCCATCGCGGCTGCACCGGCGCAGGAGCAACCGGCCCAGCCCGAGCCGCGGGCATCGCTGCCGGATATCGAGGACGAGGTGATGTGTCCGATCTGCGGCACGGCGCTCAACCTCTCCGAGTCCCCCCAGGCAGAGCGCGAGCGGGTCTTCATCCGCAAGCGGATCGCACGGGGATGGACCAAGGAGGAGATCAAGGACGCGCTCGTGGCCGAGTACGGCCCGGAGGTACTGGCGACCCCCGAGACGAGCGGGTTCGATCTCGCGGCGTGGGTCGTGCCCGGCCTGGCGATCGTGGCTGGGGCCGCGGCCCTGAGCGTCGGCATCCGGCGCTGGCGCGCCGTCGGGAATCCGGCCGACGCGCCCGCCGCCGACGCCGGAGCCGACCCCGAGGCGAACGCGCGCCTCGAGGCCGAGCTCGATCGCTACGGCCGCTGAGCATCCCGCTCAGCGCGGAATTACCTTCAGCGACCGGGACCGCGAATGGACAGGAGCCCGGTACGGCCAGCGCGACTGCCGCGTGAGCTTGAGGCGAAACCGGAACCGGGCCGGCTCCCGGTAGAAGCGCCCGAACCGGTAGGCGGTGCTGACCCGACCGCGGCGGTCGGTATGCAACGCATCGCCGACGGTCCGGAAGCGACCACCGCCCCGCTCGCGGACCTGGAGCTCAACGACCTTGCCCGGAGCGGGGATCCGAGCGCCCCTGGTACCGACCCGCCCCCGGAACCGGACCCGAGAACCCGCGCGGACACGCCGCTTGGAGACGCGTAGCTTCGCCATCCCCTCGACCGCGATCTTCCGTGGGCGCGCGTCCTGAGCGAGGTAGCGGCCCGTCCCCGGGAACGAGACCCGCACCTTGCGAGAGGGACCGCGCCCGAGCCGCACCCGGTAGCGGCCGCGCCCATCGGTGCGGACGGTCCGGGTCCGGCGCCCGGGCAGCGCGCCGGGCTCGAACGACTCGACCACGGTGAGCTCGCGGCCGGCGAGCGGACCACCACCCGCGACGCGAAGGCGCCCGCGGATACCGGGACGCTCTCCGTAGGCGATCCGGTGGCCCGTCGACTCGGGGCGAGCGCTGAGCGTGGTCCGCTCGAGCAGCGGGAAGTCCAGCACCATCCGGCCGCCGCCTCGCCGCTCGGTGGTGATCGTCCGGTTGCCGGCGCGATCGTAGGCCGTGAGCCGGAACTCGTAGCGACCCTCCGGATGTGAGCGCGAGTCGATGCGGGCACGGACGCCGGCGGCCGTGCGCTCGATCGGCGCCTCGTGCCACGGGCCGCCCGCCAGTCGCCGGTAGGCGATGCGGATCGCGGCCGGGCCGGAGTGGACGTCGCCGACCTCCGCGCTGATCAGCTCGGGGTCAGCGGGATCTCGGGTCAGGAAGTGCGCGCGCGGTGGCTCGTTGTCCACCCGTACGTCCCGCGCCAGGCAGCGCTGGTTCGGGCCGGCGCCGTAGTCGCGGGCGCAGACCGTCACGCGGTTGGAGCCGTTGACGAACGGCGGCCTGTCGGTCTGGAAGCTCGCACTGCCGCTGTGGCCGGCGGGGCACGGGCGAGGGACTCGGGCGAGGCCGGCGCCGGCGAGAGCGCAGGCGAGGACGCGGCTCGGAGCCACCCGGACGCCGCCGACCGCCACGTCGACATTGCGGAGCCCACCGCCGACATCCCCCGCATGAACGCCGAGGGAGCGCTCGCCACGCTGCCAGCCATCGCCGAGCAGCGTGCCCGATGCGGAGACCGTCGGCGCCACCGCGTCGCGCAGCGTGAGCCGTACCGACCGCACCCAGGTGCGGGCCTGGTCGCTCTCGGCGCAGCGCACCCCCGAGATGCAGACCAACTGAGCGGCGAATCCAGCTCGACCGGTCCCGTGCAGGCGGGCGGAGTGGCGCTCGAAGCCGCCCGGAGCATCCCGTCCGGTCGCGATCCTTCCCGCCGGTCGTCCGGCTGAGTCGAGGAAGCTCAACCGCGCTCGATGATCGCCGTCCCGGCGCAGGCGAGCCTCGGCGCTGACGCCGACCACGCTTGTCCCCCCGGGAGCGATCCACGAGATCCGACCCTCGGCCCCGGTCGGGGCTGCCGCCAGGTTCCGGACCTTCAGGGCGCTGGATCGCGCCGGATCGGAGCAGTGCCTTCCGAACCCGTAGTAGGCGCCATCGGTCCGGTCGAAGCGCGCCGCTCCGTCGTCACGCGACGACGGATCACACTGCACGAGCGTGTACTCGCCGGCGTGGGCATCGGGCGGGGAGCTGCAGGCGAGCGCGATCGCGACGAGCGCCGGCGCGAGCAGCGCGAGCCCGCGGGTTGGGTGCCTGGGGAGGCTGGAGTGCATCGGTGGTCCTCCTGGGTGGTTGGTGGAAGCTGCCGTCTGACAGCCCCTCCAACCCCGGCCCTCGGTGTAGCGCCCCCGGGCGGGCGGGGCCCCTGTCAAGGACGATCGGCACCCGCCGTGACTTGCTCTAGCCGGACCGGGCGTCCTGCTGTGTGTCGGCGAGCAACGCCTCCGCCGCCTCGAACAGTCCACTCCCGGCCGCGCTATCCCGATCGAAGGAGGCGATCGCGCCGCCGTCGCGCCAGACACGCGCGAACGACCGGCTGCGATGTCGCCTGCGGCGCACGTAGGCGGCCCCTTCCTCGGCGTAGGAGCTGACGCGATCGATCAGGAAGCGGTGCGGTTTCTGCACTACGGCTCCCTCCGTGCCCCGGATGACGCCGACCGTTCGAGCTCGCGCAGAAGCGCGCGCAGGTCGGAGAGGATCAGGGACGCCAGGGCGAAGCGCTCGCTGGTCGCGATCACACAGGCCTCGGCGCAGCGAGCCGAGAAGACCTCGCCCACCCCGGTGGCGACATGCAGCTGCGCCGCGGGGGACCGGGCCTCCGTCCCCAGCTCGTCCGCGGCACCCCAGAGTGCGGCGCCGGCGCCACTCCAGTCCCCGCCGTCGGTCGACGCGATCTGCCTCCCGTCGGCATCGAGCAGGGCCGCGGCCCGCATCTCCGCCGATCCCGAGATCACGGCCTCCAGCAGCTCCGCGGCCGGCTCTCGCCGCACCCCGGCGACGGTATTCGTGCCCTCGGCGCTCACTTCCGCAAAGATAGAGGCCGATGGACGTCGCCCGCATCTCCTGGCTCACGGTCGTCGCCGTCTGCGGCCTGGCCGTGATCCTGCTCGCGCTCAACGGCTACACCGGCTACTCGATCACGGTCGGCACGGTCGGCGCTGCAGCGGCCGTCAACCTGACCTGATCGGCGCGGGTTCCGGCCCGTCCGCCTCAGCCGTGGCGCAGCGGCCCCGGCTCTCCCCCGGGCTTGAGGACCGAGTCCTCCGGCTCGACGTGGATCAGGACGTCGGCCTGCGGGAACGCCGCCTCGATCCGGTCCCGCAGAGCGTGGGTCAGCTCGTGTGCGCGCTCGAGGGTCGTCCCGGATCTGAACTGGACATGCAGGTCGATGTGGCGGCGAGCCCCGGCGCGCCGGCCGCGCAGCTTGTGGTAGCCGGCCATCTCCGGGGACCGCGCCTCAGCGATCGCCGACTCGATCCGGTCGAGCTCCCGCTCGGGGAGCACCTCATCCATCAGGACCCGGCCCGAGCGCATCATCAGTCGCACGCCGGCGACGACGATCGCCGCGGCGACGATCAGCGCGGCGATCGCATCGAACACCGCGGCTCCGGTGACCTCCACCAGAACGAGGCCGACGAGAACCGCGATCGAGGTTGCCGCGTCCGCTCGCAAGTGCGCTGCATCGCCGACCAGCGCCGGGGAGTCGTGCTCGGACGCACGCCGGTACAGGAACGAGGAGACCGCGATGTTCGCGGCGGCCGAGAACGCGATCACCGCGATGCCGACGCCGATGTGCTCGATCTCCGAGCCGGCGATGATCCTGCGGACGGCCTCGTAGGCGATGATCCCGGCACCGACGAGGATCAGCATCGCCTCGGCCCCGGCGGCAACGTTCTCGGCCTTCTCGTGGCCATAGGGGTGGTCCCGGTCGGCCGGCTCGTCCGCCTTGCGCACCGAGACCAGCGCGACCAGAGAGGCGAGCAGATCGATGGCCGAATGGACCGCTTCGGTCAGGATCGCGATCGAGCCGGTGACGATTCCAGCCGCGAGCTTGAGGACGATCAGAAGGGAGTTCGAGGCGACCGAGACCACGGCCGCGCCGGCCTTGCTGCGGGTCATCCAGCCCCCCGGAGACGCTCGGCGAGGGCCCGGGCCGCCCTGCCGCGATGGCTGATGCTGTGCTTGTTGGCGGGAGAGATCTCAGCCATCGTCAGCTCACCGTCGAGCTCGTCCGGGACGAAGGCCGGGTCGTAGCCGAAGCCTCCGGCGCCACGAGGGCTCTCCGCGAGCCGCCCCTCGCAGCGGCCCTGCTCGACGACCTCGGTGCCGTCCGCAGACACGGATGCCATCGCGCACACGTAGGCGACCGAGCGGTCGTCGTGCCGGCCGACCTCGGTCAGGAGTAGCCGCAGGTTCTCCTCGTCGGTGGCGTCCTCGCCGGCGTAGCGGGCGGACCGGACCCCGGGTCGCCCCCCGAGCGCGCTCGCCTCGATCCCCGAGTCGTCGGCGATCGCGTGCAGGCCCGTGGCCGCGCTCGCGGCCCTCGCCTTGCCGAGGGCGTTGGCCGCAAAGGTCTCGCCGTCCTCGGGTGGGAGCTCGATCCGCGCGGGCAGGGGCAGCAGCTCGTAGTCGGCCAGGATCTCGTGGAGCTCGGCGAGCTTGTGCTGGTTCCTCGTCGCGACAACCAGCGGCTGTCGTCCCGCGCTCATCGAGCGGAGATGACGCTCTCCTGGGCGAGCCGAAGCTGCTCGATCCCGCCCTCGGCGAGGCTGAGGAGCTCGTCGAGCGAGGCGCGAGAGAGCGGCGTCCGCTCGGCCGTGGCCTGCACCTCGACCAGACCGCCGTCGCCTGTCATCACGACGTTCGCATCCACCTCAGCCGTCGAGTCCTCCGAGTAGTCGAGGTCGCAGAGCGGGCGGCCGTCGACCATCCCGACGCTGATCGCTGCGACCGTGCCGGAGAACGGGAGTCGCTCGAGATCGCCGCGCTCCACTGCAGCGGACAGCGCCAGATGAAGGGCTACGAAGCCACCGGTGATCGCTGCGCAGCGGGTGCCGCCGTCGGCCTGAAGGACGTCGCAGTCGACCCAGACGGCCCGCTCGCCCAGCGCCTCGAAGTCCACGACCACGCGTAGGGAGCGACCGATCAGGCGCTGGATCTCGGTCGAGCGGCCATCCGGGCGCCCCCGCTTCGAATCCCGCTCCTTGCGCTCACCCGTGGACGCGGGCAGCATCGCGTACTCCGCCGTGACCCAGCCGGTGCCGCCACCCTTGAGCCAGCGGGGGACCGCGTCGGCGATCGAGGCGGTGCAGATCACCCGGGTCTCCCCGATCGAGATCAGCGCCGACCCATCGGCGGTGCGGACGTAGTCCGGCTCGATCGCGATCGGCCTTGGATCGGCCTCATCACGGTTGTAGCTACGCGCGGGCATCGGCGCAGTCTCTCAGATCCCCGGACGGGATCAGCCGCGCCCGGCGGACCCGGGAGTCGCGAGCGGGAGCGCGCCGGGCGGACTCCCGCCCGGCGCGCAACCGGTCCGGCTACTTGGCGAACGCGACCTTCTGAACCGCCTGAACGATCTTCTTGGTGATCGCCTCGGCGAGCTCCTTGCCCGGCAGGCTGTTGACGCCGCCGACCGCGGCCACCATGCCTCCCATCAGCACTGCGACGAGCAGGACGAGGCCGACGTACTCGACCGTCCCCTGACCCGTCTCGCTACGCACTCTCCCGGCCCGACTCTCGATCGCCGCGGCGATCCCCAGCAGGCGGTGATGCATGGCTCCGAATCTGGCGTACATGGGCGCTCCTTTCCCGGCCGTTGCCGGTGAGTTGGTCTGTCGGCAGCGATGCTCCGCGGCGCGTCGGGACCGAACAAGACGCCGATGTGTCGAATGAGCGACGGACCGCGAACAATCCACGCAGCCGCTGCCCCGCAGGCGGTACCGGATCGGGGTCCATCCCCTAACCTGCGGCCGCCTATGGCTCGACGCAGAGGGATATTCGGTCGCCGCCGTAGGGACGAGTCCCCCAACACCGATCTCGGCCCAGCCGAGGGCGACGCCGAGGAGGAGCGGCCCGCCGAGGATCCGCGCACGGAGGAAGAACAGGAAGCCGGTGGCCCGGCGGCCGAGCGTGAATCCGCCTCCGAGACCGACCCCTTTGCCCGACCGACGCCGGCGCCGGAGCCCGAGCTGTTCTCCCCTCGCGAGCGCGAGCCGGATGAGGAGCCGCGCCGTCGCCCGCCCCGGCGTGGCGATACCGGGGAGCGCATCCGGATCGCCGCCGATCAGGCGGCCCAGGAAGCCGAGATGCGGGCGATGGATGAGATCCTCGCGCTCGAGGAGGACCTCGAGCGCGCGCGGAGCACAGCCTCCAGCGAGACCGGCGAGCTCTCCCAGCGAGTCGAGGCCGCCGAGGCGAAGGCAGCCGAGGCGAACGCCCGAGCCGAGCGACTCGAGCGCGAGCGTGGCGAGGTCGAGGCGCGTGCGAAGCAGGCCGCCACAGCATGGCTGAGACGCCAGGTCAACTCATTGAAGAAGGAGGCGCGCGAGCGCGTTCGCGCCGAGGTCGAGCGCGCGCGAGCGGAGACCGAAGCGAAGGTGCGAGCCGCAGCTGAGGCTCGTCTCCGCGAGATCGCCGCCAGGCAGGAGGAGACCGAGCGAATGGCAGCCGACCGCACCGAGCAGGTCGGGCGCGAGGCCGAGGCGGGAGGCGCCGAGGCGCTGGCCGCAGAACGGCGCGAACGGGAGACGGTCGCGACTGCCCTGCGGGAGGCTCTCGCCAGGCTCGAGGACGCCGAGGCCCGTGCGACGACGGCCGAGCAAGCGTTGACCGCAGCCCAGCGCGAGGGCCGCGACGACGTCGAGCGCCGGATCGCAGAGGAGACCGAGGGCCTGCGCCGCGAGCTCGAGCTGGCCCGCGAGGACGCCGCGGACCAGGCGCGTGAGGCCGCTGCCGAAGCGCGAGCCGAGACCACTGAACGCCTGGAGGCCGAGATCGAGGAGCGGATCGAGGTTGCTCGCGCACAGACCCGAGCCGAGCTGGAGGCAGAGGTCGAGCGCTCCGCCGACTCCCGCGAGCGAGAGCTCGCGGAGCGGGCCAAGTCCCAAGCCGAGAAGGCCGCGGGCGAGCAGGTGGAACGGATTCGCGAGGAGTCGGAGGAACGGATTCGCGCCGAGGTCGGCGTGGCGCGGAAGGCCGCCGAGGAGCGCTTCGCTCAGAAGCTCTCCGAACGGGAGCGGGAGCTGGAGCGGGAGCGGGAGGAGAAGGTCAAGATCATCGAGGACTCCGATCGCCGCCTCAGCCAGATCGAGGAACGCGCGGTGGAGGCCGCCGACCGCGTGACTGCCGCCGAGCGCCAGCTCTCGGAGGAGGCCGGCAGACTCAAGCGCGAGGCCGCGGCACGCCTCGACCGGGAGACCGAGCTTGCCCGCGAGCGGGCCGCTGCCGAAGCCGACGAGCGTGTCGGCGAGCGGGAGCGCAAAGCCGAGGAGGCGACCGCGGCGGCCGCGCGGTCGGCCCGCGAGGCGGAGGATCGTATCGAGGAGGCCGAGCGCCGAGCACAGCAGGCGGAGGTACGGGCACGGGAGGCCGAAGGTCAGAGCGCGGGGGCCGCGACTGACGCCCGAGCTTCGGCGGCCGAATGGCTTCGCGGCCAGGCCGAGGCGCTGCGCAAGGAGGGCGAGCGCAGCGGCCGCGAGGGCCTCGAGCAGGCCGTCGAGGAGGCCCGCATGCAGGGCGAGCAGGAGCTTCGGGATGCCGAGGAGCGCTTCGCGGCAGACCGCGCCCAGCTCGAAGCCGAGCTGAGTAGCGCGCGGCGGCGGCTCGAGGAGATGGAGCTGCAGCGCGACGACATGCGCGAGGAGGCGCGGCGCGAGGCCGATGAAGCCCGTGAGTCCAGGTCCCGCTCACGCGAGGAGCGCTTCCGGGCGGCGGCCGAGCGCCTTGGCGGCGTCGCCGGCCAGGCTAGTGAGGCTGCCGAGCGCGCAGCTCAGGCCTGGGTCCCACCGGAGCGAGCCGCGGACGAGGAGGCGAAGGCCGGGGTCGCCGAGTCCGAGCCGAAGCCCGAGCGAACGGTGCCGCCGGGCGAGCAGGTCAGCCTCGCCAGCGCAGACTTCGAGCAGCTTCGGGGGCTGGGTATTTCCGTGATCCAGGCCAAGCGCGTGATGCGCTACCGCGACGAGCGCGGCCTCAGCGGCGTCGACGAGCTCGCGGAGGTCCCGGGCTTTCCCCCCTCCGTCGTCGACGACCTCCGCTCGCGGCTCACGGACTGAGCCTCGACCACCCCCACCCGGGACCTGTAACGCGCTCAGGCGAGCGCGTTCGACCAGTGGCGCCTGAAGTGCTCGCGAGCGGGCGCGGCGAGGCCCGGGTCGGCCTGCTCCGGCGGGAGGCTGTCATCCAGGGCGCGTACGGTCGCCGGCACGGTCCGCGAGAGCACCCCAAGGTCGTAGCCGCCCTCCAGGCAGACCAGGACCGGGGCCGCGAGCTCGGCGCCGAGCTCGCGGGTGGTCGCGGCCAGCGACGCGTAGTCCACGTCGGTCAGCTCGCAGTTGGCCAGTGGGTCATCGGCGTGCGCGTCGTAGCCCGAGGAGATCGCGATCAGGTCCGGGCGGAACTCGCGAGCCACCGGCGCTACGACCTGCTGAACGAGAGCCAAGAAGAGCTTGCCGTCCGCGCCTGGAGGCACCGGGAGGTTGATCGTGTACCCGTCCCCCGCCCCGTTCCCCATCTCCCCGGGGTGACCGGTGCCCGGGTAGAGCGGGCTCTGATGCAGGCTGGCGAACAGCACCCGGTCACTGCCGGCGAAGATCTCGGCGGTGCCGTTGCCGTGATGGACGTCCCAGTCGAGGATCAGGACCCGCTCCGCGCCGGCCGCGGCGATCGCGTGGGCGGCCCCGACCGCGATCGAGTTGAACAGGCAGAACCCCATAGCCCGGTCGGACTCGGCGTGGTGCCCGGGCGGGCGCATGGCGCAGAAGGCGAATCCGCCGTCGCCCGCCATCAGGGCATCGACCGCCTCGACGGCGGCGCCCGCGGCGCGCAGCGACGCCTCCCAGGACGCCTCGACCGCAACCGTATCCGCGTCGACCATCCCGCCCCCCGCTGAGCAGAGCGCCTCGACGGCACCGATGTGGCGATCCGTGTGAACGCGCGCGAGCTGCTCTCGTGACGCCCTACCCGGCTCCCGCAGCTCGACCGCAGGCCAGCCGGCATCGTCCATCGCGGCCTCGATCGCGCGAATCCGATCCGCGCACTCCGGATGCGACCCGGTGTCGTGCTCCAGTGAGGAGGGGTGGCGGAAGTAGAGACCCATCGCTACCCAGGTACCGTACCCGGCCTCTTGAGCGCCGATCCGAAAACGCGCTTCGACGTGGCGGTCATCGGCGGCGGCGCCGCCGGGCTGCACGTGGCCCTCGAGGCCGCCGCAGAGGGGGGCCAGGTAGCACTGGTCTCGCGAAAGCCACTCGCGGAGAGCTCGAGCTTCTGGGCCCAGGGAGGGCTCGCAGCTGCGATCGCGGCCGACGATTCCCCCGCGCGACACGCCGAGGACACGCTGAACGCCGGGCGGGCGCTGTGCGACCCCGCGGCGGTCGAAGCCCTGGTCACCGAGGCCCCGAGCGCCCTCGAACGGCTCGTCTCCTATGGGGTGGAGTTCGATCAGGACCCCGATGGCGGCCTTTCCCTCGCGCTGGAGGGCGGGCACTCGGCGCGGCGGATCGTCCACGCCGGCGGCGCCGCCACCGGACAGGCGATCACCCGATGCCTCGCAGCCCGCGCCGCCGAGGAACGGCGAATCACCGTTCTCGAAGGCGCCTCCGTGCTCGCGCTGTGGAGCGACAGCGGTCGCTGCCACGGCGTGCTCTCTGACGCGGGCCCGATCCTCTCGGGCGCGACGGTGATGGCCACGGGCGGTGGAGCGGCCCTCTGGGAGCGCACTACCAATCCCTGGGGGGCCGTCGCCGCGGGCTCGGTGATCGCCCATCAGGCGGGCGCGGAGCTTGGGGGGCTCGAGCTCTGCCAGTTCCACCCCACCGCCCTGGCGGCGCCCGGCAACAGCCAGGACGGGAAGCTGATCACCGAGGCGGTCCGCGGCGAGGGTGCCCTCCTGGTCGACGTCGACGGCAGGCGCTTCACCGACGAGCTCGCTCCGCGCGATCAGGTGACCGGCGCGATTCTCGATCGCATCGAGGCGGACGGGGCGCCCTCGGTCGGGCTCGACCTTCGCCCCGTCCCGCTGGAGCGCTTTCCCTCGATCGCTTCCATGCTCGCGGACGCCGGCCTGGACCCCGAGCGTGGCCCGATCCCGGTCGCCCCGGCGGCCCACTACCTGATCGGCGGGATCCGGACGGACCTCGCCGGAGCGACAGCAGTCGACGGCCTCTACGCGGTCGGCGAGTGCGCCTACACGGGAATCCACGGAGCCAACCGGCTGGCCTCGAACTCGCTCACCGAATGCTTCGTGTTCGGCAGCCGCGCGGCGCGGGCGGCACACGCCTATGCGGCGGGTGGCTCCGCGGGATCGCCGCCGGCGGAGCCCGGGTGGCGGTTCGCGCCGCCAACCGCTGAGACCCGGGCCCGGCTGTGGCGGTTCGCCGGGCCCCAGCGCACCGCGTCGGAGCTGGAGAGGCTGGTCGACGACGCCTATCCCCTGGCCCGCCAGATTGCGTCCTCCGCCCTGCTCAGGGAGGAGTCGCGAGGGGCGCACCGGCGCACGGACTTTCCCGGTCGCGACACGGCGCTGGACGGCTCCCACGTGCTGATCGACGCCGCCGGACGTCCCCGGATCGAGAGCTGGCGGTAGCCGGGGCGACGCCGAACAGTCCCGCCCGGCACCGTGACCGAGCGCTCACACGCCACACGCTTAATCTGCGCATAACACCACGCTATGTCCGTCTACATGTTTCGAGGCGACACTGTGTACACATGGCTGCGGGCGATCTGCCGCTCCGTCTAATCGATCATTCCGTTCTACGCCAGCCCCCCAGGAGGTGGGAAGTACATCCATGTACCGCTTCAGCCGAGCCATCTACCGCGATCTGTCGCCGCTCATCCCGCGATCAAGCCCGGCCGCCGAGCGTCAGCGGGTGCTCGACGCCTGCGAGAGCACCATGCAGCGGCTCCTCAATGATCGGCGCTACTTCGCCAGGCCGACAAAGGCCCTGTTCAACGAGGTCCGCGAGCTCTTCCCGATCACCGAGCAACATCGCGTGCTCCAGGTGATCGATCACAACGTGCGCAAAGCAGTTCTGTACCTGGAGACCACCCCGCCCGAGGAGCTCACGCCGGACGGGAACCGCGAGTGCCGCGCGCACACTCGGAAGGGCACGCCGTGCCGTCGCGAGCCACTCCCGGGTCGGGACTACTGTCCGTCCCACAAGCATCTCGAGGAGAACCTCGACCCGGCCCCGCAGGAGACGGTCGGCGCCGGACTCTGAGCGGCTGCGCCGCCGGGACGCCGCCCGGTCGCGCGAACCGATGTAATGCGGCGGCATGCTGATCGGAGTCGACGTCGGAGGGACCTTCACCGACGCCGCGCTGATCGCCGGCGGTCGAATCGTCACCGCAAAGGTGCCGAGCACTCCCCGCGACCAGTCCGAGGGCGTGATGGCGGCCATCGACCGCGCGCTCGAGGGCGCGGGAGCGGATCACGCATCGGTCGCCGCGTTGAGCCACGGCATGACGGTGGGAACCAACGCCCTGCTCGAACGGCGCGGGGCCCGGACGGCGCTGGTCGCGACCGAGGGCTTCACCGACCTGCTGGAGATCGCGCGCCAGGACCGGGTGAGCCTCTACCGGCTCTGCGCCGACCGGCCGCCGCCACTGGCCCATCCCGACCTGCGCGTGGGCGTACGCGAACGGGTAGGCCCCGACGGCGTGGTGGAGCCGCTCGAGGAGTCCGAGGTCGAGCGGGTCGTCGCCGCGATCGGCGAGCTCGACTGCGAGTCGGTCGCGATCTGCCTGCTGTTCAGCTACCTGGAGCCGGCTCACGAGCGCAGGCTGGCGAGCGCGATCCGCGAGGCATGTCCCGACCTCCCC
>Ga0102946_1000210_pt1 | contig 20750 bp, 20 predicted proteins | sample SalPon2A_A_D1_MG_FD_78209 | JGI IMG/M metagenome (GOLD analysis project Ga0102946, IMG submission 78209) | Soil microbial communities from South San Francisco under conditions of wetland restoration - Salt Pond MetaG R2A_A_D1_MG | ecosystem: Environmental > Terrestrial > Soil > Wetlands | place... | reverse complement strand
CAGGAACGGCCCGCGCGGGGCGCCGCAGTCCAGCCCTTTCATCTGCATCACGGCTTTTACTGCCGGGATCATGCTGTATCGCGCCAAAATGGAAATTACCCGATTGGCCAGATACTGAAGTTCCTGCGCCAGGGGGACATCCCCCGCTTGCCAGGCGTTATAAATATCGACATACAGTTTTGGCATGCAGTTGTAGGTGGTGCCAATACCGCCGTGAGCGCCCATCACCAAAAAGTTCAGCAGTTTCTCATCTGGCCCGGAAAAGACATTCAAGCCGTCGCCACAAGCTTCAAAGATGCCGCGGAAGGTGAGTACATCATGATGGGTGTATTTCATCCCCTGAATCGTACCTTCATTGAATAAGGTATGCGCCATTTCCGAGTCCAGACTGATGTTCAACAAACCGGGGATATTGTAGAAATACAGAGGAAGATCGGCAGCCTGCTTCAGACGGCGGTAATAAGCCGCCACTTCTGGCCGCCCTACAATATAGTAGAGGGGTGGAATGGAGGCGATCCCATCCGCGCCAATCTGTGCGGCATGTTTCGCCAGGTTTTCGGCCATGAAAGTGGCCGGCGCGCCGACATGGACGATAACGGGAATCTCACCCCCGGATTCAGCCACCACGGTTTCGGCAACGATCTTCCGTTCCTCCTCAGTCATCAACAGCCCTTCCCCTGTGCTGCCGCACAGGTACAGACCAGAGACGCCCTGCTCGATAAAATACGCCACCAATCTGGCGAGCATTTTCCGGTTGACGCTCATATCAGGGGAAAATGGGGTTAATAGTGCTGGAATTATTCCTGTATACAAAGATGGATCCTTTCTAATAAATGCGTTGGTCTGTCATTGCGTGCATCCACGGGCAGCAATCCGCCACACAGCGGCAAGATGGCCATTTTGGTGCACATAAAAGTAGTCGTGCAAATTTACCGTTGTACAAACATGGGAAGGCCTGAACCTGACCCGATCACCACCAGATAGCTGCACGGTTTCAGGTTGTTCAAGCGTCAGTACGGCGTGCTCTTCAGATAAATAATTCATTTTCACCGCATCCACACCCAACAAGCGCGGCCAGCCAAACTCGCTGGTCATCGCTTTCAGACCAGCATCCGTTACCAACCGCTCTGGCACCGGCCGGCTGACCACCGTGGACATCACCTGGATAGCCGGGGAGAACTCATCACGGATTTGTGAATACGTATTGTCCATAAAAACATATGAACCCACCTGGACTTCCGTCAATGGCGTCAGAGAATCGGCCAGATCAAATGTACCTGTCCCGCCGCCGCTGACCGTGTTAACTTTCAGACCAGCGTTTTCGACCAGGTCAATCGTCTCCCGCAGCGGCATGAAGGCGGCTTCAACTTTCTCTGCCCGTTCCTCCGGGTCTTTCACCAAAACCAGGTGTCCCTCGTACGCCTGGAACCCCCAAAACTGCAAGTGCGAGGCGGCATTCACCACCTGAGACAAGGCCAGGGTATCTTCGCCCGGCTCTACTCCACAGCGGTTCATACCAATATTGACTTCCACCAACACCCGCAGGGTGACCGCTTTCTCCCGGCAGGCCTGGTTGAGGGCTTCGACATTTTTCGGGTCATCCACCGCCACTATCAGGTCACATTTTTTCGCTAACTCGGTCAGACGGTCGATCTTAACTGTGCCGGTGATCTGGTTGGCGATCAGAATATCATTGACGCCCTCATCGGCAAACACTTCTGCCTCGCTGACCTTGGCGCAGGTAATCCCGATCGCGCCAGCTTCAATCTGAAGTTTTGCGATTTCCGGGCATTTATGCGTCTTGATATGCGGGCGAACATCCACACGGGAATTCGCAAATGCCTGGGCCATCGTCTGGATATTTGCAGTTAATAGGTCAAGGTCTACCAGCAATGCGGGTGTATCGACTTTTTCGATCGGTATCCCTATCTCAAACTTTTCTCCCATTCGTTTCTCCATTATTTCGTAAAAGGCCTCAATACTTTGCCATAATGACTGCCCAGGTACCCGCCATTCAAGGCAGCTGCCTGCCCATTGATCAGCACAGTATCGAAACCGTCCGGCAGCTGCAGCGCGTTGTCAAAGGATGCGTTATCCTTCATCTCGTCCAGTGAGAACACGACAACATCCGCCGCCATGCCCACCTTCAGGGTGCCGCGGTCGTTGATATTATGGCGAGCAGCCGGCATGGCCGTCATCTTGTGGATGGCATCCTCCAGCCGCAGGACTTTGTCATCCCGCACATATTTTTCCAGCAGCCGGGGGTAGGTGCCGTAGCCGCGCGGGTGCGGCTGCCCGCCAACCATGACGCCATCACTGCCGATCATCCCGGCAGGGTGGCTCAACATAACCAGGTTATCTGCTTCGTTGCCGCCTGCTGCCACGATGGTGGCATCCAACTCGGAATATTTTAAAGCATCCAGAATGAATGCATAGACGGAGGAATCCAATTTTTGGGCCGCTTCTGTCAGGCGTGCGCCCTCCCAATTGCCCCACTCCGTGTCGGGGAAATTGCTTAATGAATAAAATGACCAATCGATTCCCCAGGTATCCAATTCGTCGATGATCTTGCCGCGGGTGGCTTCATCGTTCAACCGTCCCATGACTGCATCTGGCCCGCCAGCCTGCGCCCAGGCCGGGATCAGGCAGAACAAGGGGGCACACCCAACCGTATATGGGTAAATATCGTACGTGACATCAATGCCTTCTTCCCTGGCATCGTCCACCAGCTTCAACACCTGGTGGGAAAGCCCCCAGGTGGAAGGGTCAGCCATACGCATATGCGAAAGCTCAATGGCTGCGCCGCTCTGGCGGCCCATCTCAATTGCTTCGGCCACAGCTTCCAACATTGCTGCGCCATACGAGCGCAGGTGGATATGCAGCACACCGCCCGCATCCCCGACCGGCTCACATAGCGCGATCATTTCTTCAGTAGTGGCGTGGTTACACGGGATATAAGTCAGGCCGGTGGAAATCCCAGCAGCGCCTTCCCGCAGTGATTGGCGTACCAAGGCCTGCATTTGGGCCAATTCCGCTTTTGTGGCGGGGCGGTCAGCCCAACCCATCACCTCCACCCGAACTGCGCCGTGCGGGATCAGATGGATGACATTTGAGGCACACCCATCATACTGCCCCATCAGTTCAGCGGTAGAGGTCCAATCCCAGGAAACCCGGTCGCCGTAATCGCCGTTCAGGCCAGTCAGGTATTTGCGCCATTCCTGCAAATGCTCTGGGCTGACCGGGGCGTAGGAAAGTCCATCCTGGCCGACCACCTCGGTGGTAATGCCCTGCATGATACGGTATTCCATGCGTTCATCAGCTAAAAGGATGACATCGGCGTGGGTATGTGCATCGATAAAACCGGGACAGACGATCTTACCCTGGGCATCAATTACCTGTCTGGCGTTGGATGCATCCAGATTCTTTTCGATTGCGGCAATTTTGCCCTCTGCAACAGCCAGGTCGGCATACCGCCAGGGTGCGCCAGTGCCGTCCACCAGCTTCCCGTTTTTAATCAAGAAATCGTAGTCAGGCATCATTTAGACGTTCCATTTCGTCCCGGCAATGTGTCGGATACCATCGTCCCCGTGGATGTAGTACACGGTCAGAATTTCGCCGTCTCCCAATTCCACCGAACAAGGGTACCCCAAATCCCGGCTGCCGCCATCCTGCCGCAGGATGGCTTCATTTGCCACATCCCAGGTCTTGCCGCCGTCATGGCTGAGGCTGGCCCGGATACCAAACGGTTCGCGGCGGTAGCCGTAGCTGCACAGCATCCGCCCATCTCGCAGCTGCAATACGTGGGCGGGATGTCCCCACATTGCGGTTTCTTCCAGCCCTTCCCAGGTTTTGCCCATATCGTAAGAAAAGGCCTGGTAGAGATATTGGTATTTACGGGGTTCCCCAGACCGGATCATGGCAATCAAGTTTCCATCCGGAGTGATGGCTATTGCGGGTTCCTCAAAACTGATCTTCCCTTCAGGGTCTTTGGCAATCAATGCCGGTTCGCCCCAGGTATCCCCCCCATCTTTCGATAAAATCGAATACGCCCGGCAGACGCCGCTGCCAGGGTCCGCACCATAAATTCCCATCATCAGGTCACCATTCGGCAGCTTAATGACCGCATCCGACGTGCCACCGCGCGGCAGGGGGGCGCTGTCGGCATACACCGGTTCCTTCTCCCAGGTCTGCCCGCCGTCCATTGAACGGATCACAAACGGGCCTTCCACATCGGCCCAAGAGCCGTCAATCTGCTGGCGGGCCGGGTATTTCAGGCGGTCTTTTTCTTCTTCCGGTACGACAAACCACTGGAAGAAATTGACCATTAACATGCCATCGTCAAAAGCCTGGATGGAGGGATCCTGTTCACCGCGCTCCGGGTCAAAGGCCGGAATAATGGTGCCGTCCGACCAGGTCTCACCATCATCTTCGGATTTCAGCAAACAAATCCGCGCCCCTTTGTCTACGTGGTCGTATTTGCCTTCTTGAACGGCACGCAGGCTGAACCCACCAGCCCGACGAAAGGACACCCAAAGGGTTCCTTCTTTGGTCTTAGCAACTGCTGGAAAACAACTGTATGCACCATTATCTTTATAAAGAATAAACTGCTTCATGATCGTCTTATTTCCTCAAATTAGTTTTCTTGATCGTTGGAGGACAAAACCGTCCGGGGATCCAAGGCATCCCGCAGGCCATCACCGACAAAGTTGACACACAGCACAGTCAGCGAAACCATCAAACCAGGGGGCACCCACAGCCAGGGCATTTCAGATAAGATCGTCAACTTTTGGGCATCGGTCAACATCTGTCCCCAGCTCGGCTGCGGAGGGGGAACCCCCAACCCCAGGAAGCTCAAGGAAGCCTCCGTCAGAATTGCGCTGGCGATCCCGAAGGTGGCCGCAACCACAATCGGCCCAATCACGTTTGGCAAAAGGTGATTGAAAATGATGAAGAAATCCGATCCGCCCAACGCTCTGGCAGCAATCACAAATTCTTCTTCACGCAGGCTGAGGATCTGCCCGCGCACAAGGCGGCAAATGCTCGGCCAGCTTAACAATCCCATCACCGCCATAATATTGAACAGGCTAGGCCCGATCAAGGCGACGACGGTAATCACGATGATGAGTACGGGGAAGGTCATCACAATATCCGTCAGACGCATGATGAGAGTATCAATCCAACCGCCGTAATAGCCGGCAATCGCTCCCAACAGCGTGCCGATGATGGTGTAGATAGCGACCGCTACCAACCCAACCGAGATCGATACTCGGGTGGCATACACCAACCTGGCCCACACATCCCGACCGAGGGCATCCGTACCCAACCAATGTTCTGCGCTGGGGGGCATTTTCAGGGCGGAATAATCCTGATAGAACGGGTCTACCCGAGCCACCTGTGGGGCAAACACCGCAATAAAAATCAACACCAAAATCACAGCCAGCCCAAACACCGCCGGGCGGTACTGCACAAAACGGCTCACCATCCGCTGCCAGCGGGTGATCTGGGGGGGTGTACTTTTCGGTAATTTATCGACTGAAACGTTGATCGTATCTTGTGTCATAGCTCACCTAATCCAGTTGAATTCGTGGGTCGACGACGGCATAGGCAATATCCGTGATCAGGTTAGCCCCCAACACCAGCACGGCAGAGATTAAGTTCAGCGCCATCAGCACTGAGTAATCCTGGTTCAGAACAGCCCAGATATTGAGGCTGCCCAGTCCCTGCCAGTGGAATATCTGCTCTACGATCACCGACCCGGCAAACAACACCGGCAGGCGTAAACCGATCACAGTGATAAGGGGGATGAGCGCATTTGGAAACGCATGCCGGATAATGGTGGCCCATTCGCGTACGCCTTTGGCACGAGCCAGCATGACATAATCTTGATTCAAAATATCCAGCATGGAGGAGCGGGCATACCGCACCAGCGGCGCTGCGCTGCCAATCCCCAGGATGGAGACCGGCAAAATCATGTGCTGGATCTCATCCCAAAGGGAGGCTTCCTGTCCCAGGCTGCTCATCCCGGAAGTGGGCAGCCAATCGAGCTTGAGGGCAAACAGATAGATCAACGCCAGGGCCAGGAAGAACCCCGGCAGGCTGACCGCCACAAAGGAAAAGAATGTGGAGACATAATCGATCAGCGAATACTGTTTGACCGCCGAAAGGATTCCGACCGATATCCCCACAATACTGCTCAGGATCAACGCCGAGATGGTCAATTTCAAGGTCGGACCAAGCCTGAGCTGGATCATGTCTGACACCGGCTTTTGAGTAATCAACGAATAGCCCAAATCCCCTTTCAGGACACGCCCCAGCCAGAAAAAATACTGCACGACCAGCGGCTGATTCAACCCCAATTTTTCTCGCTCGGTTTCTATCCGGTCTGCATCAAAATTGCCGATGGTCGGGTCGATCATCCCGGCAACGGGGTCACCCGGAGCAATCTGGATCAAACCAAATACAATCACAGTAATCCCTAATAAGACCGGGATTGAAATTAAAATTCTGCGAACAATATATTTTCCCATAACCACATCCAAAGGTCTCGTTTATCTTCAGTATACATGCTCAACTTATCCATCTGATCGCTGAAATTCTTCAAGGAAATTTTTTCCCAGGAGGGCTGTCTGCAAGGGGTTCCTGGGCTGAACCTCAAATACGGCCATCCCGTCAAAGTTGACCTCGTCCATCGTGTTCAGGAACAGCGCCCAATCTTCCTGCGGGATACCGCCGGTGCCCGGCGTGTAATGGTCAATAATAATCCCCCCTTCTCCCACCAGCCCCCTTTCTGGGAACGACAGGGTTTCTTGAATATGCAGATGGGTGATTCGATCTTTAAAGGTATCCATAAAGTCCTGCATGGTTTCGTCCACCAGGTAAACATGCCCGACATCCAGGCACATATCCAGGCCTTCGATCTGTTCAAGCGCATATTTTAGGAAAGGAAGCTGCCCGTTTTCTAAGGCCACGCTGAGTCCCCCTGCGCTTCCATACTCGACCACATACTGTGTAAGCGGGAGATCGAGCTGTTTAGAACCATCGATATACAGGTTGTCGGAATGAAGTACCAACACTTTCGCGCCCAAATCCACTGCCGCATCAATCTGGCGGGTATGAAACTCTTTGCTGTTAAAGCCGATGTCGGTATGGACGCTCACCTGCATGCCGGACAGATACGGTTTTATCTTGTTTCGGGTCGCTGTATCAAACAAATCCAGCTCACCCCGCCATGCATTCCAAAGCTCTACCCCATAGCCATGTGTGCGTAAACTATTAAATAACTCCCCCAGGACCGGTACATGATAATAATGAATATAATTCCATAAGCTAACGGCGTATTTTAAATTTCTCATGCTAAACCAAATTTTTAGTATAAAAAAGGAAGTGTACGGCGAACTAAGTTCGCCGTACACATTTTTTCAGTCAGACGGACTACTCAGAAATCGTCCATTCTTCGATGTTCCAGGTCATGTAGCCAGGATCTGCGCTGGGTTGGACACCCGACAAATTCGGGTTCATACCAACAAAGGAATCCTGTGACATGAAGAACAAGCTGGGCAAATCTTCGTTCAAGATTGCGCTGGCTTCGAAGTAAATGGATTGGCGTTCGTCAATCACGCTGGTGGCAACACCATCAACCATCAATTGGTCGAAGTCCGGGTTGCAGTAGCCCATGACAAGTTCTGCCCACCCTGCCGCGCAGGTGTAGTACAGAGAGCTTGTGCTGGGTTCCGCACCGAAGCGGCCGCCGGCATTGAGGACCAAGTCGCCCTCACCGCCAATGGCGGCAACCAGGAATGCAGAGCTGGTAACCAGCTTGATGTCCACACGGATCCCAACTTCACCCAACTGCTGCTGCAAGATTTCGCCAAGCTGGCGGGCTTCTTCACTAGTGGAGGCCAGGAACACAATGGTGATGGGTTCATCTTCCCACAGAGCGGTGCCGGAGTCATCGAATGTAACGCCGGCATCTTCCATCAATGTTTTTGCCATGTCCAGGTCGCGGTCGTAGGTGTTCAGGTCAGGGTTGACGGCCCATTCCGGTCCAAAGATCGGGCTGTAGATGGGGGTGGCTTGACCATCCGCCAAAACAGCGATGACGGCGTTTGCGTCAATGGCATAAGCCATAGCCTGGCGGAACTGCTTGTCCTGCAGGTAGGGCTTGATCTCAGATTCGATCGGTTTGCCATTCATCACATTACCGCCCTTGCCGCCGGCATCGGTCGGTTGGTTCATGATGTCGATTTGTTCCTGGGTGCGGGCGTCTACGTGTGCAACCAGGTAGCCAATGCCCTTGACAGGCATAACTTCCACATTGGGCAGTGCGTCAAAGCGTTCTACCTCATCTGCGGGAATGGTGGCAAGGTCGAGTTCACCGGCTTCAAGCTGGGCCAAAATGGTGGCGTTCTCTTCGAACAGTTCAACGAAGATTTCATCTATCTGGACTTGTTTGCCCCAGTAATTGTCTTTTTTAACCATGTGAATGTACTGGCCTTCGGAGTACTCTACGAAATCGTAGGGGCCGGAGGTAACGGTCGGCGAATCCACGTAATCGCTCATTTCCAACTCTTCCAGGGTCATCGAGCCGAGAACGTGTTCCGGCAGAATACCGAGGTAGGTGTTGTTGAGGAATGTGGCGGTAGGCGCGGTCAGTTCAAAGGTGATGGTTTGATCGTCGACGATCTTGATGCCTTCAATTTCATCCGCCTCGCCGGCCTGGAATGCGTCCACACCGATCACGGCAGAGAAGTTGTTGGCCCAAACAGACTGCCCAATATTCGGGTTGACTGCCAGCTTGTAGGTGAAATAAACATCAGCGGTGGTCAGCGGTTCGCCGTCACTCCAGACAGCATTTTCGGGCAGGGTGAAGGTCCAGACAGTCGCATCCTCATTGACCTCAATGTTTTCTGCCAGATCCGGTACCGGCTGTACGCTGTTATCAAACCAGGTTAGGGCAGGTAGGATCAGCGGGAAGGTCAGGAATTGGGGATTGCTGGTCATCCAAATCGGGTTATAGTGCTTCGCTGTCATCCCGTTGGTGCCGATGAATAACTGGGACTTGGTCTCCTCTGCGGGAGGTTCTTCGGCCGTATCATCATCATCGCTGGTATCTTCTGCTGCGTTATCGTCTGCGGCGTTGTCGTTCGCCATGTTGTTATCAGCAGCGTTATTATTAGCCATATTTGTATCATCGTTCGTGGTGGCAGGTTCATTTGTGCCGCAACCAACCATCAAAAGGGCGATTAACGATAACAGCAAAAAGATTTTTGCTAATTTAGTAGTTCTTTTTGACATTATTTTCTCCAATTTTTATTTAGTGAAAAGAGAATCTTTTTTTGAAACGCCAGGCATGTGTTTACTGGTGCAAAAAAATATGTTTTCCTTATACTCACCTCCTCGACTTTTTGCGAAAGAATTCTTTATCTTCTTCGTTCGCTCATTACAATCTTTTTACAGCTTCTTGTGCGCTTTTTTGTAGATCACGAATTATTGACTCTTTAAAATCATCGTTATACTTTGGGCTGGGACCGGAAACACTCAACGCGGCCACAACCTTACCTGAACGATTACGGATGGGCACAGCCAGACAATAAATCCCGACCGCCCCTTCCTGGTCGTCCACGGTAAAGCCAAATCGCCGTGCTTCATCTATTTCTTCAAGATAAACCTTGGGTTTTGTAATGGTATGCGGCGATAACGCCGGCATCCCAGTTTCCGAAAGAATGCCTAAAATTTCTTCCTTTGATTTATCCACCAGCAGTGATTTACCCAATGCGGAACAATGTACATAGTGCCGGTACCCGATGATGGGAGCATATTGAAACGGCCCGCTGGTATTGGTCGAGGCAATATAAACAACCTGGCCACTATCTAAAATGGCCAGATTACATGCGATGCTGTATTTTTGAGAAATCTCCTGCATATAGGGGGAGAAAATCTGTTCAATGGACAAATTGGAAAGATATACATTGCCCAACTCGAAAACCCGAATGCCGACTGAGTAGCGCTGTTGATCGGCAGTACGGGCAATGAAACCGGAATTCTCCAATGACGCCAGCAGCCGAAACACCGTAGGCTTGGGCAGCTTTGTCATCTCACATATTTCAATCAGGGTCAGCTCGGGTTTTGTCAGGCTAAAACAAGATAATATCTCCAAAGCCCTTTCCACGGATTGAACTTTGTATTTCCTATTTTCGGATTTATTCTTTTTTCGCTCAGCCATATTTTACCGTTTCACGATATGAAACACCGTTTCATTTATTAAAATTATATAGCTTTTTAGGATATAATGTCAAGAAACTCAAAAATTTTTAAGGTTCTATTAATTTCACCGGCCCTTTCGCGTTTTCTCTCAACCACAAAAGCATAGGAAACGAAAATGACACAGCACTATCTTGGGATCGACCTGGGCACAGGGAGCTGCAAGACATCGCTCATCAACCAGAATGGCCAAATAATCGGAATCGGATCAGGCAAATACGCCTCCTCCAGCGGGGCCAACCAATGGAAAGAGCAGCAGCCGGATGCCATCCTCAATGGGATGATTGAAGCCGTCCGGCAAGTGCTGACAAATACGAACATCCCCCCATCGACAATACGCGCGGTCAGCATCGGCTCTGCCTTGCACGGCATCATGGCTGTCGATTCAGATGGCTCGCCGCTGACGCCTGTTTACACCTGGGCAGATGACCGGGCTGCACCACAAGCGGCAACGATCAAGCAATCCCAATGGGCCGACGACCTCTACCAGCAAACCGGCTGCCCCCCTCACGGCATGTACCCGCTGTATAAAATCATCTGGATCAAGGAAAACCACCCGGATATTTTCAATCAGGCGGCAAAATTCATCTCGGTCAAGGAATATATCCTGGCGAAGCTTTGTGGAGAATTTATCATTGATTATTCGGTAGCCAGCGGCACCGGGCTGCTGAACACCCACACCCACCAATGGAACCCGCTTTCGCTGGAAATTGCTGGGATCACCTCCACCCAGCTTTCTACACTGGCCGACCCGCGAACCGCCCTGGCGGTCACCAACCCCGCTTTAGCCAAGGAAATGGACCTTCCTGCTGACATTCCGGTCATCCTGGGGGCATCGGATGCAGCCAACTCCAATCTGGGAGCAGGCGCGATCAATGAAAGACAGGCTACCTGCATGATCGGCACCAGCGGTGCCTACCGGATCATTTCCTCGCGCCCACTGCTGCACCCGGACGCCAGCCTGTGGTGCTACTGCGTAGATGAGACCCACTGGTTGGTCGGTGGTGCGATCAACAACGGCGGTTTAGCGATAACCTGGCTAAAAGATACCTTAAATGAACTTGCGCCTATCACCTTTGAAGAACTGCTGGCGGCTGCGGCACAGTCTCTGCCCGGCGCGGATGGTGTGATCTGCCTGCCCTTCTTTGCTGGAGAGCGCAGCCCGAACTGGAACCTGGATGCCAGGGCGGCTTTCTTCGGCCTTTCCATTGAGCATTCTCTCCCCCAGGTCGCCCGCGCCATCCTGGAAGGGGTGGCTTTTCGGCTGCGAAGTCTGGACGAGATTCTTTTCGATATGAGTGATTCAATTGAAGAAGTGCGCGCTTCTGGCGGGTTTACCCAATCCGAGTTCTGGGTACAGCTGATTGCGGATGTGCTCGGGCGTCCAATCTCTGTCCCGGCAGAAGGAGAAACTTCCACCCTGGGTGCAGCCATGTGGGCTTACCTGGGCGAAAACTCATCCACATCTTTTGAGAATATCAGTCCTTGGGTCTCGCTCTCAAAAACATTTGCCCCCAACCCAACAACCCACGAAAAATACAATGAGGTTTATTCTATCTATAAAAAACTATACCAGTCGCTGTCCATTCACTTTCATGAAATGCGACTGGTATAACGAATTTTCGGCTGCGCTCAATTCCCTTATCCCTGTCTTGAACAAGGTGAGAGCCGTAATGTTTTTATGCTAGTAGCGCAGGACGGCTAAGACGTCTGCCTTTTCGGAAGGCATCTCTTCTTCATCAAACACATATACCTCACCGCCATGCAGCAGCGTTTGTTTCACGCTGTAACTCAGCAGGTCAGTGTCACCCTCTTCCTCTACTTCCAGCTTATTTTCTTCAGGGGACACCTGTCCCCAAATCTGGGAATGTTTTTCCACCAGCAGCGTATCCACTTTTCCGTACGCTGCCGCGAGCGGGATTTCAGACAAGACAGCCGTGCTTTTGTCAGATCCGAGACTTTCCTGATATCGATTGATCGCCTGCGCTACATCCGACTGGAGGCTGCTCTCAACGATCTGCCAGGCAAGTCGGTGCAAGTCCTGGATCGGAAGATCATCCGGGTTTTTATCCAAGCCAGTTTCCAGAATATGGGGAATATCCGAACCCGCTTTATACAGCGGATGTAAATAATCTAACCCCACAAGCAGAACGGGGAGATTATGATCGTCAATCTGAGCGCGAATGCCTCGGTCTAATTGTTGGAAAAAGCGGCGCAGATTCTTTTTCTCCTGGTCGGACTCTGTATGACCATGAAAGATTTGTGTGCGCCCTCCATCTGAGCTAGTGATTGTATTCTGCTGCAGTTGGTCTTCCGGGGCGTCATACTTCATCGCCTCTTCAAAACTTGTCGGCACATCTTGCGCCAATTCAATTTCAAGGATATTGAACTTACTGGCTCTAAACAACCGGGACTGTTCCCGACTCAGCGAAATGATGTAAAAATCGATACCATCCTGGTAAGCCTGAAGTAAGGGCCGCAGTTCAAATGTTTCCCCAACCTGAACCCACTCATCAAATCGATACGGCAGTTGAACCAGCTTCTGGTAGTCTGACGATAGAAATACCGCCAACCCTTCTAGCTGGTTTTGGAAAAAGTCATTCCCTTCAGCCAGTGCAGCAAACTGAGTGATGATGTTTTCTGTCACCTGCGCATCATAGCCTTCGTCTTGCAGCAGGGATTCAATTCGTTTCCGAGCGTTCTTATATCGGATAGGGTTTTTCAATGTGGCATCCCCTGCTCGTGCCATCGGCAAAAAAACGCTGATTGCAGGATTTGCCTTATGTTCCAACAACTGAGAAAGATTTTCTTTTGTCAGCAGATCCATTGGGGCTCCTTTCATAAAAATAATTGGTAATTACCCGCGTCAGCCCTGCTGGGACTTTTCCCAGCAGGGCATCGTGTGTCTCAATTTATGCGGTTGTGGTTTGTTTCGTTTTCTTCGCCCCATTGGTTTTTTCAAGCTTGATTTCTTCGCTTTTTTCATCCAACAGAACGCTTCCGTTGGAAAGCCATTCAGAAATCGAGTCTCTGGTTTCGTTGATCTTATCTTCCATATATTGTCGGCTATTCTGCAACCGATTTTCGGCTTCCTGACGCCAGTTCTCTCCTGTCTCAAGGATCAATTTCTGCGTCTTCTCACCGGAACGCGGCGCCATCAACAAAGCAGCGACACTACCAATGATTCCACCAATAAGGGTGCCAAGAACAAATTTGCGTGTATGATTTTGTGTCGTCATGATATTTTACCTCCTGAAATTAAAGTTTATTTTAAAATTTTTATCAAACGGCGGCATGCGTGCCCATGGGTTCCCAATCCTTCAGGCGGAAACCAAGGACTACCAACATGGAGCCGAACAGAACTGCGTAGATTCCGATCAGCCAGGCAAGCGCTACCGCCCCTGCGCCAGGCCAGAGGAACATCGCAATCCCAAATATGATTGACAATACGCCAGAAAAGCCAAGCATCCATTCATTCTCAATGATTTTCCTGAGTTGGATCGCGGCAGCAATTTCCAGCATACCGGTCACCACAGCCCAAATCACGATCATGGTCAGAAGAGCCAGACCTGTAATACCAGGCCATGCAAATGTAACTACACCGAGTGCGATCTCAAAAAGTCCTTCAATCAAGATCATCCACCAGCGTTGTAATTCTTTTCGGCGAGCAATCGCTGCCATGATCTGAAATGCGCCATCAATCATAATGTAAGCGCCAAACATCCAGACAAGCAGGATCAAGGTTAATTCTGGTACAGCCAAAGCTAATACGCCAAATAGTATGGCAAAGATACCTCTGGCAACAAACGTCCACCAATTTCTAGGTTGTGTTCTGTCCATATAAACCTCCTTTTTTAATGTATGTTATGAATAAGTCCGTTTTTCTCCTTGAACCAGGAGAAGCTGTCCCCCGCCATTGGGTTCAAAAGAACATTTTCGCGCAGGGGAACATTTCCAGAGCGAATGGTATCGCAGGAATTGAACCCCTGTACATCGCGAAAATCGTTCTTATACTCTACTTGATCTGTTTAATCGCTACGAAATAACCTCTTCGAACTTATTGGTAGCCTTATTGAAAGAGGATTCCAATTCGTCCATGGCAGTATCTAAGCCTGAACGCATATCCTGCCAGGCATCTTCCCCCGCATCTTTCATCTGTTCAATTTTATTTTCAACATTTTCCTGGCGGCTTGACAGGTCTTCAAACTGGTTGCTGACCTTCATTTTTGCGTCGGCTTTGGCTTCGTTGAAGCGAGCACGCAGTTCACTGATCTGAGCTTCCATTCGATCAATTCGAGCTTGTGCTTTTTGCTGATAAATTTCTTTTTTAGTTTCCATGTTTCTCCTTTCTAATAATTGTCAACGCTGTAAACGTTCCTTTCCGATGACTTTCTTTGGAAAGGGCGTTCAGCTTTTTTTTCTTTCTGCTCTAATTGTAGGATTTGGAGGCGATTTGGACAATGGATAAGGTTATATGTGGGAGATATATCCTTCGATACACTCACAACTTAAATACAGAATCAACTATCCCGATGTTCGATTGTGACCCCATGACCGATCATTTTCTCCAGGGGACACTGATGGGCAATTTTCTTTAGTTTTTCTCTAGTCTTATCGGATAAATCCCCCTGAAAACGAATGGCCTCGTATATATTGTCATCGTACCGTTCGATCCCTTCACACTGCTCACAGTCTTCTTTAAATTCACGTGCGTACTCCAGCGTGATTTCAATCTCATCCAGAGAAATATCATGATTTTGGGCATAGGTGGTAACCACCATCGCCGTGCAAGAGCCGACTCCTGCCAACATCATCCCGTATGGCGAAAGCTCTTGAATTTGATGGACGGCTGAAAAATCATCAGCGTCGCTATCTTCAGGGTCTACGGCTTCTACCTCCAGGTAGAACTGGTTGTCCAAACGAATACGAACTTTCTCTGTCATATATCCTTTTTCTCTAATTGTCTAATAATCGTGGTCTACCCACTTGCGGTTTCAAAGATAGCGCGTGCGGAAAGCAATTCGATCAATTCATTCAAGCCAATGCCATCCAAAATACGTTCATGAACCTTCAACCATTTTGCACGCACATGGCTGCCATCTGGAGAAACGATCAACACGCCAACCGATGGGAAATCCGCCAAGATTTTCCGTACATCATCGGGGAGAGTCTCCTCCTCATCCGGCCAGGACATAATCACCCAATCGATATCGTTATTCTGTACTTGTTCATAGAGATGATGATGAGAATTCAGAATACGTACAATTTCCAAATCCTGTTCAGTATTGATCGCTTTCGTGAGCATTTCACGGAGCAATCGGTTTTGATCTGCAATCATAATTTTCCGCACAATTCTTCTCCAAAATGGCTGAACGATTTCTTGTACTATTAGCATATAAGACTTGGAAATAAAAGACTATGTGCCTCGATACATGAGAAGGGTACAAGCCTGGATATATTTCCGGTCGATTCCTGATTTTTCTGGCAAAATTGCCTTAAAATAGTATCGGTAGTAATGAAAAAGATATCTGGGACAAAAAATGAACATTAAAGGAAAATTTGCAAACATACAGGATTATTCGGCAGTACAGTTGGCTCGGAAGACGTATGAACGCTGGCAAACAGTGAATGCACCGCAGCTTGCGGCTGCACTGGCCTATCATACGATATTCTCGCTGGCGCCGCTCCTCATTATTTCAATCTATATTGTAGGATTGGTATTAGGGCAGTCCGATGTCCAGGCTTTTGTGATTGACCAAATCAATACGCTGTTGGGAGAAGAAGGCACGAAGATCATTCTTTCCATGATTCAAAACCTGCGTCAAGGAAACTCTGGATTGGTAGCCTCGATAATTGGTTTGGCAACCCTGGTCTTTGGAGCAACCAGGGTCTTCAACCAACTGGAAGTGACATTGAATATCCTGTTTGAATCCGAAGAAGAAGAAAGCAGCGGCATCGTTAATTTGCTTCAAAAGCGTGCCTTATCCTTTGGGATGATGGGCGGCGTGAGTATCTTGCTTTTCCTCTCACTGCTGTTCAGCACAGGGTTATCTATTGTCAAACGTTTTTTTATGGATGTCATTCCGCAGCTGGAAGGTTTGCTTCAAGTATTAAACTACGCCATCCCTGTGGTCATGGCGACGTTCCTGTTCGCTGTCATTTTTAAATACTTACCCGCCGCACACCTGACATGGCGCAGCACGCTCGTCGGCGGCTTCCTGACCGCTATTCTATTTACGATCGGTCAGCTTATCATCAGCTATTATCTGGGAAACAGTTCCATCTCATCTGCCTATGGGGCAGCGGGGTCACTGCTGGTCGTCCTGGTCTGGATCTATTATTCCGCCCATATATTTTATTTTGGCGCGGCGTTCACGAAAGAATATGCCAATTGGCAAACTGCCAAAGGAAAATAGAGCGACTTATTCTCTTGTTTTGACTACAGCGAGATAAGCGGCCGCATCTACCCGGCTGTTGACATTCAATTTCTTTAAAATGCTGTGGACGTGGTTTTTCACCGTACCTAACTCGATAAATAATTTGTCGGCGATCTCCTGGTTGCTCAAGCCCTGCCCTACCAACTCCAGGATTTCCCGCTCGCGTGGGGTAAGTTGGGAAATTTCATCAACCCCTACTTCAATATCCTCTAATAACTGTGCAAACTCCGCTACCTTGGTCATCAACTTATACGCAACCTTGGGAGACAGGTAGGCTTTTTCAGAGAAACTGGCGTGAATATGGTCAATCAGATCATCCACAGAATCATCCTTATGGACAATCCCATCCGCCCCCGCTTCGATATATTTTTCAATTTGCTGATACCGTTCCGACAGCCCCATTGCCAACACTTTAGTATCTTCATACTGTTGTGAGATGGTTTCCATGATATTGAGCGCACCATTTTCTGATAATTTGGTACTGACCAATACCACATCACTCTTTTCAATGTATTTTACGGCTTCTTCCAAGGTGGTTGCACTGGCAATGACATCAATCTCCGGTTCATCTTCCAAGGCGCGTGAAATCACGTCACAAACAAATTGCACTTCGTTGACGACCAACACATTTATTTTATCCACGTAAACACCTCAAACCGATTGATGACTACTCCTTTGTATTATACCCTCCTACCGAAATTATATCGGTAAATTTAGGCAAGTTTATAAACAGCTTCAAACCTATTTAGTATATCGATGTAATTTTCCAATCAACGGGTATGGCTCATACTAAGCATCCGAAATAACTGATCGTCCCCCCTCATATTCAGGCTCAACTAAAAACGGTGCGTTTTCCAACGCACCGTTTAATATTGGATAGGTTGGATTTTAGATCCGGTTTATCAGGCTGGCTTCCAGAAAATGCTCCTCAGAAGCAATTAACTCTCTGGCCTGGTCAACCTTCCCCCACACATTCCACAAGAGCACGCCCTCAACACTCCCCTCATCCAGGTAATACACCACACCTTTTTCAGGTTTCATTTTCCAATCCAAGACTGTATTCAGCTCGGCATCCAACCTGCCGACTGCCTCAAAGCCCATATCGAACATATCCGAGTAAAACAGCGGTAAGATGTCATAGGGGGTGACGTCGCCCGCCATATTCATACCCGCGATCTTGCCCATCTTTTTCGCGTTTTCGGCATGTTCCACACGAATTCGTCTGCCAAGATGTGGATTATAAAAGGAAGCCACATCGCCGGCTGACCAAATCCAGACATCTGATGTACGCAGGTTTTTGTCCACAACGATGCCATCGTCCACATCCAACCCGGCTTCTTCTGCCAACCCAGTGTTTGGTGTTATCCCAATCCCGGCCACTACAACATCCACCGGAATTTCTCTACCAGATTTCGTGTGGATGTAGTACCCATCTTCTGATTCAGAAACTTCGGTCACCAATTCTCCAGCCATGATCTCCACGCCATGCTCCTGGTATCTTTTTGTGATCAAATCGGCGAGCTGCTCAGGGTATCGCATACCGCCAACCTTGTCTTCAGGGAAGATCAAAACCACCTCTTGTCCCTGTTTCCGCAAGGAGGCCGCGATTTCAGCGCCAATGAACCCGCCGCCAATCACACCATATTTCTGGTTGGATTCCATGTTACTGGAAAGCTCCAGGTAGTCTTGCAAGGTGCGGAAATAAAGGACCCGTTCGCCATCCGGGTCAAACGAGAAAGTATTCGGACGGCCGCCTGTTGCCAGCAGCAGTTTTCCATAACCGTAGTCAATTTTATTTTCATCGTAGACACGTTTTTCAGTCCGGTCGATCCGAACGATCGCGTTGTCTAGGTGAAACTCGATAGGGTCTTTCTCAGGCGTCTGCCGCCAAATGTCTTCCATGGTGGGCGAACCTTCTTGCCATAATCCTTTTGAGAGAGGTGGGCGGTCGTACGGGAAATTAGTTTCTTTTGAAAATAAACCGATCGTCCCTTCCGAATCAACCTCGCGAATCCCCTCCACTGCGGATGCTGCGGCCATCCCCCCGCCAATAATCAGATATTTATACGTTTTCATAGTTCCTTTCAAATATTTGTCGAATTCTTCAATCGCCTACAATTTCTAATTGATTCTGAATTGAGCGCTTTTCCTTTATCGATCAGTCATCAAGGGCTTCCAACAGCGCGGCACAGAATACAGGCAAATCGCCAGGGTTGCGCGAACTAATCAAATTGCCGTCCACAACAACCTCTTTATCTACCCATTTCGCGCCAGCATTCTTCAGGTCATCCTGTATGGCAGAAACCGAGGTGACCGTTTTCCCCGCCACGATTCCCGCAGAGATTGGCACCCATCCGGCATGGCAGATAAACGCCACCACACCGCCGCGATCAAAGATACCATTCACCAGATTCAGCATGGATTGATATCGCCGCATTTTATCTGGCGCGTAACCGCCGGGAATCACCACAGCGTCAAAATCATTTCGTGATGCGTCTTGCGCAGCCAGATCCACCGTGACTGGATAGCCGTGTTTACTTTCGTAGGTTTCTTTCCCTTCTCGGCCTATCAATACCACCGTTGCCCCCGCTTCTTTACAGCGAAGGTAGGGATACCACAGCTCCAAATCTTCGTAGAGATCTTCCACTAAAAACGCGATCTTTTTATTTGCAATTGACATACTTCTCCTTCCCATACAGGGTCTGTTCTTGACATTCGATAACAGTTAATAACCGTTTGATAAGATGTTAAAAAACACCTCTCCCAAAGGGAGAGGTGTTTGAATTATTTTTGATTATCGGTCATATTCCGGCAGGTTTTCGACAAGGGTAGAATCGACCACTAATTTAAGTTGGTCATCATCAAACCCCTTCACCCACGAGGAGGGAATCAATTTTTCGTCAGTAAAGATCATCCCTTTTGAAATCACAAAATGGGTCACCTTGTCCGATTGAGGCTCAATGATAACCTCTTCCACATCACCGACATGCTCACCTTCTAATCCAAGCACCGGAGCGCCTTTCGTAATTTCATTTGTGTCGAAGGGGATGTTTCTCACCATCTTTCTTTCAACACCATCCGAATTTCGGATTACCGGCACAAAGCCAAACCCCATAGTACCGGAAGGCGGATATGCCAATAACGGATCAACAGCGATATCATACTCGACTTCTTCCGCGTCATCCGTGCGGTTTATTTTTACAAAGTGAGCTTCAACGTAATCGTCCAAATCATCATAAGTGCCCTCAAAATCGTACAATTTGATATGGTCATTGTTCGCATCCATTACCAAACTGATTGGGATAACCTTATCATTTGGCAGTAAGAACCCCTTCTGAGCCACAAGATGGGTCACTTGCTTAGAATCAGGGTTAACAATCACGTGCCGTAGTTCTCCTACCTTTTCCCCTTCAAAATTGACTATGTCTACACCATAATTAAATCGCATGTTTACTCCTTTCACTCAACCGGAAAAACTTCCGAGTTGAAGTAGTTTTATTTTTATTTCAATTTTATTGTATGACAATGGTCTCGGGAACTCCATATATCGTGGCATAAAAAAAAGATACATTCTAAGACATATTTTCATGTTTCGGGGGGTGACGGGTGAAATACACACTATAATAGAGATACGATTGTAGAAGGGATCATTTTTATTATGGCGAACGTATTCATTGTGCACAACCCCGTATCCGGTACCCAAACGCCGGATGTGATTCAGAAGAAAATTCAAAATTTCTTCACCGAAAAACAATGGGATTACACCATCCACACAACGCAAAAAGATGAGGACACCCCCGCGCTGATTGCCGATAAGCTCAACGACTACGACCTATTCATCGCTGCCGGAGGAGACGGCACCATCTCAGCCGTCGCCAGCGTGACATACAATACAGATAAACTCCTGGGCATTATCCCAATTGGGACGGGAAATGGTCTCGCTAGTGACCTGCGCATTCCCCTGGATGTCGATCAAGCGCTTGAATTGATTTATTCCCGCCTGGCGATCAAATCCATCGATACATTTATCATCAAGGATAGGCACTATCTCCT
>Ga0102946_1000209_pt1 | contig 20761 bp, 16 predicted proteins | sample SalPon2A_A_D1_MG_FD_78209 | JGI IMG/M metagenome (GOLD analysis project Ga0102946, IMG submission 78209) | Soil microbial communities from South San Francisco under conditions of wetland restoration - Salt Pond MetaG R2A_A_D1_MG | ecosystem: Environmental > Terrestrial > Soil > Wetlands | place... | reverse complement strand
GCCGATCACGTGCACGATGCCGCGGCGGTTCGAGCCCAGCGAGTACAGCGGGACCCCGAACTCCTCGCAGTTCGCCTCCAGCGTCTCGACCTGCTTGCGGGAGAGCTCGTCGGCGATCAGCCTGGCCGCGGGCGTGTCGTCGGTTGGCACGTTGTGATCCGCGGTCGCGAGCGTGCGATCGGGGCGGCGCACCTTGCGGCCCTCCAGCCGCAGGCCGTCGAACGCCTGTGGTGAGGTGACCTCGTGCACCAGGTGCAGGTCGATGAAGATCAGCCCATCGGCGACCTCGTGCTGGGACCAGATCTTGTCGAACATCGTTTGCGGGGCCATGGTCGTTTGCTCCTCGTCTCTTGCGGTGGTCGGGTCAGCTTCTGCGCAGCCCCGCGGCGATCACGGCGATCAGCTCGGCGGGTGCGCGGGTCGGGTTCTTCAAACGGTGTTGGAGGTCCGCGTCGAAGGTCGCGCTATCGCCTGCGGCGAGCCGGTGCTCGGCCCCGTCGACCTCGAGGTCGACCTCGCCCGCGATCACGACCACGGTCTCGCGACTGCCCGGCTCGTGAATCGGCGGATCGTCCGTCCCTCCGGTCGAGGCCCCCGGCTCAAGCGTGTGCCGAGAGACGTCGGCGCGCTGACCGGGGAGCGGCGGCGTCAGCTCCTCGAGCGAGTGACCGGAGCGGCGGCGAAGCCTGCCGTTGCCGGCGCGGACGACGACGAGGTGTCCGCTCTCGTCGAGTCGCAGGAGCTGCGAGAGGCTGAGCTCCAGCCCGTCGGCGATCCGGCCGGCGACGGTGAGCGTCGGCGAGGAGTGGCCGCGCTCGACCTCGGAGAGGGTGGTCGCGGAGACGCCGCTGCGCTGTGCCAGCTCCCTCAGGCTGAGGCCCAGGCCCTCGCGGAGCGCCCGGACGCGACTGCCGATCGCGCCCGGCTCGACCGCAGCTGCGGTCGAGCTCAGCGCCTCGGAGGACGGGGGGCTCGTGGGGATCGTCTGCGGAGCTACTGCGGGTGTCATCGTGTCGATCGGTTTGCGCCCGGCGAGCCGGTCAGGCCGCGGCGAAGCTGTACGGTATCACAGACAGTTGTACGGAATACCACCCCGACATTGCCGAGGGCGGGCTGGCAACGGGGTGTGGACCGGCGTCCTCCGGTGACGTCGCACGGGAGGCCGGCGGGAGGCCGACCGACGCCCGCCCGAGGAGAACCCGGTCAGCGGGTCTGACCCGTCGGCCGGATCAGGATCTCGTTGACGTTGACCCGGTTGGGGCGGGTGGTTGCCCAGACGATGGAGTCGGCGATGTCGGAGGCCTGGAGGATCTCGCCGTACTCCTCCTTCATCTGTTCGACCCGCTCGAGCACGATCGGGTTCGTGTTGTGGCCGGCGAGCTCGGACTCCGTGAACCCCGGCTCGATCGTGGTCACCCGGACGTTGGCGTGAGAGCACTCCTGGCGCAGCGCCTCTCCGAAGCCGGTCACGCCCCACTTCGTGAAGTTGTAGACCCCCACCCCCATGCTCGCCGTCCGGCCCGCGACCGAACTGACGTTGACCACGTGTCCGGATCCGGCCGCGCCCATGATCGGCAGCGCAGCGTGAGTGCAGTACAGAAGACCCAGTCCGTTGACCTCCATCATCGTCCGCCACTCATCGGTGTCGGCCCCGGCAACCGGGCCGAGCAACATCACGCCGGCGTTGTTGACGAGGATGTCGAGGCCGCCGAGCTGCTCGTGGGCGCCCGTTACGAAGGCGTTCGCTGACTCCTCATCGGAGACGTCGGTCTCGATCGCGAGCGCCTTGCCGGCGTCGGTGGAGCTGATCTCCTCGGCGAGTGCCTCGATCCGGTCGGTCCGCCGGGCGCCGAGCGCAACCGCGGCTCCCTCGGCGGCCAGAGCCCGGGCGGTCGCCTCACCGATCCCGGAGCTGGCGCCGGTGATCGCTGCGACCTTGCCGTCGAGTTGACCCATCGCGTCAAGCCTATCTGGCGATGGCGAGTGGAGCTGCGTCGCGGGCCGGGTCCATGTGAATGCGCCCGGGCCGGCTACGGCCCCGGTGAGACCGGCGCCGCCGCGTGCTCCTCCGTGGCCGCCTCGGCCTCGCGGACCGCGGCGCCGTCGAGCGCATTGGAGAGAGCGCGGACGTAGGCCCGGGCGGAGGCCTCGATGATGTCCGTCGAGACCCCCTGGCCGGTCGCGAGGCGGTCGTGGGCGCGGAGCATCACGGTCACTTCGCCGAGGGCGTCGCGGCCCTCGGTGACAGCGGCAACGGTGAACTGCCGCAGCTCGCAGTCGGTCTCGACCGTGGACGCGATCGCGCCGAAGACGGAGTCAATCGGTCCGTCGCCGCTGGAGCTGCCCTCGACCACCTCGCCGGAGGGGAGCTTGATCCCGACGCGGGCCCGCGGCTCCAGCTTGGTCCCGGCCTCGACCTCGAACCACTCGAGCTCGTACTTCTCCGAGGACTCGCGCATCTCATCCGAGACGATCGCCTCGAGATCGAGCGCGGTGACCTGCTTCTTCTTGTCGGCGATCTCCTTGAAGCGCTTGAAGGCGTGATTGAGGGCGCTGCCCTCCACCTGGAAGCCGAGCTGGCTGAGCGCATCTGCCAGCGCATGCCGGCCGGAATGCTTGCCGAGCACGATCGAGTTCGACTCGAGGCCGACGTCACGCGCGTCCATGATCTCGTAGGTCGAACGCTCCTTGAGCACGCCGTCCTGGTGGATCCCCGACTCGTGGGCGAACGCGTTGCGCCCGATCACGGCCTTGTTCGGCTGCACCGCGTAACCCGTGGAGCGGCTCACCATGCGACTCGTTCGGGCCAGCTCGACCGTGTTCACATTCGTGTCCAGGCCGTGGTCCCCTCGGCGCGTCCGGAGCAGCATCACGATCTCCTCGAGCGAGCAGTTGCCGGCGCGTTCGCCGAGCCCGTTGATCGCGCACTCGACCTGGCGGGCACCCGCCAGCAGCCCCGCGTAGGAGTTGGCCACGGCCAGGCCCAGGTCGTCGTGACAGTGGACGCTCATCCGCACGCCACGCAGGTCCGGCGCCAGCTCGTAGAGCCGCTCGAAGTAGCGCGTGTACTCCTCGGGAGTCGTATAGCCGACGGTGTCCGGGATGTTGACCACGGTCGCGCCCTCCGCCACGGCGATCGCGCAGACCTCGGCGGTGAAGTCCACGTCCGCCCTCGTCGCGTCCATCGGCGAGAACTCGACGTCCTCGCAGTGCTCCCTCGCGTGTGCCACGGCGGCCTTCGCCTGACCCTTGACGTCCTCGCGATCGGTCTGGAGCTGGTGCTCGATGTGGATGTCGGAGGTGGAGATGAACGTGTGGATCCGCGGGCGCTCTGAGTCCTTGACCGCACCCCAGGCCGCGTCGATATCGGCCTTCTGGGTGCGGGCCAGGCCGCAGATCACCGGCCCCTGAACGGTCCGCGCAATCTCCTGGACCGCCTCGAAGTCACCCGGGGACGTGATCGGGAACCCAGCCTCGATGACATCGACGCCGAGCCTGCCGAGCTGTGTCGCGATCTCGACCTTTTCCTGCGTGTTGAGCGAGATCCCCGGAGACTGCTCGCCGTCCCGGAGCGTCGTGTCGAAGATCTCGACGCGGCCCGATTCCTCTACCTGTACTTCTGCCTCAGCGCTCATCGGCTGATTCTCCTTCTCTCTTGATCCTTCTACCTGTCTCTCGCGGCTATCGCGCCGCCCAGCGCTAATCCCCCCGAGGGGGGAGGAGAAGAAGAAGCGCCAGGGTCTGGTGGCGAAGGACCATCGGCAGGGAGAGTAGCGCAGACGGTCAAGATTCCATAGGCGTGGGCGTGATCTGGAGCGAGCTTCGCGGCGCCTGGCTGGACGAGGCCGCTCAGTCAGAGCGGGACGCGTCCGCGTCCTCGGCCGGCGCCTCGCCCTGAGCGTTCTTCGCCGGCCTTGCGCCGCGCCGTCGCTCCTGGATCCTTCGCTGCACCGGCGGTGGCATCGGCACGGCGCTGCGCCCGTCGAAGCGCTCGTGCGCGCGGCGACGCTTGTCCTTGGAGTAGCGCCGCGCGATGAGTGACGTCGGCCGTCCGAGTCGCAGCGCGCCGATCAGGGAGACGGGGCTGAAGAAGAACCCGATCAGGGCCATCCCGAACTTCTCCTTCGCGACGTTGATCCCGATCAGGACCATCGCCAGCACGGTCGACCAGCCCACTACGTGGAAGACGTAGTCCTCGACCCCGGTCGCGACGTCGATCCACGACCGCAACCCGACCAGCAGCAGGCCGGTCACCGCCACGATCACGATCACCGCGTCGATCGAGCGGCGCCCCTCCTGCTCCCAGTAGACGTCGCGGAGGTTGAGCCAGAGCGCGAACTCGTCCATCGTCAGCCCCGCGCCGATTCCAAAGGTGATCGGCACGATCTGCGCCCAGGGCGATGAGAGGTCCTGCGTGACACCGATCCAGCCGGTGATCAGCACCAGGCAGATACCCCAGACCAGGTGATGGATGTGGGTGCCGCCGACCTCGACGTTCCCCGGCCACCAGCTGACCTCGGCCCGGATCATGTGCGCGCTGGTGCGGATAAAGCCGAAGCTGCCGAGGAAGGCGACGAAGAACAGGAAGGAGGCCTCGCGGCCGGTCTCCACGACCGCCCGGTCGTAGAGCGAGCCGATGCTGGCGATCGAGAGGACGCCGCCGGGGTCGATCATCCGCCCACCCCGGTAGCGGGCTGTGGCGGCACCAGGAGCCGGCCCAGAACCGGCAGCTCGAGCTGGCCCTCGATCGTCGCGTAGAGCAGCCCGACCCGGGCCATCTGGGCGGCGTCCTCGATCACGATCGAGCGAGGCAGCCACTCGGGCTGGAACTTCTGGTTGAAGTCCCGCAGCGACTCGATCTGAAAGAACGGGTTGAGCGCCGTCGCCATCGCCTTCTCGGCACACTCGATCGGGCCGAGGGCGCGCCCCTCCTCGAACAGCCTTCCCCAGGCCGCGAAGTTCATCGAGAGCCGGCGGAACCCGCGCTCCCCGAGCGCCAGGGCTGTGTTCGCGATCAGGAACTCCGTGAGCCCGTTGGGAGCGTCCGGGAGCCGTCGCATCAGGTCCAGGGAGAAGCCGGGGTCCGCTCCGTAGCAGGGGACCAGCCGCAGGAAGCCGACCGGTCGCTCCTCGGCGTCGAGGCAGAGCGCCAGCAGGAAGTCCTCCTCGACCCCCTCGACCTCGCGGGTCAGCTCCATCGTGAAGCCGCGCTCCTCGGTGTCGCCGCGCCACTGCCGGCTGATCTCATTGAGACGCGCGACCAGCGCCGGCCCGGCCTCGCTCTCGCGGATCAGGCGGAACCGGTGCTCGCGTCCCACCCGGTGGGCGGCCTCCCGGACCGGCTTCATCGCGCCGCCCCCGAGGCCGAAGCGGCGGCAGTCGATCATCGCCTCGTCGCCGAGATAGACGCCGCGCAGGCCGCGCTCGGTGTAGAGGCCGAGCAACTCCTCCCGCACAGCGAGGAAGCTGACTCGCCAGCCGCGATCAGCGCAATAGGCGAGAAACTCGTCCAAGACCCTGCGGATGGAGCCGGGCGCGCCGATCGGGTCGGCCGATACCAGCGCGTAGCCCCCCGCGTAGGCGTAGGCGACCATCGCCCGCCCGTCGCTCGAGAAGAAGTAGCTCTTGCGGGGATGCAGCGCAAAATAGGCGAGGCTGTCGGAACCCCAGCGCCGGACGAGCGCTCGCGCCTTCGCGCGGTCGTCGGCGCTCGGCCCCCCGCGCTGCGTCAGCGGCCTGAACAGGAGGAAGAGCGCGGTCAGGAGCCCGGCGACGGCGAGCACGATCAACGACCACTCGAAGAAGTCCTCGAACGCAGCGGATGAATACTCGAATGGGCCCTGGACGCCGACCAGGCCCACGTAGCCGGCCTCCAGCGCGCCCGCGACGCTGAAGGACGGCGAGAGCTTGTCGCGTTCGACGAACAGCGTCAGCACGCTGAAGGCCCCGACCAGAGCGAGGTAGGCGGGGATGAAGCGCAGCAGCGCCAGCGCCGAGCGCGGGTTCGGGGGGACCCGGAACCGCCCACGGTTGGCGACCAACCCGGCGAGCATCGCCAGGTCGAGGACCACGACGATCGGGTCGGGGCCGCGAATCGCATGGGCCAGGGCGCTCACGGCGAACAGCCCCACCGCTACGCGGAAGGCCGCCCGCCGCCCGCGACCGACCTCGTAGGCGACGGCGATCAGGGCGAAGCCGACGAGCACCGAGGCGATGTCGGAGACGATCCGGCCGTCGCGGCCGAGCAGCGGCTCTATCCCAAGCGGGCCGGAGACAACCGGAAGGGTCGGGACCAGCGAGAGGATGCCCACGACCGCGGTGAGCCAGCCGAGCGCACGGGCTGACGGACCGGGCCCCGGGCGGGGCGGGTCGGAGGCTGGGGCAGGCTCGGTGCCGACCGCGGGGCCGTCGACCTCCGGCTCGGACTCGGGTGCCGCCATCACCTCGGGGCTCGGCAGCCCGGGAGCACCCGCACCGGCATGCGGACCGGCGGCCGCGCCCTCCGGGCGCATCGTCGGGAAGAGGATCACCTCGCGAATCGTGTCGGCGCCCGCGATCAGCATCACCAGCCTGTCGATCCCGATTCCCAGTCCCCCGGTCGGGGGCAGACCGAACTCGAGTGCCCGGATGTAGTCCTCGTCGACGTCTTCAGCCTCCTCGTCACCCGCCGCCTTGGCGCGGGCCTCGGCCTCGAAGCGCTCGCGCTGGTCCACCGGGTCGTTCAGCTCGCTGTAGGCGTTGGCGAGCTCGCGGGCCCCGACCACCGCCTCGAAGCGCTCGGTCAGGGTGGGGTCGTCGCGATGCGCGCGCGCCAGCGGCGATACCTCGCGGGGATGGTCGAGGACGAAGGTCGGCTCGATCAGCTCCGCCTCGCAGTGCTCGTCGTAGACCTCGGCAAGGATCCTGCCGGCCCCCCACGACTCCTCCGTCTCGAGCCCCATGTCCGAGGCGATCGAGCGCGCCTCCTCGATCGGCATCGACGGATGCATCTCCGCCCCGGTCTGCTCCCGCACCAGGTCGGCCATGCTCACCCGTCGCCAGGGCGGCGCGAGATCCACCGGCTTCCCGTCGATCTCGATCTTCGTCGTCCCGATCGCATCGGTGGCGGCCCGGGAGACGATCGTCTCCACCAGATCCATCATGTCGTGGTAGTCGCCGAGCGCCTGGTAGGCCTCCAGCAGCGTGAACTCCGGGTTGTGCCGGGTGTCGAGACCCTCGTTGCGGAACACGCGCCCGATCTCGAACACCCGCTCCATCCCGCCGACGACCAGGCGCTTCAGCGGCAACTCGAGTGCGATGCGCAGGTACATGTCGATGTCCAGCGCGTTGTGGTGGGTGATGAACGGGCGAGCCGCGGCGCCACCGGCGGCGGTGTCGAGCACCGGTGTCTCGACCTCCGCGAAGCCACGCTGGATGAGGGTCTGCCGCACGGATGCGATCGCCGCGCTGCGGATCTGGAAGATCCGCCGGGCATCCGGGTTGACGATCAGGTCCAGGTAGCGCTCGCGGTAGCGGACATCCACGTCGCGCGGGCCGTGCTCCTCCTTCGGGAGCGTCCTGAGCGCCTTGGTCAGCAGCTCCCACTCCCCCAGCTCGACCGAGAGCTCACCGGAATGCGAGCCGATCACCTCGCCCTCCACCCCGACCCAGTCGCCGAGATCGAGGTGCTCGAAATCGTCGTGCGCGGCCTCCCCCACCACCTCGCGCGAGACCTCCAGCTGCAACTCCCCGGAGGAGTCGCGCAGCATCGCGAAGATCACGCCGCCATGACGGCGGATCAGCATCAGGCGGCCGGCGACCCGCACCCGCTCGCCAGTGCGCGCGTCGGCCGCGATCCCATCGAATCGCTCCCGGACCGCCGCCACCATGTGATCGCGATCGAACCGTGGCGGGTAGCGTGATCCCCCGCGCTCCGCGAGCCGATCGAGCTTCTCGAGTCGGCGCCGCCGCTCTTCCGCGACGGTCCCCTCGTCAGCTGCCGGCTCCTCCACGTCGCTCACCGGCCCATCCTTTCACGGCCCGACGGCGGATCCTTGCCGCCCTTCGACCTCGGCGCCCGCCGGCGCGCCGAGCATCTGAAAGCATCGCCGTGTGGCGAAGGAGGGTCAGCGCGGCGGTCAGAACCTCGATGCTGTGATCGCGCAGGCGAAGGCCGATCGCGGGCGGCTCGATTCGGCCGCGTTTGGCCCGTTCAGCCTCACGGCACTTGGGATCGCGAGCGTCGTGGGGGCCGGGATCTTCGTTACCACCGGTCAGGCGGCCGCCGAGTTCGCCGGTCCGGCAGTGGCGATCTCCTTCGTGCTCGCCGGCCTGGCCGCCGGCGCCACGGCCCTCTCCTACGCGGAGCTCGCCTCGATGATCCCCGCCGCGGGTAGCACCTACTCCTACGCCTACGCGGTCTTCGGGGTCTTCCTCGGCTGGTTCATCGGCTGGGATCTGCTGCTCGAGTACCTCTTCGCTGCCTCGACCGTGGCGGTGGGCTGGTCGGGGTACGCGGTCAACGGCCTGGAGAGCTTCGGCATCGCGCTCCCCGATGCCATCACCAAGCCGCCGTTCGGCGAGGACGCGGGCGTGATCAACCTGCCGGCGATGCTGATCGTCGTGCTGGCGACGTCGTTGCTCGCCGTTGGGATCCGGCAGTCGACGAGGGCGAACAACGCGATGACGGTGCTCAAGGTGGGAATCCTCGTGCTGTTCGTTGCCGTGGGCGCCTTCTACGTGACCGGGTCCAACTGGGACCCGTTCATCCCGGCCAACAGTGGCGAGTTCGGCGAGTTCGGGGTCAGCGGGATCCTGCGGGGGGCGGGCGTCGTGTTCTTCGCCTACGTCGGCTTCGACGCGGTCTCCACCGCCGCGGCCGAGAGTAGGAATCCAAGGCGCACGGTGCCGATCGGCCTGCTCGCCACCGTGCTGATCTCCACGGCTCTGTACGTGGGCATCGGCCTGGTGATGACCGGGATGGAGAACTACACCGACCTCAACGTCGCCAACCCACTCTCGGAGGCGATCGACGCCGTGGGCGGCCTCGCCTGGCTCGGGGCGCTGGTCGACGTCGCCGCCGTGGTCGGGCTCGCGGCGACCGTGCTCGTCACCTTCTACGGGCAGACGCGGATCTTCATGCGCATGTCCTCCGACGGCATGCTGCCTGACGCCTTCGGCCGTGTCTCGGAGTCGACCAAGACACCGCTCTTCGCGACCGTGGTCAGCGGCGTCATCGGCGCGATGGCCGCCGGGCTGATCCCGATCGACGCACTCGGCGAGCTGGTCTCGATCGGGACCCTGCTCGCCTTCGTGATCGTCTGCGCCGGCGTGCTCGTCCTCCGGGTGCGGCGGCCCGACCTCGAGCGGCCCTTCCGCGCCCCCGGCGTCTGGATCACCGCGCCCCTTGGTGCGCTGAGCGCCCTGGCTCTCATGACCACCCTCCCGGTCGAGACCTGGTACCGCCTGGCGGGATGGCTCGCGATCGGGCTGGTGATCTACTTCGGCTACTCCCGGCGTCGGGTCGCGGCTCGGCGTGAGGCCCGCCTGAGCTCGGCCGGGGAGGCTTGAGCTCCCCCGCCCCCGCACCTGGAATGCTAGGCCCATGAGCCGACCCGAGCCCTTGGGCATTCCCCGGCCGGAGAGCCAGCCGGGCGAGACCTTCGACGAGTTCCTCGTCGTCGAGCGGACCTATTCGGACGACCCCTCGAACGTCAGCGTCGGGCTGGCCAGTATTCACGCGGACGTCCCCGCCGTCGAGCGCAACAAGGACAAGATCCTGCGGGCCGCACAGCGCTTCAAGCAGAGCGGCGTCAACGTCGCGATCTTTCCCGAGTTTGCGCTCTCCGGCTACTTCTGGGAAGACGAGGCCGAGTGTCGTCCCTACATGGAGGCCGCCGCGATCGAGAACCATCGTGACTGGATCGAGGGCGAGCTGATGCCGCTGCTCGACGCGGACTTCCGGGCGATCGTCCTCAACGGCCTGACCCGGACAACCGGCGCCGATCACAAGCTCCACAACTCGACCTTCGTCGTCGCTCAGGACCACGACTACCTCGACCCGAGAGAGACGTACCAGAAGGTCTTCCTACCGGGCATCGAGAAGCTCTACACCGAGAGCGGTCGCGACGACCGCCTCGTCCTCCGGGGCGTGAAGCAGGGCCGGATCGGGTTCGCGACCTGTTACGACTATCTGTTCGGAGAGCTCCTGCGCGAGTACGCGGTGATCGACGGGGTCGACGCCCTGGTCGAGGTGGCGTCATGGCGCGCGGCGGCGACCCGCGACTACCCGCTGATGAACGTTCGCACGGACCTCTACTACGGCGAGCTCTGGGATCTGACCATGGCCGCCGCCTCGGCGACGAACCAGGTGTGGACGATCGCCTGCAACGCCGTCGGGCGTCACCCGGTCAGCGACGTCGCGTTCTGGGGTGGCTCCGGTATCTGGGCACCCTCGGGGATCCCTCTCGTTCAGGCCTCCAACATCAACGAGGAGCTTCTGATCGTCCACAACCTCAACATCCAGGAGACCCGCGCCGCCGAGCTCGACGACTTCAACTACGCCTTCGACTTCAACGAGATCTATCGACGGCACACCGAGGGAAGCACCTTCACCCGCAAGGTCGACTGAGGGCCTCGCTCAGCCCTCCTCCTCCGCCGCCTGCGCGCCGGCGAGGTAGTAAAGCCCGACCAGCGCCACCGCCAGTCCGCCGAAGGCCAGCAGGGCCTCCGGGGCCGAGTCTTCCAGGCGCTCGGCGAAGATCGTCACGCCGAGCACCAGGCTGGCAAGCGGATCGAGGATCGAGGCGGTGGCGATCGCCGGGGCGAGGGCGCCAGTCTGCAGCGAGGCCTGGCTGAGCACGAGCGCGGCGGCCCCGACGACGATCAGCGCGTACACGTGCCAGTCCGTGAGCAGGGCGACGAGCCCCTCGTCGAGCTGATCGACCGTGGCCTTGGTGATGCCGGCGCTGAGGCCCCAGAGGATGCCCGTCGCGATCCCGAGCAACGCCGCCCGGGTCCGGGATGAGCGACCGGCGGCCGCGATCACCAGCGGCCCGCAGATCGCAGCGGTTGCCGCGCCGGCGATGAGCCACTCCTCGACGGGGGCGTCGTCACGACCGGCCGAGGGATTGCCGAGCGCCAGAAAGAGCGCGAGCCCGCCGGTCGTGACCCCGGCGGCGAGCACGTCCCGAGGGCTGATCCGCTGACCGCTGAGCTTCGCGCCGAGGGGCAGGGAGAAGATCACGGTCATTGCCAGGATCGGTTGCACGACGACCATCCGGCCGACGCCGAGCGCCGCGGCCTGGCCGACGAAGCCCAGGCCGTCCGCCGCGATCCCGGCGAGCCAGATCGGGCGCCGCGCCAAGCGGCCGATGAACCCGGCGCCCAGCGACCCCTCCTCGGGCTCGCGCATGGCCTCGCGCTGCTGGAGAACGGTGCCGAGCGCGAACAGCGCCGCCGCGGCGAGGGCAAGGAGCACGGTCATGGGGCCATCATGCCGCCCGGCCACCCGGGCGACCCCGCGCGCTCAGGGCGTGAGCACGACCTTGCCGATGTTCTTGCGGTCATGGATGAAGCGATGCGCGTCGGCTGCCCTGTCGAACGGGAAGGCCTCGGCTACGACCGGCCCCAGCCGGCCCGCGGCGAAGTCGTCGGCGAGTGGCTCGATGGCGCGGCTGATGTTCCCCTCGGTCTTCCACCAGCTCAGCATGTTGAGACCGAAGACCCCCTTGTTCTCGTTCATGATCGCGAGGCTCTTCCACCAGGGCATCGTCGCGGTCGTCATCCCCGCCAGGCCCTTGAGCAGGCCGGGGATGTTCCTGCCCGTCCCGGTCTGGACCTCGCTCAGGCCGAAGCAGATCAGCCGTCCTCCCGGCCGCAGCAGCCGGTAGTCCTTGCGAAAGCTCGACGGCCCGATCGCGTCCATCGCGATGTCGATGCCCTCACCGTCCGTGAGCTCGCTCACGACCCGCTCGAAGTCATCGCCTCGGTAGTCGATGGGATGGGCCACCCCGTGCTCGCGGATCGCGTCGTGCTTGCTGGGCGAGGCGGTCCCGAACACCTCGGCGCCGACGTTGCGGGCGATCTGCGAGCCCGCGACCCCGACCCCTCCCGCCGCGGCATGGAGCAGCACTCGATCGCCCGCTCGCATTCCACCCATGATCATCAGCCCCGCGTAGGCGGTGGCATAGTTGACCGGAATCGCGGCGCCCTGCTCGAACGAGAGATCGTCGGGCAGCGCGAGCACGTCGTCCTGGTCGGCGCAGACGAGCTCCGCGTAGCCGTTGAACTGGCTGCCGCCGAAGACGCGATCGCCCGCGGAGAAGGCGTCGACGTCGGCGCCCACCGACTCGACCACCCCCGCCACCTCGTAGCCGACCACACAGGGCGGTTTGGGTGCGTCGGGATACATGCCGCTGCGGGCGAGGAGGTCGGCGAAGTTGATCCCCGCGGCCTTGACCTCGATCCGGACGTCCCTCGGGCCGACCGGTGGGTCCGGGCGGTCCTGGACCGCGAGGACGTCGGGCTCGCCGTGTTCGGTGATGACTACCGCTCGCATCGATCCTCCACACTACCGTCGGCGGTTCGCGGCCGACCGGTGCCTAGAGCTCGACGGCGCGGCCGGCCGAGAAGTCACCGGCCCCCACGATCTCGTCGATGACCTCCTGCGGCACTGGAGCGTCCGTCGTCAGCGCCATCACGGCCTCGGCGCCCGGGGCCTCGGCGCCCACCGCCGCGGAGACGATGTTGACGCCGTGCTCGCCGAATGCGTTGCCGACGCGGCCGATCATGCCCGGCTGATCCGCGTACCGGAACAGCGCCAGGTGATCGGCGAAGGGCAGGTAGAAGCTCTGGCCCCAGGCGCCCACCAGATAGGGGTCGTTGCGCGGGCCCACGCCCGTGCCCGCCACCTCGGTGACCTCGTCGCCGGACTCGATCCGGACGCTGATCAGCTCGGTGAAGTCCTCGGAGACGCGGTCGGTGGTCTCCTGCACGTCGATCCCCCGCTCCTCGGCGAGGCTGGGCGCGTTGACCAGGGTGACCGGCTCCTCGGTGTGCCCGGAGAAGATCCCGACCAGGGTCGCGATCCCGAGCAGCCTCGTCTCATGGTCGGCGAGCTTGCCGCGGACCTCGATCGAGACCCTCTCGACCGAGCCGTTGCCGAGCCCGGAGCCGAGCCGGCCGAGCTTTTCGCAGAGCGGGACGAACGGAGCGAGCGCCTCCATCGTCTCCGGCCGGACGGCGGGGATGTTGACCGCGTTGGTGACGACGCCACCGGTGAGCGCGGCCCGCACCTGCTCGGCGGTGACCACGCCCGCCCGGTCCTGGGCCTCGGCCGTCGATGCGCCGAGGTGTGGGGTGACGACCACGTCGTCGCGTCCGAACAGCGGGTGCTCGGTCGTCGGCTCCTCGGGGAAGACGTCGAGGGCGGCGCCCGCGACCTTGCCGGAGTCGAGACCGCGCTCGAGCGCCCCGAGGTCGATCAGCTCACCGCGCGCGCAGTTCACGATCCGCACGCCGTCCTTCATGGCGGCGATCGCCTCGTCGTCGATCCAGTCGATCGTGTCCGGGGTCTTCGGAAGGTGGATCGTGATCAGGTCCGCCTGGGAGTAGAGCTCGTCGGTGGTCTCGACGCCCTCGACGCCGAGCTCACGGAAGCGCTCGGCGGCGACGAACTTGTCGAAGGCGAGCACGTTCATGTCGAAGGCCAGCGCCCGGCGGGCGACGAGCTGGCCGATGCGGCCGAACCCGAGGATGCCGAGCGTCTTGCCGTAGAACTCGTTGCCCCCGTAGCGGGAGCGCGCCCACTCGCCGGCGGTCAGCGCCGAGTGCGCCTGGGGGACATTGCGGAAGCTGGCCAGCGCCAGCGCCAGGGTGTGCTCCGCCGCGGCAACGGAGTTCGACTCCGGCGCATTCGCGACGATGATCCCGCGCTTGGTCGCCGCGTCCATGTCCACGTTGTCGACGCCGGTCCCGGCCCGGCCGATCGCGCGCAGGCGCTCGGCCTTGCCGATCAGCTCGGAGGTCATCTTCGTCGCCGAGCGGATCACGATCGCCTCGAACTCGCCGATCCTGCTCTCGAGCTCATCCTGATCCCAGTCGACGCCGACCTCGACGTCGAACTCCTCGCGGAGCAGCTCGACGCCGGCCTCGGCGATCTTCTCCTTGACCAGCACCTGCGGTCGCTCGCTCATCGCCGGACCTCCCCGTGCTCGAGCACCCAGTCGATCGAGGCCGTGAGCGCCTCGACGTCGGCGGGATCGACCGACGGGAACATCCCGACCCGCAGCTGATTACGACCGAGCTTGCGGTAGGGCTCCGTGTCGAGGATCCCGTTTTCGCGGAGCGTCGCCGCCAGCGCCGCCGCGTCGACCCCATCGTCGAAGTCGATCGTGCCGACCACGAGGGAGCGCTTCCCTGGGTCGCCGACGAAGGGCTCCGCGACGTCGGACGCGGTGGCCCAGGAGTAGAGGTGGCTCGAGGAGGCCGTGCAGCGCTCGACGCACCAGTCGAGCCCACCGTTGCCGAGCATCCATTCGATCTGATCGACGGTGAGCAACAGGGTCGCGACGGCGGGCGTGTTGTAGGTCTGGTCCTTCCGCGAGTTCGTCAGCGCGGTCGCCAGGGAGAGCGACTCGGGCTGCCAGCGGTCGGCCCCGTCAAGCTCCTCGATTCGCGCGATCGCGGCGGGGCTGAGCAGGGCGATCCAGAGGCCACCGTCGGAGCCAAAGGCCTTCTGCGGGGCGAAGTAGTAGGCGTCGGCCTGCGCCGGATCGAACGGCAGGGCGCCGGCCCCCGAGGTGGCGTCGATCGCAACGAGCGCGTCATCGGCGCCATCGGGCCTGACGACCGGGGCCATCACGCCGGTGGAGGTCTCGTTCTGCGGCCAGGCGAGCACGTCGCAGGTCGGATCCGCGACCGGATCCGGAGCATCTCCCGGCTCGGCCTCGATCACGGCGGGGTCGGCCAGGAACGGCGCCCCGGCAGCGACGTTCGCGAACTTCGACGAGAACTCACCGAAGGTCAAATGCAGCGACCGCTCGCGAATCAGACCCGCAGCCGCGGCATCCCAGAACGCCGTTGCGCCGCCGTTGCCGAGCACGATCTCGTAGCCGTCCGGCGCGTCGAAGAGCTCTGCGAGGCCGGAGCGCAGACGGCCCACGAGGCCCTTGACGCCAGGCTTGCGGTGGGAGGTGCCCATTACGCCGGTGGCTCCTGCGATTCGCTCGAGCGCAGCCGGGCGAACCCGCGACGGGCCGCAACCGAAGCGCCCGTCCGCGGGCAGCAGGTCGGCCGGGATCTCGGCGATCTTGCTCTCAGTTTCGGTGCTCATGGGCCTCCGTCGTCTCGTTGGGCCGGGCGGCGGGAGGGCGACAGGTTAGGGAAGGCGCCCGGCTAGCTCGGCCCGGCCGTCGAAGGCGCCGTCCGACGGCGTATATTCCCCACCGCCGCGACGCCCGGTCGGGGTAGACACATCGAACTCAGGAGAGAGATGCACCCGGTCCATTTCGACGCCGACTACGAGATCGAGCGCAACCGCCTCACCGCCTTCTTCCGGCTCCTGCTTGCGATTCCATGGATCATCGTGATCTACATCTGGACGATCCTCGCCTACGTCGGGGCGATCATCTCCTGGTTCGCGATGCTCTTCACCGGACGGCACCCCGTGGGGATCTACGACTTCCTTGCCAAGTACATCCGCTTCGCCGGGCGATCGACTGCCTGGATGCTGCTGATGACCGATGACTGGCCCTCGTTCAGCGGCGGGGCCGACGACTCCTATCCGATCCTGGTCGACGTCGATCCGCGCCAGGAGAGCTATAGCCGCGCCAAGACCTTCTTCAAGCTGGTCCTCTACTTCCCCCAGATGCTGATCGGATACGGGGTGGGCATTCTGCTCCAGGCTGGAGCCTTCATCAGTTGGTGGCGGATCCTCTTCACCGGCAAGCAGTCGGCGACCATGCACGACGCGCTCCGCGCCGGGCTCGCCTACCACCTGCGCTCGATGAGCTTCCTGCTGCTGCTCACCGAGACCCACCCCCGCCTGCTCGACCTGCCCGCGCAGGAGTACCCGCCCGGCACCCCGGCGCTTCCGCAGCCTGCGACCGCCGGCCCGAGCGAGCGGCTGATGTCGCAGTCGGAGGCGGCGGCACAGGCTCCGCCGGCCGACCCCCCGCCGGCGCCGCCGGGCCCGCCCGCGCCCCCGTCCTCACCGTCCTCCCAGTAGGGCCGGCGCATGGGTGAGGGCATAATCGAGGGGAACGGCTACGCGGTCGGCTCCCTCGATGACATGGGCGAGGGCCATGGGTTCCGCAAGGTCCGCAAGGAGCTGGGCGTAACGGCGTTCGGCGTCAACGCGATCGTGCTCCCGCCCAACTACGAGGGCGGCTCCCACTACCACGACGAGCAGGAGGAGCTCTACATCTGCCTCGAGGGCACGTTCGCGCTCGAGTTCGGCGACGGCACCACCCACACCCTCCAACCGGGAGGCATCGCCCGCGTCGACCCCTCCACCGTGCGCCGCCAGCTCAACCCCGGTGACGCCGCCTGCACCTATATCTGCATCGGCGGCAAAGACGGCTACGTGGGCCGGGACGGTCAGCTCCCGGAGGGCGAAACCCGCACGGGCGAGTGACTCGGGGCTGAGGCGTCCTCAGGACGCCGAGGGCCCTGGAGCCGAGCGGCCGGTAATAGCGGAGCTATGCCGGTCGCGAAGGCGATACCGCCATCGGCCTCCTGAGGGCGCCTCAGGAGATCCAGGGCATGTGGGAGCGGAGCTCCGCTCCAACCTGCTCGACCTCGTGGTCCTTGCCCTCGGTGCGCAGACGGTCGAAGTTCTCTCCCCCGGCGCGGTTCTCTGCGATCCACTCCTTGGCGAACTCCCCGGACTGGATGTCGGCCAGGATCTGCCGCATCGCCTCGCGGGTCTCGTCGGTGATCACCTTGGGGCCGCGGGTCATGTCGCCGTACTCGGCGGTGTTGGAGATCGAGTGGCGCATGCCCTGAATGCCCTTCTCGTACATGAGGTCGACGATCAGCTTGAGCTCGTGCAGGCACTCGAAGTAGGCCAGGCGGGGGTCGTACCCGGCCTCGACCAGGGTCTCGAATCCCGCGCGGACCAGCTCGGTCGCCCCACCGCAGAGGACGGCCTGCTCGCCGAACAAGTCGGTCTCGCACTCGTCGGTGAAGGTCGTCTCGATCACGCCGGCCCGGGTGCCCCCGACGCCCTTGGCGTAGGCCAGCACGAGGTCGCGGGCATCGCCGGTCGAGTCGGCCTCGACCGCCATCAGACAGGGGACACCGGAGCCCTCCTGGAACTGCCGGCGAACCATGTGACCGGGGCCCTTCGGAGCCACCATGCCGACATCGACCCCTTCCGGCGGCTGGATCTGATCGAAGCGGATCGCGAAGCCGTGGGCGAACATCAGCAGATTGCCGGGCGCGATCCCATCCTTGATCTCGTTCTCCCAGATCGCGGCCTGGCGCTCGTCCGGAAGCAGGATCATCACGACGTCACCGCGGCTCGCTGCGTCGGCTACGTCGAGGACCTCGAGGCCCTCCGCCTCCGCGGCCTTGCGGCTGGAGGAATCGGGTCGGAGGCCGACGACCACGTCGACGCCCGAGTCCTTCAGGTTCAGCGCGTGAGCGTGCCCCTGCGAGCCGTAGCCGAGGATCGCGACGGTCTTACCCTCGAGCGGGGCCAGGTCCGCGTCCTCGTCGTAGAACATCTGCTGAAGCTTGAGATCTTTGGAGTCAGTCATAGGCGCGGCAATGTACAGGTCGGCTGGGCCCCTGGCCGCTGCGATCAGCGCAGAGCCCGGCGGCGCAGCTTTCCGGTCGCGGTGCGGGGAAGCTCCTCTACGACCTCGATCGCCTTCGGCACCATGTGGGCGGCGAGGCGGTCCCGGCAGTGCGCCTCGAGCTCGGATGCCGCTGGTGCCTCGACCCCGGCCGCGAGCACAACCGCGGCGCAGACCGTTTCACCCCACTCCGGATCGGGGCGCCCGAAGACGGCAACGTCGGCGACCGCATCATGCGCCGCGAGCGCGGCCTCGACCTCCTGCGGCGCGACATTCTCGCCGCCGCTGACGATCACGTCGTCGATGCGTCCTTCGACCCAGAGGAAGCCCTCCGAGTCGATCCGGCCCCGGTCTCCAGTGCGCAGCCGTCCGTCCGGCCCCGCGGCGCCGGGTGAGATCGTCGGCCCCGAGACCACCAGCTCGCCGTCGGCGAACTCCACGAGGGTCCCGGGGAGCGGGCGCCCGACCGAGCCGCGCTTGCGCCCCCGATCGGCGAGGCCGAGCGTCGCGATCTGTGAGCACGCCTCCGTGGACCCATACGTCTGCGCGATCCTCGCCCCGGCGGCCTCGGCGCTCTCGATCAAAGCTCTCGGAGCATCCGCTCCGCCCAGCAGGATCAGGCGCGGAAGGTCTATCCGGGCGCCGGCCTCGAGGAGCCTCGCCAGCTGGGTCGGGACGAGCGAGACCAGCGTCGCGCCGCCCTCGAGCTCGGAGGCGACCGCGTCGGTGTCGAACTCGGAATGGACGACCGCGGTGGTTCCGTAGATCAGCGAGCGGATCAGGACGTTGAGGCCGCCGACGTGATCGACCGGCAGACAGCAGAGCCAGACATCGTCGGAGCGCACACCCAGCGTCAGCGCCGAGGCTCCGGCGCTGCAGAAGTGGTTCTCATAGGTAAGCGCCACCGGCCGGCGGGCACCGGACGTGCCGCTGGTCAACACGTGGCACAGCGTCTCGCCCGGCGCCGGGTCGGGGCCATCCCACGCGGGGTCGCCGGCGGGGGGGTCGCCGGCCTCGAGGACCCGGGTACTGGGCACCGCATCGAGCAGCCGCCGCCGCTCGGGCGGCGGCAGGCCCGGGCGAAGGGTGACGAAGGGGACTCCGGCCAGCATCGCCGCGTTCATGGCGATCGCGTGCCCGATGCCCGGCTCCCGCTCGATCGCCAGCGACGGCCTGAGAGCGGCGGCGGCGGGAGCGGCGCGAGCGGCTACGTGATAGAGCTCGGCGAACGTCAAGGAGGCGCCCGCACGATCGCGGACGGCGATCGTCTCGGCGTGCGTGCGTGCCCTGTGTCGGAGCCAGCCAGTCGGAATCACGTCGCTATCGTTGCCGCTTCACTCCTGCGGTGCCTCCCGGGCGCCGCGCCCCGCACCCGACCCGGAAGCCCGAGGATGCCCAGAAGACACAAGTCCGCGCCGCCCGAGGAGCAGCTCTACGCCCCGATCGAGTGGGCGGGCCAAGGCGACTACGAGGACATCCTCTACGAGAAGGCCGACGGGATCGCCAAGATCACGATCAACCGGCCCGACCGGCGCAACGCCTTCCGCCCGCCGACCCTCGCCGAGCTCCGCGACGCCTTCACAAAGGCGCGCGACGACCTCGAGGTCGGTTCGATCATCTTCACCGGCGCGGGCGATCAGGCCTTCTGCTCCGGCGGCGACCAGAAGATCAGGGGCGACGACGGCTACATCGGCTCCGACGAGGTCGCCCAGCAGGGCGTCGGGCGCCTGGACGTCGGCGACCTGCACGTGCAGATGCGCCGCACGCCCAAGCCCATCATCGCCGCGGTAGCGGGCTACGCGGTCGGTGGCGGCCACATCCTCCACCTCGTCTGCGACATCACGATCGCCGCGGAGAACGCCGTCTTCGGGCAGACCGGCCCGCGCGTCGGCTCCTTCGACGGCGGCTTCGGGGCGAGCCTGCTCTCCCGCCAGGTCGGGGTCAAGAAGGCCAAGGAGATCTGGTTTCTATGTCGGCTCTACGGCGCCGAGGAGGCGCTCGAGATGGGCCTCGTCAACACCGTGGTCCCGACCCCGGACCTCGAGCGGGAGGCGGTCGCCTGGTGCCGCGAGATGAACGCCCTCTCGCCCCTCTCCCTGCGCCTGCTGAAGGCGAGCTTCAACGCCGACGAGGACGGCGTCACCGGCATCCAGCAGCTCTCTCACGACGCGACGCTCCTCTTCTACATGTCCGAGGAGGGCCAGGAAGGTCGCAACGCCTTCCAGGAGGGCCGCCCGGTCGAGTACGGCGACTTCGAGCGCTTCCCGCGGCGGCCCTAGGGACCCGGTAGCGGCTTGAGCGCGCTGCGGATATGGGCGATGGCCGCGCGCCCACGGACGCTGCCCGCGGCGCTCGCGCCGGTGTTCGTGGGAACCGCTGCCGCCTGGCACGCCCTGCAGGAGCCGGCGGTCACGATCGGCCTTCCGGCCGTGGCCGGCGTCCCGGACGCGACCGACCTCTTCCGGTGGGGCACCTTCATCGCCGCGCTGATCGGCGCGATCTTCATCCAGATCGGAACCAACCTCGCCAACGACTACTCCGACGCCAAGCGCGGCGCCGACACCGAGGACCGGCTCGGACCGGTCAGGGTGACCGCCGCCGGCCTCGCCACCCCGAGCCGAGTGCTGTACGCGACCTGGGCCGCGTTCGGGGTCGCAGCTCTCGCCGGCCTCTACCTCGGATTCGAGGTCGGCTGGGAGATCGTCGCCGTGGGCATCGTCTCGATCGCCGCCGGCGTGCTCTACACGGGCGGGCCGCGCCCGTACGGCTACGAGGGCCTCGGCGAGGTCTTCGTCTTCGTCTTCTTCGGGCTCGTCGCTGTCAACGGCTCGTACTACGTGCAGCTCGAGCAGCTCGACCTCGCCCCGTTCCTGCTCTCGATCCCGATCGGCCTGCTCTCCGCCGCGATCCTGGTGGTCAACAACGTTCGCGACATCGAGACGGACCGTCGCGCGGGCAAGCGGACGCTGGCGGTCCGGCTG
>Ga0102946_1000208_pt1 | contig 20769 bp, 21 predicted proteins | sample SalPon2A_A_D1_MG_FD_78209 | JGI IMG/M metagenome (GOLD analysis project Ga0102946, IMG submission 78209) | Soil microbial communities from South San Francisco under conditions of wetland restoration - Salt Pond MetaG R2A_A_D1_MG | ecosystem: Environmental > Terrestrial > Soil > Wetlands | place... | reverse complement strand
GCATATCGCCATGACCTTGGTCGGCTACGACAGGAGCTGAGCCGACAGGCCCACACTCGCGTGGAAAGCCCTCAGGCGGCCCAAAGACTGGCGAAAAAGCTCTGGCAGGAACTGGGCCTGCCGCCCTGGAAATGGTTGGACCATCCATTGACATAGCCTCGCCCTTTAGGCGATGCTTAGCCCTGTTTTTTTTTGGAAGAAGAAGAGTCTCACTCCGTCCATAGGGTAACATCATGAAAATTCTGCTGCATGTCTGTTGCGGTAACTGTGCGATCTATCCCGTTAAAATTCTTCGTGAACAAAATCACGAGGTCACTGGATTTTTCTTCAACCACAACATTCACCCCTACCAGGAATTCAAACGCCGTCTGGACACAACCAGAGAGTATGCAGACCGGGTCGAGCTGCCATTAACCGTCCGGGATGAATACCTGCTGGAAGTATTTCTGGGCGAGGTTGCTGCAGACCCTTCGCAGCGGTGCAGTTACTGTTACCGCTCCAGGCTGATCGAAACAGCCAGAGAAGCAGCGGTAGCGGGCTTTGAAGCATTCTCTACAACCCTTCTCTATTCTCGCTATCAAAAGCATGATGCGATTGTCGCCTTTGGTCGAGACCTGGCAGAAGAATACAATCTTATTTTCCACTATGAAGATTATCGTAGCGGCTGGCAGGAAGGAATCCGCCTCTCAAAAGAGATGGAACTCTATCGCCAGCAATATTGTGGCTGCATCTACTCAGAGAAAGAACGTTACGCGCCCCGCCCTCAACAACAGGCACGACACTGAAGATCTTTGCAAATTAAGTCGGGGGACATTTTTTACGAAGTTCTACTTATGCTATAATTCTGACAGGTTATGATCAGTGTTTGGATTATCATCTAACCAAGGAGGACTCACTATGCTCGAATTTGTCGAAAAAACAGTTCTGACCAGTATCGGCGCCCTTTCCCTGACTTCAAAAAAGGGAGAAGAGCTGCTGAAGGATTTGAAAGAACGTCTCGACCTGACTGAAGAAGAAGGGAAGAAGCTCCTCAGTAAGATGGAAGAGGTCGCCAAAGAGAACCAGACACGTCTTGAAGAATTGGCCCGGGAAGAAGTGGCCAAAGCCTGCCAGCGGATGGGGATGGTCCCTGAGGCTGAGTTTGAAAAAGTGAAAAAGAAAGTCGCGCAGCTTGAGAAACAAATGAAATCCCTTGAGAAATAGCTGAGCCTCACCATTCCATGATGCCCTTCACGCAGATTAATAGGAATATCCGCTCTCTCAAGCGCTATCGCCAGGTTCTCGGTGTCCTGATCAAATACGGCTTCGGCAATGTCATTGAGCAGTTGAACATCAACTACTATCTGGAGCTTGGCAAGCGGATTGTCACCTTTGGCGCCATGTCGAAAGATATAGAGCGGCTATCGCAGCCCGAGCGTCTGCGTCTGGCGATGGAGGAACTGGGGCCGACCTTTGTCAAGCTGGGACAAATCCTGTCAACCCGGCCAGACTTGATCCCGATAGAATATGCCGAGGAGTTCCGTAAACTCCAGGATAAGGTTCCCTCAGTCCCCTTCTCCGAAATCCGACCACACATCGAAAAAGGGCTAGGAAAAACGATCGAGGAGGTTTTTGCCACATTAAACTCTGAGCCGATTGCAGCCGGGTCGATTGCCCAGGTGCACGGAGCCCGTTTGCATACAGGTGAAGAGGTTGTCGTTAAGGTCAGACGCCCGGGGATTATGGAGATTCTGGAAACGGATCTCGATATTCTGGCCGGGCTCGCCTATCTGGTCGAGAATCATCTCTCTTCTTCTGTCATCTACGATCCTTCAGGCGTCGTTCGCGAATTTAGACGCAACATCTTTCGTGAAATAGACTTTACCCGTGAAGGACATACCACCGATCGATTTTCAACTCATATTCAGGATTCAGAGATCGCCTATACTCCTGCAGTTCACTGGGAACAGACCGCTGAGACAGTCCTTACCCTTGAATATGTCAAAGGCACTAAGATCACCGACTTTTCACAACTTGAAAAACTGGGTCAGGATCGCAAAAAAATAGCTGAGAATTGTGCCACAATACTTCTGGAACAGGTTCTGGTGAGCGGTTTATTTCATGGCGATCCACATCCTGGCAACATTCTGGTGTTGAAAAACGAGAGGATTTGCTTTCTCGATTACGGCATGGTTGGTCGCCTGGATGAAGATCTGAAACAACAGCTGGCCGAACTCCTGATGTCAGTTATGCAGCGTGATGCGAATCGCATTATCAGTCTGTTGGTCTACTCCGGTGAGATGACGGAAGAGATAAACCGGTCAGCCCTGAAGCGAGATATCAATGAATTTATTGATGACTATTACGATCTAGATCTTGCTGAATTCAGCACCGGTAAACTTCTCACCGATTTTATTGATATCCTGACACGTTATCGAATCCATTTTCCAGCAGATCTGATCCTGCTCGCCAAAGCGCTGGTGACACTGGAAGGCGTAGCCCGGGAGCTCGACCCCGAGTTCAATCTGGTTGAGCACTTGAAGCCTCGGGTTGAACGTCTTATCAATTCGAGATATAGCCCTGTCAAACTATCGAAGGAACTGCTGGATGTGGGTAAAGATTACGGCTCACTGATGAAGCAGCTTCCTCAGGACTTACGTGAATTGATCCATCGCATCAATCGAAATAAATTTAAAATCGATCTCGAACACAGGGGACTGGAACGATTGATCACCGATCTGGACAAATCAAGCAACCGTATTTCATTCAGTCTGGTGATCGCTGCTTTGGTGATCGGGTCCTCACTCATCATGCAAACGGAGAAGGGTCCGATGCTCTTCGGTTTTCCCGTCCTCGGTCTGTTCGGATATTTCATTGCCGGATTTCTCGGACTGGGTCTTGCGATCGCTATTCTGCGCTCAGGGCGGATGTAACCTGATCAAACCAGGCAAGTCTGTGTCTTTATAGACACAATAACCACATTCAACTGCTTGCATAGTTACAACATTCCAACCTTAAAAGAATCACTTCATCTCAATTTTAAGCTTCCATTACAGTTACTTAAAAAAACACAAATCCATGGCAAACAAATTGCATGTCTTCAATAGAATATCTGACTCACACCATTTCGCACAGGCGGTATATATACATGATTTTGCAACGCACCATCAATGCATCAACCTCGATCAGCGGTATCGGTCTCCATTCGGGAGCAGAGATTCAGCTTAGACTTCGTCCGGCGGAAGCAGACACTGGCATTATCTTTCATCGCCATAATGGAGACCGAACGGTTGCCATCAAAGCGATAGCAGAGAATGTTATTGATACCAGGATGGCGACAGTTCTTGGTCGAGACGGCTTGAGCGTTTCCACGGTAGAGCACTTCCTGGCAGCCCTTGCATCTTGCGGCATCGACAACCTCCATGTTGACATTGATGGCCCTGAAGTTCCTATTCTCGATGGCAGCGCGGCCCCTTTCATCAAAGAGCTACAAAGAGTTGGAACCACTGATCTCGAGGCCAGCCGAAAATTTATTAAGATTCGTAAACCGATCGAGTTGATTGAAGGTGAAAAGCGGATCAACATCATTCCATCACGCTTCTTTCGCATAACTTTCGATATCGCATTTGAACACAAAGCGATTTCCCTGCAGCAACACAGTATGAAATTCTCGTCTGAAAGCTTCTCTAAAGAGATAGCGCCTGCTCGCACCTTTGGCTTCCTGCATGAGGTAGAGTTCCTGAAAGCGAACGGGCTGGCTCGGGGCGGGTCCCTCGATAATGCTGTTGTGATTAACGAAGAAGGCGTCATGAACCCTGAAGGGCTGCGCTTTCATGATGAGTTTGTCCGGCACAAGATTCTGGATGCCTGTGGCGACTTTAGCCTGCTTGGCTACCCGATGCTCGGCCATATCAGGGCCTTCAAAGCCGGGCATGATATCAATGCCAAGATGGTTCGAAAGATCCTTGACACCCCTGATTGTTGGACCTATGTTGAATTCAGTGGAGCGGCCCTTCAAGAGGCCCGCAAAGCCGCCCCTCAGGCCTACGCCTCCAACTTGGCCTGGCTTAAAGCTTAAAAGCAGCCCAATGATTCAAAAGGCAGCCTCCGGGCTGCCTTTTTTCGTTGTGGCAACTTGCATTTCAGTCTCTCCTTCGCCTACAATCTGTGGTCATCAATCTATTCATTAAAACAAAAAGCAGAAAAGCTTAAGGAGAGTAATTGACGCCACCGCCATCCACAGCAGGCAGCAGGACACAGCCCTCACAGAACAAACGCCGGCGCGAGTGGCTACTCATCCTGCTCATTATTATTGCCATTGCCCTGCTGCCACGCCTGGAGATGCAGCTGCTCGATATCACGACCAGGCTTCCTCTGGGCAACGGTATTATTGCCCTGACCATGATCAACCTGTACCTGCTGCTGGTTCTTTCCTTTCTGTTCCTTATTTTCCGTAACCTGTTCAAATTAGTTCTGGAGCGGCGCAAAGGAGTCCCTGGGGCCCGGTTGCGTAGCAAACTGGTTGGCGCTTTTATTGCCCTCTCACTGATACCAACCATGCTGCTTTTTTTGGTCTCTGCAGGATTCATCAACAAAAGTATCGACAGCTGGTTCAGCACCCAGGTTGAATCGGCTCTTGACGAATCACTTGAAGTCGCTCAAACCTACTACCGCAACTCGGAAGCCAATGCCCTCTACTACGCAGATCAGATTGCTTCACGGATCAAAGAACAAAAACTGATCAATGAAGAAAACCTTGATGCGCTCCGTAATCTTATCAAACAGAAACAGGAAGAATACAACCTGGGGATCGTTGAAGTTTTTTCTGCTACCAACGAGGAACTGGTCAGAGTCGCAAATCCAAAAATTCCGATCCTGGAGATTAGCACCGCAACTGAGGATCCGGTCCTTGAAGGATTGCAGGGCAACCGATTTTCCCGCATCACTTCAGTCTCAAAAGCCGATCTGATTCGAGGTTTCGTTCCGATTCATTCCAACTGGAACCCAAAGGATGTCGTAGGTGTCGTTGTCGTGAACTACTACGTTCCCTACTCCCTGCTCAATAAAATGAAAGAAATTTCAAGTTCGGTTGAGCAATATAAAACCACCAAACTGATTAAAACCCAGATCCAGCAGAGCTATGTCATTGTTCTGCTGCTGATCGCCCTGATCATTCTGTTCCTGGCAACCTGGTTCGGCTTTCAACTGGCCAGAGGCATTACTGTTCCGATTCAGGAGCTTGCCACTGCAACATCCAGGGTGGCCTCTGGCGACCTGGACATTCAACTTGAGACCCATAGTACTGATGAAGTTGGAACGCTGGTTAATGCTTTTAATAAAATGACCACTGATCTTCGTCGCAGTCGACACGCAGTCGAGGAAGCAAATCAGGAACTGCAGGCATCAAACCTTGAACTGGATCAGCGCCGTGGCTACATGGAAATTGTGCTGGCCAACGTCACTGCCGGGGTCATCTCCGTTGATCGCTACGGCAGGATTACCACAATAAACAAATCGGCAGAAAAACTCCTGAACTTCAGATCTGAAGAGGTTCTTGGCAAAGACTTCAGGGAAGTTCTCCCTTCTGCCTACCAGACCCGGATCAAAGAGCTTTTCCGGGATTTATTTCAATCGGAGAAGGGGACTATCCGCCAACAGCTCACCCTGGCCTTCGGTGAAGAAAAGATCACTATCCTGGCAAACCTCAGCACGCTAAGGGATGATTCTGACAAGTTCATGGGAACAGTTGTGGTCTTTGATGATCTGACCGGCCTGATTAAAGCCCAAAGAATGGCGGCCTGGCGGGAGGTCGCCAGACGGATTGCCCACGAAATAAAAAACCCGCTGACACCTGTGCAGCTTTCCGCTCAGCGACTGAGACGTCGTTACCTGGAGCGATTTTCCAAAGAAGATAATGTTTTTGACGAGTGCACCAAAATGATCATCCATCAAGTGGATGAGCTAAAGAACCTGGTCAATGAATTTTCAAATTTTGCCCGAATGCCGGCAATTAAACCGTCCCCCTGCGATCTCAACGAAATCATCACAGAGACACTGGTTCTTTATCAGGAAGGACACAAAAAAATTAATTTTGATCTGGCACAGGATCCACACCTGCCAACGGCAAATCTGGACCGCGAACAGATCAAGCGGGTCATCATCAATCTGCTTGAGAATTCCATTGCGGCCATGGACGAAGAGGGGCAAGTCAGGTTGGAGACCTTCTACAACCAGGACCTGCAGATACTCACCATGACAATAGCTGACACAGGTTGCGGCATTCCAGCAGAGGACAAGACAAGACTATTTGAACCCTATTTCTCCACCAAAAAATCGGGAACAGGACTTGGCCTTGCCATTGTTGCGACGATCATCTCTGACCACAATGGCTACATCAGGGTCCGCGACAATCACCCTCGTGGTTCAAAGTTCATTATAGAACTTCCTGCAAGCCGCAGTTGATTCTGATAAGTTATCTACTGAACAGGGCATATGACCCTTAAGGAGAAAGATGGAAACTATACTGATTGTTGACGATGAAAATAGTATCAGCCAGAGTCTGGAAGGAATTCTCAGCGATGAAGGCTTCCGAACGGTGACCGCTGCAAGCGGTGAAGAAGCACTCATTCTTGCCCAGACGGAAGATCCTGATCTGATTTTGCTCGACATCTGGATGCCGGGCATTGATGGCCTTGAAACATTAAACCGTCTGCGCAAGAGCCGCCCATCGCAACTGGTTATCATGATGAGTGGACACGGAACCATTGAAACCGCAGTCAAAGCAACACGCCTGGGTGCATATGATTTTATTGAAAAACCCCTGTCTCTGGAAAAAGTTCTGCTCTCCATTCAGAACGCAATGAAAATCGGGCAACTCGTCGCCGAGAATCAGGCACTGCGTGCAAAGATAGACAGAGATTATGAGATGATTGGCGATAGCCCGGCAATCAGACGCCTTAAAGGACAGATAGAGGTTGCTGCACCCAGCGCTGGCTGGGTTTTGATAACCGGTGAAAACGGCACCGGAAAAGAGCTTGTAGCTCGTGCGATCCATCACCAGTCAAATCGCCATGATCGACCATTCGTCGAAGTCAACTGTGCTGCCATCCCGGAAGACTTGATCGAATCTGAATTATTCGGGCATGAAAAAGGATCGTTCACCGGAGCGACGACATCGCGCAAAGGAAAATTCGACCAATCACACAGTGGTACACTATTTCTTGACGAGATTGGTGACATGAGCCTGAAAACCCAGGCAAAGATACTGAGAATCCTTCAGGAACAGAAATTTGAACGTGTCGGGGGGAATCGGACCATAGAGGTCGATGTCAGGGTTATCGCCGCCACGAATAAAGATCTGGAAGAAGAGATCAAAAGCGGAAACTTCCGAGAGGATCTTTTCTTCCGCCTGAACGTTCTCCCCTTTTCTGTACCACCATTGCGTGAACGACGGGAGGATATCCCCTTACTGGCCAGGCACTTTCTTGCCCATTTCTCCAGTAAGGAGAGTCGGGAGACGAAAACACTCTCTGCTCAAGCCATGCATTCTTTGACCAACTATAACTGGCCGGGGAACGTGCGAGAGTTGAAAAATCTGATCGAACGGATGGTCATCATGACCCCGAACCAGCAGATTGAACTAAGTGATTTGCCTCTACCAATCGGCAAACTCGACACCCGACACGGTGAGGATCAAATTGCCATTACTGGCCCACTTCCCGATTCCTACAGGGAGGCTAAAGAGCTATTTGAAAAGGGCTTTCTACTGGAAAAACTACAGAAAAACAACTGGAATATTTCCCGAACTGCAGAAGAGATAGGACTGGAACGCTCCAACCTGCATCGTAAAATCAAAAGTTACGGAATAGAATCGAGCAAATAAGAAGCAATCAACCGCCAGAACTCTGCTAACGGCTTCCGGTCCGCAATCGCTGTTGACTCTCTATCGCTACTCTTTATTGCGTAATTGTAACGATTCTCGATAAACCTCGCGGCCGGGCAGGGAAAACTCCTTTGCGACCTGTTTCACCGACTCTTTCCAGCTCAGATCGGTTTCCTTCCGCAACCTGAGCAATGCCTCACGGACTGTTCCTTCCGGTTTTCTTTCCGGCGCAGGTTCTATCAACACAACGAGCTCACCCTTGACCCTGCCGGCAGAAAAATATTCACGGGCTTCTGCGGCCGTACCGTAATAGAGCTCTTCATGTTTTTTAGTCAGCTCTCTGGCAATGGCCAGGCCCCTGTCCTCACCAAGAAGTTCAACAATATCGTTCAGGCAGTCGGACAATCGGTGCGGGGATTCATAGCAGGCCAACGTTTTTTTTTCACTAACCAGACCTTGCAGTAAGGTTCTACGAGCCTGCGCTTTGGAAGGCAGGAAACCAATAAAACTGAAGCTATCAGTTGCAATGCCTGAGATGGAGAGCGCCGCTATCAGTGCAGATGGACCAGGCACAGCGACAACCTCGACATCCAACTGACGACATTGGCGCACCAGTCGATACCCCGGGTCTGCAATCCCGGGAGTGCCTGCATCAGAGATAAGAGCTATGGATTCTCCATTTTGAAGCTTGGCGAGCAACTGTTCCGCACGCCCAATCTCATTATGCTCGTGATAAGAAATCAGACGTGTTTTGACTCCATAATGGTCGAGCAACCGGCGACTGTGGCGAGTATCTTCCGCAGCAATCAGATCGACCTCCCGAAGGACCCGAACCGCACGGTAAGATATATCTTCCAGGTTGCCAATCGGGGTTGCAACCACATACAGCAGACCACTCAAGCTTCGCTCTCCAGTTGCTCAAGCCAAAGTCGTACACTGGCATCGCTCGGCATCCGCCAATCGCCACGTGGGGAGAGAGCCACGCTACCAACCTTTGGTCCGTCAGGCAGGCAAGATCGTTTAAATAGCTGGGAGAAGAAGCGACGATAGAAAGTTCGTAGCCATTTACGAAGTTCGGGAAGATTGTACTCACCAGCAAATGCCTGCTGGGCAAGAACCAGAATTTTTGCCGGGGGATAATGCATCCGCACAACTTGATAGAGAAAAAAATCGTGTAACTGATAAGGACCAACGACCTGCTCGGTAAACTGTCCAATCTCTCCGTTTTCATCTGGAGGCAACAGTTCCGGCGAGACAGGAGTTGCACAGACATCAAGTAAGATCAGTGAGATGTCATCTGAAAACTCGACCTTTGCACACCACTCTACCAGATACCTGACCAGCGTTTTCGGAACGCCGCAGTTCACACCATACATCGACATGTGATCACCGTTATAAGTACACCAGCCCAGAGCCAGTTCAGACAAGTCCCCGGTCCCTATCACCAAGCCACCAACCTGATTCGCCACGTCCATCAGAATCTGCGTCCGCTCTCTTGCCTGACTGTTCTCATAGGTCACATCCAGGCAAGACTCTTGATGGCCGATATCCCTGAAGTGCTGCTTGACCGCCTGATCGATCGAAATGGTTCGCAACTCGACACCCAGATGTCCGGCCAGATGTTCAGCATTCTCCCGAGTTCTGCTGGTAGTGCCGAAACCGGGCATGGTCAGGGCGACAATCCCACTCCGATCAAGCTGCAAACAATCAAAAGCCTTGACCGTCACCAACAACGCCAATGTTGAATCGAGCCCACCAGAGAGACCGATAACGGCTTTTTTACTCCCAGTGTGGAGCAGTCGTTTTGCTAGTCCGCTGGTCTGTAACTGAAAGATTTCATGACAGCGGGAGCTTCGTTCAGAATCATCAGGAGGAACAAACGGACTTCTGCTGACGGGGCGCTGTAGTCGTTCAACGGGACTTTCTTCCATATTGAACGTGTAAGTACGGAAGTCCAATCCTGGGCATCCCGCTGCATAACTGCTATTACGTTGTCGTTCACCAAGCAAACGAGCTAGATCAATGTCGGCAAAAGCAATCTGATTATCGAACTGAAACCGTCTGGTCTCTGCCAACATCTGTCCATTTTCAGCAATGAGAGAATGTCCAGAAAAAACCAAATCGGTGCTTGACTCGCATGGTCCTGCTGACGCGTAGGCATAGGCAGCCAGGCATCTGGCAGATTGTGTTTCTACCAATGTCCTGCGGTAAGCCTCTTTCCCCAGTATTTCTGGACTGGCGGACAAATTAAGCAAAAGGGTCGCTCCAGCAAGCGCCTGCGAACTACTCGGAGGAGCAACAGACCAGGCATCCTCACAAATCTCCACACCAATCAAACACTCGGGAAAACCTTCAGCCTGAAAGAGAAGATCAGTTCCGAAAGGGATCTCTCCCTCTGGCCAACGCAGCGTAGGTTGGCACTGTTCCTTGGAACTGGAGAACCAACGTTGCTCGTAAAATTCGCCACTGTTCGGTAAAAATGTTTTCGGCACAATGCCACAGATGGTTCCACTAGAAATAAAGACGGCGCAGTTGAATAGACGACCCGCCTGCCTGAGTGGAGCACCGACCACCAGGGTCAACTTCTTCTCGGCTGAAAAATCAGCCAGAGATTTGAGTCCTTCTTCTACCTGTTGCAACAATTCCTGTTGAAAAAACAGATCGGCACAAGTATATCCGCTGACACACAGTTCGGGGAAAAGCAAAAAATGACACTTCTGCTCTTTTGCTGCAATGCTGGCCTGACGAATAGCCTCGATGTTAAATGAGACATCCGCAACGCGTAATTCCGGGGTTATAACGGCCAACCGCAACATCCCCTGTTCCCGCAGGGAAATATTCATTAAACAAGTCCTCTCTGTCGCCAAAAATTTTTAAGCATGTTCAATGATCCAGAAAATCCAGATTGAACGCATCTGGCACATGTTCGATCTGCGCTCTCCCATTCTCTCCAGGAACAACCGAGATAACGTCGAAGCGTGGCTGAAGTTTATCAGTCTTGTTTTGAGAAAGATACCACTGAGCCGTACGAACTATCTGCCGCTGTTTGCGAAGGCCGACGGCTTCCTGCGGGGTTCCAAAAAGCAGAGTGCGGCGTGCTTTGACTTCGAAAAAAATCAGAAATCTCTTTTTACGTCCAATAATATCGATCTCCCCAACGGGAGTCCGATAGTTCCTGATCAAAATACTAACCCCACTCCGCTGAAGATAGCGTACGGCTTCATCTTCACCCCAACGGCCAAAAGCCAACCGTTCTTCGCTCATAGCATCTCCAGATGCTCCCGTACTCCGGCAAAACTTTTCCGATGAGCCTTGACCGGCCCGAAATCGGCGATTGCCTGACGGTGCAGTGCGGTTCCATATCCTTTATGTTGTGCAAACCCATAGTCAGGGAACTGCCTGTCGATAGCCAGCATTATCCTGTCACGAACGACCTTCGCAATAACTGATGCTGCAGAAATTGACAGAGAACGACTGTCCCCTTTTTTCAAGGTAAGTTGAGGCAGAGAAACAGGCAGCGGGGTAATTCCATCGATCAGAAGGTAGTCTGCTTCTATTTGCAAACGATGGACAGCTCTGCGCATGGCGAGCAAAGTCGCCTGAAGAATGTTGATCTGATCGATCTCGATGGCAGATGCGACGCCTATTCCGGTCGCTGATGCCAACCGGCAGATAGCCGGGTAAAAATTTTCACGCTGTCTTACAGACAATTTTTTTGAATCAGTCAGTCCCGGCAAATTGAAGTCATCCGGCAATATGACTGCAGCAGCCACGACTGGCCCGGCCAGGGGGCCTCGACCCGCCTCATCAACTCCGACAATGGCCTGGTAACCGTTCTTTCGCGCCTGCTCTTCGAAGAACATCATCGAAGGCTCTTCTTCGGAAAAAAGAGATAGATTTTCCAAGAGTCCTCCAGGAGGCATCAGTATAAAGCAAAAAGCCCCGGCATCTGCCGGGGCTTCATTGTAACTGATGTATGATGATCAGACCATACGCTTTTCTGGTATTCTCGCAGCTTTGCCACGAAGATTACGCAGATAATAGAGCTTGGCACGACGGACCCGGCCGACTCGCAGGACTTCTATCTTCTCTATACTGGGAGAGTGCAGTGGGAAAATCCGCTCAACTCCGATTGATCCGGACATTTTGCGCACGGTATAAGAAGAAGCGAGCCCACGATTCAGACGCTTGATGCAAACGCCCTGATAAATCTGGATCCGTTGTTTATCGCCCTCTGTAATTTTTACATGGACCTTGAGAGTATCACCCGGCTTAAAAATAGGGATATCTTTCTTGATCTGTTCCATTTCCAACTGATCAATGATGTTCATTTTGTTCCTCCTGCGGAGCTGCTGATATATCCATCTCAGTCTGTTTTCTGTATCAACTATTAGTGACAAGCGGAGACCATCTCTCCGTCTGCTTATTTACATTTATCCATCTGACATTGATTGTTTTGACTGCGAAACTCATCAAGGACCTGCCTGTCATCATCCGTGAGCTGTGCGGTCTCAAGCAAATCCGGGCGTCTTTGCAGAGTGCGTAGCAATTGCTGATGTCTGCGCCAAAGAGCGATTTTGCCATGGTCGCCTGAAAGAAGAACATCCGGCACCATCATCCCTTCAAAAACTGCTGGACGAGTGTATTGAGGGTATTCCAGAAGTCCGTCTGAAAAGGAATCGGTCTCTGCACTACCAGAATTACCGAGCACACCAGCAAGGTGCCGGGCGATGGAATCGATCATCACCATGGCCGGCAATTCTCCGCCGGTCAGGATAAAATCACCGATAGAAAATTCTTCATCGACCAGACTCTGCCGGATTCTTTCGTCAAATCCTTCATAACGACCACAAAGAAAAATCAAACCCGACTCAACAGCCAGTCGTTTTGCATCCGACTGAGTGTACGGATTACCTTGTGGAGTCATCAGCAGAACCTTTGACGCGGGTGATTTTTGCTTCATCGAAGCAACAGCACGCGCAACAGGTTCTGGTTTCATAACCATTCCGTCACCCCCCCCATAGGGAGTATCGTCGGTTGTCAGATGACGCCCCTCTGCCCAGTCGCGCAAATTATAGGTATTGACTTGCAGCCGACCCTGATTGATCGCTCTACCCAGAATGCTCTCTTGCAATGGAGATTCAAACATCCCCGGGAACAATGTCAAAATGTCAAAGATCATCGGTTTAACGAAATCAGACCCTCAGGAAGATCGACTTTCATGATCTGCACCTCAAGATCAATATCGGTAACAAACGACGGAACTGCCGGAATCAGGATTTCACCCGAATCGCCATCAACCACATAGGTGTCATGCGCAGCCGTTGTAAACATGCTGACCAATCGGCCAATCGGCCCAAGTTGCTGATCAACGACTTGCAAGCCCTCTAGCTTATGAAAAAGATAACGACCATCTTTTTGTTCGGAGAGGTCTTCATCTCCAAGCAGAATAGTAGAACCAACCAACGACTCTACGGCCGTTAAAGATTCAAGCCCGGCCATCCGCAGAAGAACATTCCCTTTGTGCAACGACTGGCGAAGCAAATTCAACTGCTCAACCTCACCATCTTTGCGCCGGAGATAAACCTGCTTTGCCGCCAGCAAGTCTTCAGGAGCAAAGCCGGTAACCCGAACCTTGATATCCCCACGTAAACCGTGGGCTCCAACGACCTGACCAACTTCGTGCAATGCCACTGAACCGAATGACATCTGCGAACCCACCTCTATCTCCGAGACTATACAGCAGAAAATTATTCCATTATCTGCAGCGATGCCCGCTTGTTTTCACGGGTCGCCTTGGCATTTAACAACGTTCTCATTGCCTTGGCGTTTCGACCCTGCTTGCCGATAATCCGACCCATATCTTCTTGAGCCGCAGCAAGCTTGACCAAGACTGAGCCATCCTCAGCCACTTCTTCAGAGATAACAATCTCATCAGGTTTCTCAACCAGAGACTTGGCAATGAACTCGATCAGGTCTTTCATAGGTCATCCTCCGGGTAGTAGGGGATACAGGCCCCGGATCGGACCAGTTTCAGGCGTCGGCGGAAGCTCCTGCCTTAAACTTGGCCCAAATGCCACTGTTCCGCAGCAATCGGCGCACTGTATCGGTCGGTTGGGCACCTTGTGTCAACCATGCCAGTGCCCGGTCTTCTTTCATGTTCAGCAGAGGCTGCTCCTGGTGCGGGTCGTACTGCCCCAGAGTCTCAATGAAACGGCCATCCCGGGGAAAACGCTCGTCGGCCACAACGACCCTGTAGAACGGTTTCTTTTTGGCGCCACCTCGGGCGAGCCTGATCTTCACTGCCATGCTGTTGTTCCTCCTAGTACTTCGTTAGAAGGAATTCCATGTCTATATTATAAACCGGAATTCCCTCGGGTCAAAAAGGAAGTTGGCCGCCACGGCCAAGCATACCTTTGAGCCCTTTTGGGCCCATTTTCTGCATCTTCTTCATCATCTTCTGCGCTTCAGTAAAGCGCTTGAGTAACTGATTAACATCCTGAACTCTGGTCCCGCTTCCTTTTGCTATGCGCAAACGACGTGATCCGTTGAGGATTCGGTGATCCAGTCTTTCTTTGGGCGTCATAGAACGGATGATCGCTTCGATTCTCTTTAGCTCATCCTCGGGCAATTGCATTCCACCGGCCTTTTTCATGGCCTTGCCAGCCCCGGGAATCATTTTCATGATCGATTCAATTGAACCCATCTTTTTGATCATCTGCATCTGCCCCAGAAAGGTTTCCAAGGTAAACCCTTCCTTGCGCAGACGTTGCTCCATCTCGGCGGCTTCTTCAACTTCAACCGCCTCCTGAGCTTTTTCAATCAAGCTGAGGACATCACCCATCCCCAGAATCCGCTGAGCCATCCGATCAGGATGAAACTGCTCGAGTGCATCGAGCTTTTCGCCCATACCGACCAGTTTGATCGGCTTGCCGGTGACCGCCCTGATCGACAGTGCAGCGCCACCTCGGGCATCCCCGTCAAGCTTGGTCAGGACAATGCCGCTCAGCGGTAACTGCTCATCGAAGCTCGCAGCTACGTTGACTGCATCCTGACCGGTCATGGCATCGGCCACAAAGAGAACTTCTTGCGGCATAACGGCTGCCACGATACGCTGCAATTCCTGCATCAATTCTGAATCGATGTGCAGGCGGCCAGCAGTATCAAGGATAATGGTATCAAACCCATTAAGTTCGGCGTAAACCTTTGCCTTGGTGCAGATTTCAACCGGATCCTGCCCCGGTTGTGAATCGAACACCTCAACGCCAAGCTGCCGTCCAAGGGTCTTTAGCTGTTCAATAGCCGCCGGACGATAAATATCAGCCGGAACCAACAGTGGATTGCGTTTGTCGCGACGAAGCTTAAGGGCCAATTTGCCGCAAGTTGTTGTTTTACCCGCACCCTGCAGACCACAAAGCATGATTGGAACCGGGGGACGTGCTGCCAGGTCGAGCTGGTTATCCTCCCCATCCCCCATCAGGGCAGCCAATTCTTCCCTGACAATTTTGATAACCTGCTGGCCAGGAGTCAAACTCTTGAGCACATCCTGGCCGACGGATCTCTCGCCCACACGGGCGACAAAATCCTTGACGACTCGAAAGTTAACGTCAGCTTCAAGCAGCACCAGACGGATTTCCCGCATGGTCTCCTTGATATGCTGCTCACTCAAGCGGCCGTGCCCACGCAGTTTCTTAAAAACTGAGTCGAGTTTTTCTGAAAGATTATCAAACATAACTTATGTGCTTCGCGCCAAATCCACGAAAGAGCAAATATAGAAAAACGACCTACAGCTTGTCAAGCCTTAAACCGACCGTGAAACAGCTATTTCCGTCAGCAACGCACAAAGTCGTCACCCTGCTTACAAAAAACTTCAGTCGGCGACAAGTCCGCATCCCGCAGAAGCCCCTCTACCGATTCACGGGCATCGGGTGCGTAACGAATAGCCAAACCGCAATCCGAGGTCAGCTGCCTTGGCACAGGAATCAGCAGAATCGGTGCTTGCTTGCCCTTCAGTATTTTTTCGGCCTTCATCACACGGTGAATCGAATGAAAAATGGCCACACAATCACTATCAGCAACCAAGCGAGAACCTCCCGAGCAACAACCCGGACTCAACCGGCCGAGCATAATGGCACGTTTGACTTTCACATGCAAGAGCTGTTTCCAGAACCGTGCCCTCCGCTGTCATTGACAGGAAAACAGGAGCCAGAGTAGAGTGGTGAGCAAAAGACAGATCGATAACAAGTTGAACATTGAAAGGACATCACGTGACGCCAGACCGCATGCTACAACTTGCCATTTTGTTGATTTTCGCATTTGCTGTCAACGTCCCTCTCGGGTATATCCGCGAAACCAGCCAGAAGTTTTCACTCCGTTGGTTGGTCCTTATCCATATCTCCATTCCGTTCATTATCGCCCTGCGTACCATTCAGGGGTTCAGCTGGCACCTGATCCCACTGACCATCGGGTGTGCCATCGCCGGACAAATTATCGGCGGTCAACTCCGACGAAAACGCTTACCATGAAGACTCCGAAAAGACCTCCTATGCGTAAGGCGGCCAGTGTTGGATCGTTGTTAAAACAGGTCCTAAACGAACAGGGGGTGGATGACAGGCTGTCACGCTATCAGGCATGGCTGGTCTGGGACAAGATCGTCGGCGAGCAGATAGCTCGTCGAGCCAGACCTTTGAGATTAAGAGAGAGCGTTCTGGAGGTTCGCGTCGACAATGCCGTCTGGATGCAGCAACTGCAGATGTTGAAGCCTAAAATATTAAAGAAACTAAACGACAAACTGCCCAACGCCCAGATCGAAGATATCTACCTGCGGCGTGGCAACCACACTCCTCAGCCGCAGGTACCGCCCGCACCTGCAGCCCCCCCGGCCTGGCGCAGCCAGGAGCTGGAACAAGACGATCTGGAAGAGATTGAACAGAGCCTTCAGGGACTCGATAACTCGGAGTTAAAAGAAGGGCTCCGCCACCTGTTCACACTGCAAAAGCAATTAGAAAAAGCGAAACAAACCCGAGATCGAAACGATAGAACCTGAAAAGCTCAACCCTTGCCATAAAGTGCCAACACTTCTTCAGAATAGTCCCTCTCAGCCCCCGAATAGACGTACATAGGGGACTCAAGAGCCATTCCCGGCCCTCCGCACTTGCGCCCCTCCACCAGAACCATCTTGGCGGGCTCACCCAGACGACAATGAACAGAGCGCATCCGTTTCGGCTCCAAGCGGAGCTTCCGCATACCATCCAGCAATTCTGCCAGGCGTTCCGCCAGATAGACAACGGCAAAGTGCCCACCATTTCGTAATAGATAGTTTGCAGCCACAAGAAAATCGACAAGGCCGCCGGACAATTCGTGACGCGCGGCGGCCCGTTCATCTCCTGGAGCAACTCTTCCGCAACCCGGATTCCGATAGGGGGGATTGGCAACCACCAGATCAAAAGACTCTACCTGAAACAGATCACGAATCTGTCGCAGGTCGCCTTCAACGATTCGGATACGATTCTCCAGACCATTCAGTACCACATTACGCTGGGCTCGTTCGGCAAGACCATGCTGCAGCTCCAGGCCAACAATTTCCTCAATCATATCGCTTTCTGAAAACAAAAGGGGCATGACTCCCGCCCCGGTTCCCAGATCGAACACCTTCTTCGCCTTTGTCTGACCAACGAAATCCACCAACAACACAGGGTCAAGAGAATAACGATAACCGTTTCTCGCCTGCAGCAGTTTAAATCCGCCCGGTTGAAGAAGGTCTACTGTTTCCGCTGCCTTCACTATGATGTCCGACACACCACCCATCAATACTTTACCGCCCTTTTCGGTCATACAGATCCGGATTTATGACAACCGGTTGCACAACGATCGTCTCATGGACAGAGCCGGTCGCTCCATAATCGCGGGATACTCCGACCTAATGCAGCCATCTAGACCAAACGGTGTCACTCCTTATACGCCAGAAAGTACAACAACCAGAAGCATACCAGTAGAAACAGTATAAATATCCTTTTTGGAAAACCCAACCCACGAAGCTCGCAAGACTACGTCCTGACCTGACGCGAATCTCATCAAGAACACAAAACTTGAACTGAAGGCTCATCAAGACCAGCCCGGCGATTCAATTGACCACTAAAGACACAAAACCACTATTGTCCGACTTACAGTTTAATAAAATCAGTTAGTTATCATCTTGAGGTTCTTTTTTTGCTTGAGAGCGTCCGCAACCAGCGATGAAATGGTGAGGGGCTCGAACAAAATTGACCTCAATAATTTTCAAAAAATGTTGAGCTGACAAGAGCGATTGATCATTTTCATGGTAGTCGCGATCAACAGATAGATGCTCAGGGCAACCCAGATCTGACTCTTTACCACGTTGATTGATTTCTACTTTTTCCAGTCTACCTTAAAGCCGCGTCTGAAAGTGTCTCCGGTCAGCGCGAAAGGGCATAAAACCAGGACAAAGGCTCTATACTGAGGCGAGGACGAGATCGGAATCTGACGAATGTCATCAAAGAGCTAATGCCTGTCATGCGCGACAGGATAAACCATTACCGGCATGCAGAGGTTAAAGATATCTTCAAAGAACTACAGCAATAGATGCGGCGCAAACTACACTGTATCCTCTGGCGTCGCGTCAGTAGAAACGGCCTTGCCTTGTGCCAGGCGGATGAGGCAATGCGGACGGAGAAAAAAAAACACATGCTTTCTGCTCCGCCTTTAATGGGCAAGGTCCTTGCTGAAACGGCTGGGGAACCTCATCTCCTGCCCGATATGATTTGCTGATAATCTGAACACTAAGAGTGTTCGTCAAAAAGAGCTTCATGCAGATTGACCGTGTGGTTCTTGATCCGCCGCATGGCAACGGCCATATCGCTGAAGGTCAGGGCGGGCAGAGCATTGCAGGTCCCCTGCTTCATCCGGTCAAGGTGCGCCTTGCGGATGCTGTCAGCCAGGTCATTGAGTCGGGTGGCTTCGTCATAAATTTTACGGGTGCTGCTGCCATCCTCTTTCTTGAAGGCCTTACAGACCAGGTCAAAGAATGCAAAAACCTCATGATGATAATCGATCAGATCTTTCCAGCCATCTTCGCTGAAATCGAGCTCATGCTTGTCCAGTCGCTTCATGTACGAACAGAGGTTGGCTGCATAGTCCGCGATCGACTCCAGCTCATCGGCCGCTCTTACAAAGCTGTAGGCCCGGTCCGACTGGTCGTTGCTGGCGTTTCCGGACTGCATCAGGGTAACGATGAAGGTTGTTATTTCGTGCTGCATGATATCGGTTTCGTCTTCCAGTGATTTCACCTTGCGATAGAAGCGGTCGCGCCCTTTGAGATCACGCTGCAAAAAACTTCCCGCATGGCGCAGGGTCTTGTGAACGCGACTCTGCATCCGTTTCAGCTCTTCAAAAACCATGGAGATACCCATCGCCACAGGCATGGTGCCGGGTGAGCCGATGTATTTGAACGCACCTTTTTCGGCCCCTGCCTTTTCGGGGACCATCCGCGTCACCAGTCTGGCCAGGTGATTGAGGAACGGCAACATCACCAGCGTGGCGGTCACATTAAAAAAAGTGTGCCCCATGGCGATGTGGGCGGCAATGTAGGGTCGATTCCCATCCTCGCCGATAAAGCTTGAGAGGCCCGGCACAAAGGACTCGATCATACTGACGTAGGGAGAGAAAAACGAAATAATGATGACGACTCCGAGTAGGTTGAACACCGTGTGGGCCATGGCGGCACGCCGTGAAGCGATGCTTCCGCCAATAGCGGCAAACTGGGCGGTGATGGTGGTGCCGATGTTTTCACCCATAACCAGGGCAATGGCTGTGTAGAGCGGGATAGCCCCGGTGGTTGCCAGAGCGATGGTGATACCGAGCATTGCCGAGCTGCTCTGGATAACCATGGTCATCAGGCAGCCGATGGCGACGCAACCGAGGATACTCATCAGCGTCTGGGCATCAAGGGTCAGCATCAGGTTCATGAAACCTTCATCGCTGCGTAGCGGCTTGAAGGCACCACTCATAATCTCCAAACCGAAAAAAATCATTCCCAGTGCGACCAGGACTTTCGAACTCGCGGAGATTCGATCATTCTTGGAAAAGAGCATCGGAAAGACACCGAGGGCGATCAGCAATAGACCGTATTTCCCTACTTTGACCGCCAGAATCCAGCCGGTGATGGTGGTTCCGATGTTAGCACCCAGAATAACACCAATAGCCTGTGTCAATTGCATCAGGCCAGCATTGGTCAGTCCGACGACCATGACGGTGGTAATCGAAGAGGATTGAACAAAGGTGGTGACAAACAGGCCGACCAGAACCGCCAGGAAACGGTTTGTGGTCACAGAGGAGATCGCCTTGCGGATCAGCCCCCCCGAAAGCATCTGCAGACTGTCGGAGAGGTATTTCATGCCGATAATGAAAACACCCAGGCCGCCAATAGCGGTGTAGCCCATCTTGAAAGGTTCGATCATTGGTCTGCTCCAGTTTTGTACATAAAAGGCGATTCTCTATGGTTTGGATGGTTAAATCGACTAAACTCGATGGTGGGCAATCTAGTCGGCTTTTAAAGTGGTGTCAAGTCTGTCATTTAGCCTGCGTTAGTCAACAAAAGAAAAGCCCGGCAATGGGTCGCGATTGCCGGGCTTTTTGTTTTAAAAACAGGAGTTTTTGACCTTCATGCAAGTTTGCTTGTGAGCTCAGTGAGACTGCTGACTGTCAGCGTCGGTTCAATACCCCAGGGGTCAAAAACTGCCTCGGTGGAGCGTTTTACCCAGGCTGCTTTCATTCCTGCGGAGATTGCCCCGATGACATCAAACGAATTGCCGGAGATCAGCCAGGCGCTGCATCCCTTCGCATCGGCTTGTCGTAGAAAGTGACTATCGACTCCGGGGTTCGGTTTAAAG
>Ga0102946_1000207_pt1 | contig 20908 bp, 16 predicted proteins | sample SalPon2A_A_D1_MG_FD_78209 | JGI IMG/M metagenome (GOLD analysis project Ga0102946, IMG submission 78209) | Soil microbial communities from South San Francisco under conditions of wetland restoration - Salt Pond MetaG R2A_A_D1_MG | ecosystem: Environmental > Terrestrial > Soil > Wetlands | place... | reverse complement strand
TGGTCGGCTCTCTCCATCGCCGCCAGGCAGATCTGCACCAGATCAAGAGCGTGGATGCGATTGGTGTAACCACCCTCCCCCGGATCATGCAGGGACACCCGGTTCTGTTGCCGGGGGAGGGTGATTACACCAATCGCATCCACGCTCTTGATCTGGTGCAGATCTGCCTCGCGGCGATGGAGAGAGCCGACCACGGCGAAATCTTCAACGTCAGTGATGGAGAGCAGAGCACCATGACCGACTATTTTAATGCGGTCGCTGATTACTCAGAGCTGCCACGACCGAAACAGATCAGTCTGGCGCAGGCGGAAAAAGAGATGAACCCACTGATGCTCTCGTATCTTAAAGAGTCGCGTCAGATGGACAACAGCAAATTATTGAATAAGCTTGGTATCGAGTTGCTTTATCCGACTCTGAAATCAGGTCTGCAGGCCTGTCGGGAGGAACAATGATTAAGGATGTTGCCAGCGCTACTGTTCAGCCTATCGCCAGCTTTGGGCGTGGTTTTTTCTATCCGTTCCGTGCGGTCAAGTTTCTTGCCAAACGTCCCCGCTTGCTGAAATATCTGGCTATCCCCTTCAGTATTAACCTGCTGATCTTCTCTCTTGCGGTTTACTTCGGTATCGACCTGTTCAACGGTCTGCTTGAACAGTATCTGCCGGACGGTGAGGCCTGGTATTGGGTGCTGCTCAATTATCTGGCCTGGATCGTCGCTTTTCTGTTGACCTCGGTGCTGGTTTTTTTCTCTTTCACTGTGGTCGGTAATCTGCTCGCCTCGCCATTCAACGAGCTGCTTTCTGAACGGATCGAGGAAATACACACCGGAATCTCCGCCGATCAGCCGTTTAGTATGAAGCGCTTCTGGTCTGACGCAAGGAACGCCATAGGCGTGGAGGTGAAGAAACAACTGTTCTTCGTCCTGAGCATGATCGCTCTGTTCGCAGTCAATCTGGTTCCGGCTTTCGGTCCACCGATCTATGCTGTCCTGGCGCCGTTGTTTACCCTGTTCTTTCTTGTGGTGGAGTACCTGGCCTTTGTCCTGATGCGGAAAAATCTCAGTTTCGGCAAACAGCAGCGCTATGTGCTTAAAAAACCTGTGCTCATGTTCGGCTTCGGTTGCGGCGTCTTCTGCTTGTTAGCCATTCCACTGCTCCAGTTTTTCTGTATTCCGCTGGCAGTGGTTGGCGCAACTATGCTCTGGTGTGATTTTCCTCATCAGTCTGGTTCCGGAGATTAGCAGGTGCGTGGTGTGTTCTTCGGACAATGTCTGGCAGTGGTTTCTCTTTTGGGGATTCTGCTCTGTTTCGATGCATTTGCGGCAGAGCGGCCGACTTACAGATTGAACCAGCAGGCAGTGGAACAGATGCAGAAAGGGAATTACCTTGCTGCTATTGAGCTGTTGAAACAGGCGTTGGCGATCCGGCCCTCCCACGAAGTTGTCCGCTACAATATGGGGCAATCGTATCTTCGTGCCGGCGAGGAATTAATCAAAGAAAAAAAATATGCCGCTGCGATCAAAATGCTGGAAAGCGGTAAGGAGTTTGATGATCAGGAATCCCGGCTCTGGCTGTTCCATGGTTTGGCGTTGCTTCAATCGAACGATTATTTTTTCGCCGAGACTGAACTTAACGAGGCCTGGGCGATGAGTGGAGATGAGCCGCAGGTGCTCTGGTTGCTCGGACGACTCTATTATCATACTGATCGGATGCAGGACGCAGTTTATGTCTGGGAGCGGGCGTTAAATCTTGACCCGCAAAATGAAACGATCGCGGAGCAGTTGCATCGAACCAGGCAGGAACTAACAGTCGAAATGGGGATGGACAAGGGGTACGGCAGCCACTTTATCATCAATTATGATGGTCAGGTCTCTGCCTCTCTCAGTAATGACATATTGCTCGCGCTGGAATACGCTTATGATTGGGTCGGATATCAACTGGAGCATTATCCTCAGCGGCAGGTGCCGGTCATTGTCTATGCAAACAGGGATTTTAAAAGCTTGACCGCGTCGCCCGATTGGGCCGCCGGACTGTACGATGGAAAAATCCGTTTGCCCGCCGGTGGCCTTACGAACGTCAACTCAAGTGTAAAAAGCCTCCTCTATCATGAGTACATGCATGCGGTCGTACACGAGCTGGCGGGCAACCATGTCCCGTTCTGGTTGAACGAGGGGCTGGCTGTTATCGCCGGGAGCGAGCATCAGCGTCCGGAAATGGAGATCCTTGAGCAGGCACGTAACGATGGAACCTTGTTCCGATGGTCTGAATTGGAGACCCCGGCTCGACAGTTTGATACGGACAGGGTTGGTCTGGCCTACATACAGAGTTACGATTTTACGCGCATTCTGATCGAAGAATACGGTTGGTTTCAGATGCGCGAGCTGCTACTCGCGCTTGGCAAAGGAGCCTCTATCAGCGAGGCGATAGATCAAACTCTGGGGATCTATTCGGTTGATTATTTTTCTCTCCAGAAGCGCTGGGCTGAAGAGGGTACGCGTTAGCAACAACAAGAGTCCTCAGCTTTTCAGTTACTGTTTCTGCTGCTCATCCTGAATCTCTTGATCGTGCGTTCCTGCTTTCTCTGCGGTTTCCTCGCTCGGATCATTTTCCGGCGACTCTTCCGGGGGCTCTTCCGCACGAATTGCTTCGATCTCCTCTTCCAGAAGCGCCGCTGCTTTTTTCAGGTTGTCAAGTTTGTTCAGTAACTGTACGACCTCTTCCCGTTCCAGAATTTGAGGGTGTCCCGCTTCTCGGCAATCGTCGATCAGTTTCCCCAGCTCCGAGTGCAACTGGTCAATTTTCTTGTGGACTGCGCCCAGGTCGATTTTTTTCTGCACGATCTGTTTGTATTGGTTGGCGCGAAAAGTGGCTGCAGTAAAGGTGTGCCTGGTGGCTCGCCAAAGTTTCTCGGAAGTCGTTTCGTGGTTCTCCTGATTATTCTGATTCTGGGTCATGATTAAATCCTCACATCTGCGAATATCGTTCGACTGAGAAAATTATAGCAGCTGGCAGATTCTAAACAAGCTGACTGTTGATGCTGTAGGCATTCTGGGTTAGTATGCTTTGTTGCTTGTAACCTGCTCAATAACCGATTTGTTTCATTTCAATAATTTATCCATATTTTAAAATCAGGGAGTTTTTTCGCTATGGCAGATCCTGGGAAATCCAAGTTTCAGATCGATTTGCGTCGACACCTCCGCGAAAACGAGGTTGAAGACAATCTGGTTCACCTGATCACTGAAATAGCCGAAGCATCAAAGTATATTATCAATTCGATACGAACCGGCGACCTCGGCGTAGCGGGAACATCCAACCTCTACGGAGAGCAGCAGCTTGCTCTGGACGTTCTTGCAGACCGGATTCTGCGTAAAAGACTTGACCATTCCCGAGTCGTCGCCAACATAATGTCGGAGGAGGCGGATGAGATTATTCCGATCTCCCCGGATTGTGAGGGGAAGTATTCGGTTGCTTTCGATCCTCTGGATGGTTCATCGTTGGTCGATGTCAACCTGGCGGTCGGGACTATTGTCTCCATTTTCGCTGGCTGTGATCTGCTGCAAGCGGGGCGCAACCAGGTGGCCGCTCTTTACATTCTTTATGGGCCACGGACAACACTGGTTTACAGCACCGGTAAAGGTGTCCACGAGTTCAGCATGAACCACCTGATGGAATTTAACCTGGTCCAGGAGAACATTCAGATTGGCAAAAAGGGAAGCCTCTATTCTCCCGGTGGTCAGCGTAATCTCTATACTCCGGGGACAGAAGCTTTTGTCAAACAGTTGGAGGATCGCGGCGTCAAGCTTCGTTACAGTGGTGGTTTCGTGCCGGATATCAATCAGGTGTTGCTGAAAGGGCAGGGGATTTTCTTTTATCCGCACCTGAAAGGAGCGCCGAACGGTAAGTTGAGACTGCTGTTCGAGTTGAGCCCGATGGCATTTCTGATTGAACAAGCAGGTGGCGCTGCATCTACCGGTCATATTCCGATTCTTGATGTGGTGCCGGAGCACATTCATGATCGGTCGCCGGTCTTTATCGGAAGCAAGGATGATGTTGCTCAGGCCGAGAGGTTTATCAGCAAACTGGAGTCCGGTCAGAATAAAAAATCTGCCGGCTAGTGGTTTGGATTGATTGATTAAAAATTGAGAGGGGGGAGGATGCAGCCGGTTGCCGTTTGTCTGGTTGCTTATATTGTCGGGATGCTGGCTGGGTCTTTTCTGGATCCCGGGGCATCCCTGACTTTTTTTTGGATCGCACCCTATGTTGCCGGCGGTTGCTGGTTCTTGTTTCGAGGCCGCCGTTCGGTGGCTTTTTTCTTTCTGCTTTTGACCTTTTTATCCGTCGGATTGATCAGGGTCCCTCTCTCTCTAGCCCCTCCGACAGATCCTTCTCATGTCATTCGGTTCAGCGGACCGGAACCGGTCATCGTTGAGGGAACCGTCCTGCAGGTTAATTCACGTGGACCCGAGCAGAGTTCCCTCGATATCGAGGCTTTTCTGGTTTCTTCCCGGGGAATAGCAGCCCCGGTTCAAGGTCGGGTGAGGCTTTATCTCGGCAGCGGCCGGCCTCGGCTGCTGCATGGTGACAGGGTTCGGTTTCGCAGTCGATTGCGCCGACCGCGTGTTTTTGGAACTCCGGGTGAATTCAATATGCCCCGACATCTGGCCTACTCGGATATCTGGATTACGGCATATCTGCCCGATAGCGAACTCCTGGTTCGCTTTGCAGGCGCAGAAAATGGCATGCTGAGGCAACTTGGCCTTCTTCGGCAACAGGCCGGTGATCTGATCGACCAGTCGGTTTCAGCGCAGAGCGCTCCACTGGTTCGAGCGTTGGCTCTCGGAGAACGTGGCGTCATTCCTCAGAAACAACGTAAGAGGTTGGCACGTGGAGGCGTTGCCCATCTGTTTGCGATTTCAGGATTGCATATAGGTCTGTTGGCCCTGTTTGGTTACCAGTTGCTGCTCTTTGGTTATCGGCGCTCCGTCCGATTATTACGCTGGCAACCACCACAAAGGGTTTTGCCACTTTTTCTGCTGCCGCTGTTGTTCGGTTATCTCCTGCTGACCGGTGCTGCGCTCTCTACCCAAAGAGCATTTGTCGCCTGTTTCTGTGCTGCTCTTTTTCTCTTGTGGCGTCGTCGTGTTGCACCGTTGCCGTTGCTTGGTACGCTGGCGCTGTTTTTTCTGCTGCTGGAGCCGTTGGCGCTCTGGCAGGCGTCATTTCAAATGTCTTTTGCTGGCGTTGCAGGAATTCTCTGTTGGAAACGCTATTGGCAACTGGAAGGTTTCAGGCAGCCGTGGTTGGTCAAGAAAACGGCGCAGGTTTTTCTGATCTCTGCTGCGGCGATTCTGGCGACCCTGCCGTTGGTCATCATGAATTTTCACCTGTTTACTCCTGCCGGGTTGATAAATAATCTGTTTGCAATCCCTCTGGTGACACTCCTGGCTGTTCCGGCAGGCTTGCTGGGGCTTGTGCTGACCCTTTTTGCCCCCGTGTTGGCAGTCTATGCTTTTGCACTGTGTGGCGAGGTTCTTTCCGGGACCATTCAGCTGGTGGAAAGTGTCACCTCTCTTCCTGGATTGGGAGGGGAAGTTCTCTACTTGTCTCCCTGGCAACTGGGATTGCTCTTTATTGCTGTTCTTGTTGTGCTGATTCCATGGAGACGATTTCTGTTTCCTGCGTTGCTTCTGCCAATATTGATCTTGTTGAATTTCGCTCCCCCGAACATGTTTGAAAGGGGGATTTCTCTGACCGCATTTTCTGTAGGACAAGGAGAGTCGTTACTGCTGACCATCGATGGTAAGGCTCACATCCTTATCGATGGTGGAGGGTTATATAGTGACACTTTCGATGTCGGGGAGCGCTTACTGGCTCCTGCTCTCGGTTATTTAGGTGTCAAAAAACTCGACGCGGTGCTCCTGTCGCACAGTCATCCCGACCATAGCAAGGGATTGGTTTATCTTCTTGACACCATGCCGGTCGATGCCTTCTGGTGCGGTCAAGATCCGAACTTGCTACCAGTGGCGATTCAGCAGGTGCTGCGGAAGAATCAGCTTCCGGTCCGGCAATTTCTTCCCGGGTGGACTTCGGTTTCGGGCTACGGAGAAGCCCCACTGCACTTCTATGTGCCTGACCTTGAGCGCGGATCAATGAATGACCTCTCCGTCGCATTGTATGTCAATCAAGGTGATGATGGTATACTGCTGACTGGTGACCAGGAGCAAACGGGGACAGGGCATCTGCTTGATGCCGGTCTGCCCGGCACAGTGAACCTTCTCAAGTTGCCACACCATGGAAGCCGCCATTCCGGTTCCAAACGACTGCTTGAAGAGCTGGTTCCGAAAGAGGTGTTTGTCTCGGTCGGATATGACAATCACTACCATTTTCCAGCAGCTGAGGTGGTCAGTGATGTTCTCAATGTTAATGCCAGACTCTCCCGTACCGATCTTGCAGGAACGGTTCGTTTTTCAAGTATCGGGCAGGGCTGGAAGGTCGAACAGTGGCAAAACGGGCTTTTCCGTTGACAGCTCAGTCTGAGCCTGATAGAAATTCTTCTATTATTACGGGAGTCTTTTAATGAAGCAGGCCAATATTCTGGTCGTCGACGACGAGCTCTTCTTCCGGGAACTCTATAAAGAGCAACTGTTTGAAGATGGCTATCATGTTGAAGTTTGCGAAGACGGTGATGCCGCTATCTCCAGAATGGAGCAAGGGGGCGTCGACCTGGTTCTTACCGACATGGTTATGCCGGGAAAAGATGGCCTGAACGTCTTGAAATCCGCCCGATCTCTGCAGAACCCTCCTGAAGTTATCCTCATTACCGGTCATGCCAGTATTGAGTCAGCTGTCGACGCCCTGAAGAACGGGGCTCGTGATTATCTGGTTAAACCCTTCGAGGCGAGCGAGCTTCGTCATCTGGTAAAAAACTGTATCGATCAGCGTCGTATCCTGGATGAAAATCTGCAACTCAAGAGCCAGATTCGCCTGTTTGAATCAGGCCAGGCTCTCTCTTCGTTAATAGATCTTGAGCTGTTGCTGCCTCAGGCCGTCGAGCGATTGTTACGTGAACTGGGTGGTGGCAGGGGGTTCGGATTTCTGTTGGGGCAGGGCGGTACAAATTTCCATGGCCTGATCGGTATTGAGTCGACGCAGGCGCGAGACATCCCAGAGGCCCTGTATGACCTTTTTAATAAGGTTGAGGGTTTCTATTCCCTCAGTGACGAAGAGTGTCAGGTTCTTTCCTCTTCTCAACTTGATTCCAGCGCAGTTGGTATCCTTCCGTTAACAGCCAACGATCAACTTCGGGGTGGGGTCGTTGTTTTCGACGCTCCGCACTTGTCGTCTATTGTGCCTGCGCTTGTAGAACGATTGCACTACCTGACCGAGCAGATTGTCATCGGCTTTAATAACGCCTGTCGCTATCAGAGTGCTCAGGATCTGATGCATACAGATGATTTGACCGGCCTGTACAATCATCGCTACCTGCAGATCGCTCTGGATCATGAAGTCCGTCGTTCTCAGCGTTATGGTTTGCAATTTTCTCTGCTGTTTCTGGACCTTGATCATTTCAAAGAGATTAACGATAATCATGGTCATATCTCCGGCAGCGCAGCTCTGCGTGAGGTCGGTTTGTTATTGCAGGATTGTGTACGAGAAGTCGATACACTGTTTCGCTTCGGAGGTGATGAATTCGCAGCAATCCTCGTTGATGCCGACGCCAAAACCTCGGCTGTGATTGCTGAACGTATTCGCAAGGCGATTGATGAGCATGTCTTTTTGCAGGCACAAAAGACCCCCTGGCACCTGACAGCGACTGCTGGTTACGCGACTTTCCCGACGGATGCTACCGGGCAGGAAGAATTGCTTGATCTGGCCGATCAGGCTATGTATATCGGCAAACAGGTACGTAACGTTATTCGAAGTGTTCTGGATATCAAAAGGTAGTGATTTGAGCGGTCTGGCACTCAGGCCAATATATCAACCATCAATCGTATTTCGGGCAAGGATCACTTTGGATTCTTGTTTTTTTCTGTGCTCTATTACACATAGGCAGGGCCGGATTTCGTGAAGTATGAGGAAATAAAATCAAGGTAAGGTAGCGACTGTGAGTATTACAGCCATAAAAGGGATGAACGATATCCTGCCGAGCAATGTGGAAACCTGGCAATTTTTAGAACAAAAAGCACGTGAGGTTTTCGGCACCTACGGATTCTCCGAAATTCGCACCCCGGTGGTGGAAAAAACCGAACTGTTTTGCCGTTCCATCGGAGAAACAACGGACATTGTTGAAAAGGAGATGTACACCTTTGACGACAAGAGTGATAACTCTCTGACGCTCCGACCGGAAGGGACTGCGCCGGTGATGCGATCGTTTATTCAAAATCGACTGCATACGCTTGATCCGGTATCCAAACTTTACTACATGGGGCCGATGTTCCGTTATGAGCGTCCACAAAAAGGACGTTATCGCCAGTTTCACCAGATTGGTGCCGAGGTTCTGGGCGTCGAAGATCCCAAAATTGATGCACAGGTGCTCTCTATGCTGCACCATTTTTCATGTGCAATCGGCCTGGAGTCAGTATCGCTGCAGATCAATTCCCTCGGTTGCCCTGAATGCCGCCCTGATTATCGCAAGGCGTTGATTGCTTACCTCGAGGCACGTTTACCTTCCCTTTGCAGCGAGTGTCAACGTCGCTACACGACGAACCCTCTTCGGGTTCTCGATTGTAAAGCGAGCGGTTGCAGGGAGGCAACGACCGATGCGCCTTCGGTTCTCGATCATCTTTGTTCCGGGTGCAATGATCATTTCGGTCAGGTCAAGGCTCATCTTCAGGCACTTGCTATACCGTACGCCGTTAATGCCCGGATGGTCAGGGGGTTAGATTATTATGTCCGTACGACTTTCGAGTTGGTTACTGATCAGCTGGGATCTCAGAATGCGGTCGCCGCTGGTGGACGCTATGACGGATTGGTCGAAAGTCTGGGCGGGCCAGCGATACCGGGGATCGGTTTTGCGATTGGCCTTGAGCGGCTGGTGTTGATGAAGGGCGAGGGACAGGTACAGGCAGCGCGCCCGGATCTGTTCCTTGCAGCTCTGGGCGATGAGGCCACAGCTCAGGCGTTTGTCCTGATGTCGAAATTACAACGTAACGGCGTAAAAGCTGAAATGGATTATCTGGGTAAAAGCCTTAAGGCCCAGATGCGCAGGGCCAACAAACTGAATGCCAGGTTTACTCTGATCCTTGGCGAAGATGAATTGCGCACTGGAAATGCAGAGCTTAAGGACATGGATCAAAGCAACCAGATTCCGATTTCCCTGGATGGTCTTGAGCAGGAGCTATTGAGTCGCTTGTAAGCGCTTGTGCAAAGGATAAACATATATGACAAGTCAGCCGTCGGAAAAACTTACCTTTCAGGCGGCTTATACTTGACCTAGCGAAGGGCTGGTTTATAATCAGCACTTCGCTTTTTTTCTGGATATGATTAGTTGGTCTGTCAGGGACCTATGGAGGTTTCGCTTTGAACGATATGCTTGGAACTTGGAAAAGAACTCACCTTTGCGGCACGGTAACTGCCGCTGAGCTTGGTCAGGATGTTTGTCTGATGGGCTGGGTCCAGCGTCGACGTGATCACGGCGGCTTGATCTTTATCGACCTGCGTGACCGGGAAGGGATCGTCCAGCTGGCTCTCGATCCTGATCGTGACCCTGAAGCACATAAAAAGGCAGAGCAGATTCGTAACGAGTTTGTGGTTGCCGTGTGCGGCAAGGTGTCGCCGCGCCCGGAAGGGACCGTCAATCCGAAGATGAAGACCGGCGAAATTGAGGTGGAAGTCAGCGAGTTGAAGATTCTCAACCGCTCTGAGACCCCTCCCTTCATGATCGATGAGCATACTGAAGTTGCCGAAAACATCCGGCTTAAATATCGCTTTCTTGACCTGCGCCGCACTGCGTTGCAGCAAAACCTGCTGATGCGTCACCTGGTCGCCCGGACCGTCCGGACCTACCTCGATGGGGAGGGCTTCGTCGAAATTGAAACTCCGGTGCTGACCAAGAGTACCCCTGAAGGCGCACGCGATTATCTGGTTCCAAGTCGGGTTAATCCTGGCAATTTCTTTGCGTTGCCGCAGTCTCCGCAGCTGTTCAAGCAGTTGTTGATGGTCTCCGGATTCGATCGTTACTTCCAGATTGTCAAATGTTTCCGTGATGAGGATTTGCGGGCTGACCGTCAGCCAGAGTTTACCCAGATCGATTGCGAAATGAGCTTTGTTGATCGTGAAACCGTCATGTCGATTATGGAAGGACTGATTGCAAAAGTCTTCAATGAGGCCCTGGGGGTTGATGTCCCCCTGCCGATGCCTCGTCTTACCTATGCTGAAGCCCTTGATCGTTTCGGGGTTGATAATCCCGACTTGCGCTTTGACCTTGAACTGATCACTCTGACCGACCTGGTGCGCGATTCGCAGTTCAAGGTCTTTGCCGATGTTGCTGCCAGCGGTGGCCTGGTTAAAGCCATTAACGCTAAAGGTTGCGCAACCTTTTCGCGCAAGGATCTTGACGACCTGACCGACTTTGTCAAGATCTACGGGGCCAAGGGGTTGGCCTGGGTTAAGGTGACAGAAGAGGGCTGGCAGTCGCCAATCGCCAAGTTCTTCAGTGACGATGAACTCAAGGTTCTGAACAGTACCTTGAATGCTGAAGTCGGCGATCTTCTGCTCTTTGTCGCCGATACGGCACGGATTACCAATGAGGCGCTTGGTCGACTGCGCGGCCATCTCGGTCAGTTGCTCGGCTATGCCGACAAGGAGGATTTCAAGTTCTCCTGGGTGACCGATTTTCCTCTGCTGGAGTGGGACGAGGACGCCAAGCGGCACGTTGCTGTCCACCACCCGTTTACCGCTCCCCTGGAAGAAGATATTGCTCTGCTCGATACCGAGCCCGGCAAGGCGCGAGCGCAGGCTTACGATCTGGTTCTCAACGGTTCGGAAATTGGTGGCGGGAGTATTCGTATCCACGATCAAACAGTGCAGAGCCGGATGTTTGAACTTTTGGGCATTGACTCAGATGAGGCTCGAGAGAAGTTTGGATTTTTGCTGGACGCGCTCAGCTTTGGCGCGCCGCCACATGGAGGAATTGCCTTCGGACTTGATCGCCTGATGATGATTTTGACCGGCGCTGATTCGATTCGCGACGTGATTGCTTTCCCCAAAACCCAGAAAGCGACATGTCTTCTCTCTGAGGCTCCCAACGAGGTTGACGACAAGCAATTGCAGGAACTGGCGATCCGCTTGCGTCGACCGAACAAGTAGTCAGGATTTTTTTAAAGAATTTATGAAAGTTATTACTAGTTTGCAGAGTTTTGTGGCAGTCACCATATGCGTTATTGTGCTGGTCAGCGGTTGTGCCCGGCCACCCCAGCCCGACGTCATGCGGTCTGCCAGAGAGCTTGTAGCGAAGGCTTATGCTCAAGGGGCATCAAGGCTGGCTGCGGAAGAGTACCTGGCTGCCTCTTCGGCACTGAGCAATGCCGAGCAGCAGCTCCGGTCAGGGGATAAGGATCTGGCATGGGATTCTCTGCGTTTGGCTCGAGAGTATGCTCTTGAGGCTATACGTCGAACCGAGCAGGAAAAGCGGCAACGGCTTGAAGCTATTCAGCAACAAAAACTGGTTCAGGAAGATATTAAGACCGTTGTCGTGAAGCCTGCGCCGCCGGTTAAGACACCTCCACACAAGCCTGCTGTTGTCCAAAAAACAGAGGTTGCACCGAAGCCTGAACTGGTCAGCCAGGTTGAAGTCAGAGCTGGAGAAACCTTGTCTAATATCGCTGCGCGCAAGGAGGTTTATGGTGATCCCTTACTCTGGCCTCTGGTCTACAAGGCAAACCGTGATCAGATCAAAGATCCCAGGACGATATTCCCCGGGCAAACGTTGACCATCCCGCGCGACAAGTCGGATCAGGAAAAAGAGATAGCACGGGAAGAAGCCCGTAGCTTAAAACTGTTTCGTTAAGTCAATTCGAGATTCGGGTATGTCTGCATGCCTGTTTCTCTTGTTTGATCCGAGACCTTCCCAAATCAGGCACTCAGTTGCAGCGCCCATTTTCGTAACGCTTCAAGTTGTTCTATGATCAGTTTCTGAATTTTTTCATTCGTCAGGTTGCCCTCTTCATCAAAATTGCCGGTAAAGGCATTACTGAAGATTTCTGGTTTGTTCAGCAGGTGCAGGTCAAGAAACACACAGACCTGACGGAGGTGGTACTGGGATCGTGAAGTCCCCATGCCGCCACCTGATCCCAGGATCGCTGCCGGTTTCCCGGAAAGGAGATGATTGTCTGGTTCACGCGAGGCCCAGTCGAGAGCGTTCTTAAGGGCCGGTGCCAGAGAATAGTTATATTCCGGACAACCTAACAACAGGGCATCGGCGTTTTTAATCCCTGCCAACAGGGACTGAACGGCCTCTGGTTTTTCAGTAAGGTCGGCATTGTAAAAAGGCACTTCGTTAAGCCTGGCGATCTTGATTATTGTCCCGGTTGGGGCATTCTCCCGGGCGTATCGCAACAGACCGAGATTGGTGGATCTTTTTCGCAAGCTGCCACAGATCCCCAGGATATTTAATAGTTTCATACCTTCTTTCTAGCCTCGATTCGCTTACTGACACCATTGTCGGTAGTTATCCGGTTCTTGTCCTGGTTGAGTGCCACTCTTTGATCGAAGCATATGCTATCAAAAAATCACTCTATCTGTCATAAATCAATTCCTTGAGAAACTTTACAGAAGGTGAACACGATTGCTGGTGGAATCAGCGATTCAAGAGAAACTTGCCTTGTTGCCAGAAAATTGAAAATAAGGCTTCACCACCAGGTAGTGACTTAGTGGTGAAGCCAGCGATTTAAAGGTCAGGCAGTCGTGAAATCGCCGCTGATGTAATTTTCCAGTTGGTGAATGTGGAATTTCTGTTGCGAGATGGTCGCCTTGACCAGATCGCCAATAGAGAGGACTCCGACCAACTGATCATCGTTCATGACCGGCAGATGGCGACATCGCTTGTCGGTCATAAGAGCCATACATTCATCTACCGTATTCTCCGGAGTCACATAGGACACCCTGGTGGTCATGATCTCTTTGACCAGTGTCTTTGCCGATGATACCCCTTTAAGGATGACCTTGCGGGCGTAATCACGCTCGGTCAGGATTCCTACCAGCTGGTCGTTATCCACGACCAGAAGTGCTCCTGTTTCCTTTGCCGCCATCATTTCGAGGGCTTCATAGACAGACTTGTCAGAGCCAATGCTCCAGATTTGATTCCCTTTTGTCTCAAGAACCTGCTTGACTGTATTCATAGACACACCTCCACATGAGTTCTGGTCCCGCGACCCTCTTTTGGCTCGGAACGTGAATACTGGTATTCAGGAATCCGGTCAATCCGACCGAAACTCTATCAGTGATGAGACGATCTGGCTATCATCAAGAATAACAGATTAGCAGCCAGCTTGCCGGATGCCGGTATTAATTTAAGCGACATAACACTATTGAGTTTATAGTTCTGGATTTCCTAGGCTTTGTCTATGTTATAGTCTTGGGCATGAGTGGAAAATCATTTTGGAGTTTTTTGCATGGAGTTTAATTTACCAAAAAGAACTGACAATACACGCGATGTAAGTGGTTGGCGAGCTGCAGTCATGATCGCTGTTATCTATATACTGGTGGCGGGCTTGTGGATTTTACTTTCTGATCGGGTCCTGCTGATGTTTATCGTCAATGCCGATGACTTGACCTGGTTGCAGACGGTTAAAGGATGGGTGTTCGTCCTCGCCACCGCTCTATTGCTGGCCTGGTTGGTCCGCCGTGACGTAAAGGCACTGCAGGTTGAGATCAAGGTCTGTAACAACGTTCAGGAGCGTTTCCGCGCCCTGGTCGAAACTATTCCCCATGGCATACAGGAGTGCGATTGTCATGGCAAGATCACCTTCACCAACACCGGTTTTGATCGGATCTTCGGTTATGACCGTGGCGAAGCGATCGGGAAATCTGCCTGGGATAATGCCGCAGGATCGGAGGAGGCTGTGTGGCATCGAAAGCACGTGTCTAACCTCGTCACGCAGCAGCCGGAACCGACCCCTTTTGTCACCAGGAAACGTACCAGGGACGGGCAGGTTCTTGATGTCCAGGTTGATTGGGGCTACCTGCGGAGTGAGAAGGGAGGACTGACCGGGTTCGCTTCGATCATCACTGACATAACTGAGCGTCAGAAGGCGGAAGAAGCGATCCGCACCAGCGACCGGCTCAAGTCGGAATTGATCGGTACTGCGGCCCATGAGTTCAGAACACCACTGACCACTATCCAGGGCTATGCTGAACTGCTGCTTGGAGATTTTCAATTTTCAGAGGCGGAAAAAAATGAATACCTGGATATCATCCATAGAAAATCGGTCAATATGTCAGATATGGTCGACAGCCTGCTGGATCTGTCCCGTATAGAGGCAGGGCAGCCGTTGCCGATGAAGTTTGAGTCCTTCGAGATCGCTGAAATTGTCAAGGAGGTGACGCCTTTACTGAATGCGCTCAGCGCCCAGTTCCGGTTGGAGATGGACCTGTCTGGCGGTGAACGTTTGGTGCAGGCCGACCGGGGAAAGATCGGGCAGGTGCTTGAGAACCTGCTCAGCAACGCAGCCAAATATTCCGAGCGAGGCAGTGAGATATCGCTGCGTGGCAAGCCGCTTGACTCGGCATATCGATTTGAGGTTGTTGATCAGGGGATCGGCATGACCGCTGAGCACGTCGAAAAGATCTTTGATCGTTTCTACCGGGTTGACATGTCCGATACCAGCCCCGCCGGGCTGGGCATAGGAATGGCGATCGTCAAGGTGATTGTTGAGGCGCATGGTAGTGAGGTCCGGATTGCGAGCACGCCCGGAGAAGGGACACGCGTCAGTTTTGACCTTCCGTTTTCGCAGTCATCTGTCGCCGATGCTGTCTGAAGCGACAGGCCACTCTCCGTGTCTTTTCTCTGCCTGATTGTCGATTCAACCCCTTAGATCAATGACGCCAGCCGGATCAAGCATTGATCTCTGCTCGCACAACAAGCACTACCTGCTTCTTTTTTAATCACTGCCTGTCCGCAATGCCTTTAAGTCACTGAAATGTTGTTGATTCATATCTGGCACGCCGGTTGCTAATTTAATTACGATCGGCAATGAAGCCCAAGATATTCCGGAGGATCAATGATGACCCGTCTGCTCAAACTGTTCACCCTGCCAATGGCTTTTTCCCTCTTTACCACCACCGCGCTGGCGGCCGAAGGACTGGACACCGGCGATACAGCCTGGATGCTGGTTTCATCTGCTCTGGTGCTGCTCATGCTCCCCGGCCTTGCCCTTTTTTATGGTGGCATGGTTCGTTCGAAAAACGTCCTTTCGACCAGTATGCATACCTTTGCGGCGATGGCGATCATCGGCGTTCAGTGGATCGCTTTTGGCTACAGCCTGGCCTTCGGTGGCGCCGGTGCTTTTATCGGTAGCCTCGACAACATGTTTCTTAACGGGATCACCCCGGAAAGTCTTTCGGGGACCATTCCCACCTATGTGTTTGTCATGTTTCAGGGGATGTTCGCCATTATCACTCCGGCGCTGATCTCGGGGGCGGTCGCCGAACGGATGAAATTTTCAACCTACTGCGTATTTATCCTGCTCTGGGCGACCCTGGTCTATGATCCGCTCTGTCACTGGGTCTGGGGCGAAGGTGGCTGGCTGGCAGCCGACGGCGCGCTCGACTTCGCTGGTGGTACGGTCGTCCACCTTTCTTCGGGCATCAGTGCTCTGGTAATTGCCCTGCTGCTCGGTAAACGGATCGGCTACCCACAGGAGCGCATGACCCCGCACAACCTACCGATGACCCTGCTCGGTGCCGGCCTGCTCTGGGTTGGTTGGTTCGGTTTCAACGCCGGAAGCGCTCTCGGCTCCGGTGAAAGTGCTGCTCTGGCATTTACCACGACCCAGGCTGCAGCCGCAGCCGGTGCCCTTTCGTGGATTCTGATCGAATGGTTTCATGCGGGTAAGCCGAGCGCTCTTGGGGCGGCTTCAGGGATCGTCGCCGGTCTGGTGGTTATTACCCCCGCCGCTGGTTTTGTCACCCCCGGGTGGGCACTTCTGATGGGGCTGTCTGCCGGATTTGTCTGCTACGGAGGCGTGATGATGAAACATCGCTTCGGTTACGATGACTCGCTCGACGCGTTCGGTATTCACGGACTGGGTGGAGCCTGGGGCGCCATTGCAACCGGTATCTTCGCTACAGTCGGCGCTACCGGCCTGATTGGTGGCAATTTCCACCAGCTTTGGGTCCAGGTTGTCGGCGTGGTTGCCGCTGGTGCCTATGCGGTCGTCGTCACTCTGGTGCTGTTGTTTGTCCTGGATAAGACCATGGGGCTGCGGGTTGAAAAAGACGACGAGCGGATGGGGCTTGATCAGACCTCCCATTCCGAGACCGGCTACAACTATTGATCCTGCGGCCCGGTGGGCTGAGCGGTTAAGTACAATCCTCTATTGGGAATATGAGGAATAAATTGAAAGAGCCGGGGTCGCTGATGCGGTCCCGGCTCTTTATGTGCTGGGCTATAGGAGAAGTCGCGGTTTGATCTTCCCATAGACTCATCATCTACGTGGACCGGTTTCTCTTCTTTTGGTCTCTATCTTCAGGGATTTTTGCTGGAGGGAGTAGAGGAGTCGTCGCAAAAAACAATTCTAAATCAGACTACCTTTCGTACCGCTGAGGCCTGCAGACCTCGTTGGCTTTGGGTGATTTCAAACGAGACCCGCTCGCCTTCCGCCAGTGACTTGTAGCCGTCCATCTCAATGGCGCTGAAATGAACAAACACGTCGGGACCGTTCCCCTGCTGGATAAACCCGAAACCCTTTGCCTCATTGAACCACTTGACAGTTCCTTCCAACATCCGTTCCTCCCCATCTCTTGTCTGTGATGCTCTTCTTGATTTTCACCAGAGAAAAACAGGTAAGCATCTTAATAAGCGTATCTTTACAGAAAAATTCAGTGATTTGTCCAAGCTTCATTAAAATCAACCACAGATATCTATTGTTTTTACCAGATAAATAACAATTTTCAACCCGGACCCTCAAATTCGTTACTATCTGCTTCGAAAAAATCAAGTATGGGTCGCTGGCCACTTGAATCGGTGTCAGGAGTGATCGATTTATTTTTACCTGGATGACAAACAGGGAAAGATGGTTGGGCCAGGTGACAGAAACACTCGGGAGGGCAGGACTGCCATTAACAACATCAGTAATGTATTCCTCGTTGCAACCGCGAGACAACATCGGGAAGGTGGGAATAGACGGAGTGACTTGTCGCTTGTCAGGTTGAGGCGAGACCTGCGTCGTGCGCCTTGACAATCGAGAAAAATGGTTCAGAACGAGTTGAAACAACAAACCGCACGGGACGCTAAGAGCTACAGGACAGCATCGAACAACCGGCACGGTGACGTGCCCACTCGGGCCGTTTCCGGGAGTATTTTTGCTTCCCCGGTTGCTCCGCGTAGGGTTTTCGCATCACCTGCAGCAGATCATTCACCATATCGAAATCACCATCCTCGGCGTTATCAATGGCCAGTTGAGCCAGATAGTTACGTAATACATAATTGGGATTGACGGCATTCATCTGTTGCCGTCTTTGCTGATGGTCAAGTTCGTCCTGCGCGACCCGTCTCAGGTAGCTGCGCAGCCAGTCGCAAATTTGCCGTTTATGCTCTGTGGATATTTGTTCAGGATGATAGTAGGCCTCCAGTAACGGGGCCAGCAGACTGTCATCATCCTGCCCACCGTTCGACGTAGTGGAGGGTGCCAGATCAGCCAGCTTGCGATAGAAAATTGTCATGTCGGTTTCCACCAATTGCAGGACTTTGTCCAGTTCTTCAGTCAAGAGATTATCGGTTTTCGGATCAAACCTTTTCAGCCCCAGCTTTTGCGCCATCATCTGTTGCTGGCCCTGCTTGTAGCAGTCTCCATAAACCCGTAACAATTCCTCCAGCGGTTCCACTTTCTCAATCAGGGGAAAGATGGCATTGGCCAGCTGGGCCAGGTTCCAGAGGGCGATCTGTGGCTGGTTGCCGAAGCGGTAGCGACGGCCCTGCGCATCGGTGGTGTTGGGGGTCCAGTCGGGGTCGTAATCTTCCAGCCAGCCGTAGGGGCCGTAGTCGATGGTCAGTCCGAGGATCGACATGTTGTCGGTGTTCATCACGCCGTGAACAAATCCGACCCGCATCCAGTGGACGATCATTTCTGCCGTTCGGCGGCAGACCTCTTCGAACCACTGCAAATATACGTCGACCGATGGCTCCCCGAGGTGGGGAAAATCGGTGCGGATGGTGTAATTGGCCAGTTGCCGTAGTTGATCGACTTCGCCCCGCGAGGAGAATATCTGGAAACTGCCGAAACGGGTAAAGGAGGGCGCCACCCGACAGACCACAGCACCCGGTTCCTGCTGTGGATGGCCATCATAAAACATGTCACGGGTGACTTGCTCACCCGTCAGCAGCAGACTGAGGGCGCGGGTGGTCGGCACCCCGAGATGGTACATCGCTTCGCTGCAGAGAAACTCCCGCACCGAAGAGCGCAGCACCGCCAGCCCATCGGCATTGCGAGAGTAGGGGGTGGGTCCGGCACCTTTGAGCTGCAGAGCCCAGCGTTGACCCTGCCGGTTGACGATCTCTCCCAGGTTGATTGCTCGTCCGTCACCCAGTTGCCCGGCCCAATAGCCGAACTGGTGACCGCCGTAACAGCAGGCGTAAGGATCCATGCCGGGGAGCAACCGGTTTCCGGAAAAGACCTGGATGAACTCATCACTTTCACAGGCTGACTTGTCCAGATCGAGAAGTGCAGCAACCTCTGCTGCGCAGGCCACCAGTTGCGGTGCAGCGACAGGCGTCGGCTGGACCCGAGTATAGCAGGCGCGCTGGACCTGGCGAACAGAGTTACTGCAGTCATGGTCTGCGGGGAGTTCCCGCACGAAGCGATTATCAAAATTGAGTGCGGCGAGGGATGAGGAGTGCAGCGGTGTTTTCAAATCTGTTCTCATATACCGATTGTCGCACTGCCACCACACTTGGGGCAAGGGGGTGAGAAATTTATGATTCTCCATAGCGCCTGAGTGTCGCATCTGTTTTGGAAGCCTGTTAAAATGGAAGCGCTAGGCAAGCTTGATCTCAGGATGAATTACTGGATAACATTCCGCTATAGATAAAGCATTTAGCTTTCTTCATGCAAAAATTGACTATTATTGCTCAATAATCCATAGGCCATCAGGGGCTTAACTTGACTGAAAAAGGGGGCAACAGAACATGCTATCTTTACAATTTGCCAACAGCGATCAGATGCCGATCCTTGGTCTTGGAACCTGGAAGAGTGAACCGGGCGAAGTCGGAGCTGCGGTGCGTGAGGCGGTCAGGGCCGGTTATCGGCATATTGATTGCGCTGCGATCTATGGCAACGAAGCTGAGATCGGCGTCGTATTTGAAGAGCTGATCCAGTCGGGAGAGGTCAGCCGCGAAGAGCTGTGGATTACGTCAAAACTCTGGAATAACGCTCATGGAGAAGATCAGGTTGCCGAAGCTTTGAAGCAAACCCTGTCCGATCTGCGTCTCGATTATCTGGACCTTTATCTGATCCATTGGCCGGTCGCCACCAGAGGAGTCTTCCCAACGCGGGGAGACCATTTTTTTACCCTTGAAGAGAAGCCGCTGACTGATACCTGGGCCGGCATGGAAGCCTGTGTCGAAGAGGGGTTGACCCGGCATATCGGCGTCTCCAACTTCAACATCAAAAACCTTGAGACGATCAGCCGTGGCGCGACCATCTACCCGGAGATGAATCAGGTCGAATTGCATCCATTCCTGGCGCAAGAGCCGCTGTGCGATTTCTGTCGCAAAAACGGTATCCACCTCACAGCCTACTCCCCGCTCGGTTCGGGGGATCGACCGGATGTCATGAAAAAACTGGACGAGCTAAGTCTGCTTAAAAATGAGACGGTGGCCGCTATTGCCAAAGCCCATAATTGCACTTCAGCTCAGGTGCTGATCCGCTGGGCGATAGAGCGTGGCACCGCCGTGATACCAAAGTCGGTCAAGTCAGCACGACTGATCGAAAATCTGGCGGCGGCGGAGCTTTCACTCACCGTTGAGGATATGGCCGAACTGGCAAAATTGGATGTTGGTTTTCGTTATGTCCATGGTGAATTCTGGACTGTTGCGGGTTCACCTTACACCCTGGAGGGATTATGGGGCTGAATTGAAAGAGACGCTGTCAGGCAGCTGTAAAATAGTTTCAATAAAAAAGGGACAGATCGCTCAGATCTGTCCCTTTTTTTATCCAGTCACATACTGTTTATTCGGTCTCCCAATCACCAATTAAACCAATAGTCACACTGGGAGAGCCGGGGTCGTTACTTGGGATATCGAAGGCACCTGTTTTCCAGGTTCTGTCCGCCGCACAGGAAATCAGGATTCCCGCCGTGATTGCCAGCAGCAATAATGTCAAGTTCCTCTTGCGAGAGCCGATGCCTCCAAAAAATATCAACCCTAAGGCCAGAGTCCCTGCAGTTCCGGTGGCTGCCAGTAAGGTGGAATCAAAGGTCACAATGACATCGCAGCTTTCGCCGGCACCAAGAATCTGGTCTGAGCAGGTATCTGCGCTTTTAACGAAGGGAATCGCAAGCGGGGTCTTTTCTGCTAACGGTCCGATGTGCAGATCGCTGGTACCGCCATTGACCACAGTGAATACCTGGGACGGCGATTGATTATGCCCGACGATACCGAAACGGACGATGTCTGTTGATGGAACAAGATCGGGCGTTGTACTTTCATCTCCCCCCCAGGGCCACAACGAGTTGACGCCGTTCGATTGTGTCCTGTG
>Ga0102946_1000206_pt1 | contig 20919 bp, 19 predicted proteins | sample SalPon2A_A_D1_MG_FD_78209 | JGI IMG/M metagenome (GOLD analysis project Ga0102946, IMG submission 78209) | Soil microbial communities from South San Francisco under conditions of wetland restoration - Salt Pond MetaG R2A_A_D1_MG | ecosystem: Environmental > Terrestrial > Soil > Wetlands | place... | reverse complement strand
TTGACCAACACGAGCTGGCGAGGCTGGAGCTGCCCTACTCGTTCTAGTCAAACACCTCGGGACGCATATGCGGGAACAGCAGCACGTCCCGAATCGACGGGGAGTCCGTCAACAGCATCACCAGGCGGTCGATGCCTACACCTATGCCGGCCGTCGGTGGCATACCGTATTCCAGTGCCCGAATGTAGTCGTGGTCGAAGGCCATGGCTTCCTCATCGCCGGATTCGCGGTCGGCAACCTGGGCCCGGAAGCGTTCAGCCTGGTCCTCCGGATCGTTCAGCTCCGAGAAGCCGTTGGCAATTTCGCGCCCTGCAATAAAAAACTCGAAACGATCGGTGACGAAAGCATCCTCGTCATTGCGTCTCGACAGCGGCGAGACTTCAGTTGGATACTGGGTGATGAAGGTCGGCTTGCGAAGTTTGTCCTCGCAGGTCTTGTCAAAAATTTCGATTTGCAGCTTGCCAGCCCCGTAGCTGTCCTTGACCGGCGTTCCTAATTCCTTGCAGACACCCGCGAGGTAGTCCCGGTCACGCAGCCTGGCAGCATCCAGGTCCGGGTTAAACTTCATGATGATCTCCTCGACCGTGTAACGCTCAAACGGCTCGCTGAAATCGAACTCCTCGCCCTGGTAGGACACCTTTGACGTGCCCAGAATCGAATCCGCCATACCATGCATCAGCGCCTCGACCATATCGATCAGGTCTTCATAATCTGCGTAGGCGCGATACAACTCGAGCATCGTAAACTCGGGATTGTGTTGCGTCGAAACCCCTTCATTGCGGAAATTCCGGTTGATTTCGTAGACGCGTTCCAGCCCACCGACGATTAACCGCTTGAGATTTAACTCCGGGGCAATCCTGAGAAACAACGACATATCCAGCGCATTGTGATGCGTGGTGAACGGCCGGGCGACTGCCCCGCCCTGCGTCGTTTGCATCATTGGCGTCTCGACCTCGAGATAGTCCTGTGCATCGAGAAATGCGCGGATATAGGCAACCACAGCGGACCGGACACGAAAGACCTTGCGGCTGTCTTCATTCACGATCAGGTCAACATAACGCTGTCGATAGCGCGTTTCCTGATCGGCAAGTCCATGAAATTTTTCCGGCAAAGGACGCAACGATTTCGTTACGAGCCGGACCACGTCGGCGAGTACGGTAAGTTCGCCCGTCTGTGTGCGAAACAGTGAGCCGCGCACAGCTACGATATCGCCAACATCCCACTTCTTGAAAGCCTGGTAGACCCCCTCCGGCAGGCGATCACGCTCCAGCCTGGCCTGAATCTGGCCCGAACGATCCTGCAGCTTGATAAAGCTCGCTTTGCCCATGACTCGTTTGACCATCATGCGGCCCGCTACAGTCACGTTGACATTTTCCGTGCGTAGCGTCTCGTCATCGTGGTCCGCAAAGGTCAACTGCAGCTCTTCGGCAAGCGCATTACGCTTTACGTCGTTCGGATACGCATTCCCCTGTTCACGGAGTTCTCCCAGTTTGCGCCGTCGCTCTGCAATCAGCTTGCTTTCTTCTTGTGTCTTGTCGTCAGTCACGCGCTTATAGTCCCTGCTTCAAACTGGCTTCGATAAAATCGTCCAGCCCACCGTCCAGTACAGCCTGAGTGTTACCGGTTTCAACCCCGGTACGCAAATCCTTTATCCGGCTCTGGTCCAGAACATAATTCCGAATCTGGCTGCCCCAGCCGACATCGGCCTTGCCGTCCTCAACCGCTGATGCCTGGGCACGACGTTCCTGTAACTCAAGCTCATACAATTTTGCCTTAAGTTGCTTCATCGCCTGTGCCTTGTTCTTGTGCTGTGATCGGTCGTTCTGACATTGCACCACGGTGTTGGTCGGCAGATGCGTAATGCGAACCGCCGACTCTGTACGGTTTACATGCTGTCCGCCCGCGCCACTGGCGCGGTAAACATCGATACGCAGGTCCGACGGGTCAATGTCGATATCGATATTGTCATCGACCTCCGGTGACACAAAGACCGATGCAAACGACGTGTGCCGACGATTTCCGGAATCAAACGGCGACTTGCGAACCAGCCGGTGCACGCCGGTCTCGGTACGTAACCAACCGTAGGCATACTCGCCTGTGACATGCACGGTCGCACTCTTGATGCCGGCCACTTCACCCGCCGACGCTTCAATGACCTCCGCCTTGAAGTCATGCGCCTCTGCCCAGCGCAGGTACATGCGCAGAATCATTTCTGCCCAGTCCTGTGCTTCGGTGCCACCGGCGCCTGACTGGATATCGACATACGCATTGTTCGCGTCCATCTCGCCCGCGAACATCCGCCGGAACTCGAGCCCTGCCAGTCGCTGCTCGAATCGATCGAGATCCTTCTCGACCTCATCCACCGTACCGGCATCTTCTTCAGCAACTGCCATTTCAAGCAGCTCATCAGCATCGCCAAGACCTGTTGTCAGGCCATCCAGCGTCTCGACGACTTGCTCCAGCGCCGCGCGTTCCTGGCCGAGCGCCTGCGCCCGATCAGGTTCGTTCCAGACATCCGGTTGTTCCAGTTCGCGTTGAACTTCGGTCAGGCGCTCTGCCTTGCCGTCGTAGTCAAAGATACCCCCTCAACGCGGCTACGCGTTCGGTAAGGTCGACTATGGTTTGTTTGATTGCGCTCGTCTCCATAAGCGCGCGATCTTATCACGCAGTACTGTCGTGCAAAGGGCTTATTTGCTCGACAATGAGTTGCGGCGTTTCACGCCCGCGAAACTCATTGACATCGAGCCGATAGGCAAGCTGCACGACACCACGATAGGCAGGGCCAGCCTGATTAAAAGCAATAGCATCGACCGCGTCGCCGCCATCGGCGGAATGCACCCGCATCTTCAGATGATTTTCGCCAACGGTACGTTGTTCAATGACTGCAAAATCCCCGGTCCAGACCGGCTCTTCAAACCCTGAACCCCAGGGGCCCGCTGCACGCAGTGACCGGGCAAAATCGAGATTGAATGCGTCGCCCGGTAACACGCCATCGCTGATAATTGCACCGCTGAAATCAGCACGTGGGTACAGACGATCCAGTTGCGCGGCCACTGCGGTTGAAAAGTCTTCATACTGATCCGCGACGATTGTTAATCCGGCGGCCATCGCGTGGCCACCAAACTTCTCAATCATGCCAGGGTGTTGCGCGGACACGGCTTCGAGCAGGTCACGCGCGTGCACTCCCTGAACCGAGCGTGCCGACCCTTTCAACATGCCCTCAGACTCTTGCGCAAATGCGATGACCGGTCTGTGGCAACGCTCGCGGACGCGCGATGCGATCAGCCCGACAACTCCCTGGTGCCAGGCAGGCTCGTACAGACAGACGCAGGATGGCCAGCGGCGATCCGACAGGGAATCCACATACGAAAACGCCTGTTCCCGCATCGTCGCTTCGATGTCGCGCCGCTCCCTGTTGATCTGATCCAACGTCACAGCATATTGCCGGGCGAGAGCAGGATCGTCGGTCAGAAGGCACTCTATGCCAATCGAGATGTCTTCAAGTCGTCCGGCAGCATTGATTCGCGGGCCGACAGCAAAACCGAGATCCGCGCTAACGAGTCGCGGCAATTGTCGTCCCGATTGTTCAAGCAGCGCCCGAACGCCGGCGACCGTCGGGCCAGCCCTGATCCGGTTAAGGCCCTGCTAGACGAGGATTCGATTGTTTCGATCCAGAGGGACGACATCAGCGACAGTACCCAGGGCCACCAGGTCGAGAAACTGCACCGGGACTTTGGCCGCCCCCGAAACTCCGGACTGCTCGAGGCGACGACCAAGCGCTGCCGCCAGGTAAAATGCAACACCCACACCGGCGAGATTTCGGCTTGCGAAGCGGCTGTCTTCCAGGTTGGGATTGAGAATCACCTCTGCGGCAGGTAATTCGTTGCCCGGCAAATGGTGGTCGGTGACCAGTACTTTTATCCCAAGTTCGTTGGCTTCCCGGACACCGGCGATGCTCGATACGCCGTTGTCGACGGTCACGATTAACTGTGGATTGTTTTTCGCCGCAACTCGAACAATCTCGGGCGATAAACCGTAGCCATATTCAAATCGGTTTGGCACCAGGTAGTCCACGTTCCCGAAGCCGAAAGCGGCAAAACAGCGCAGCAGCAGCGCCGTACTGGTGGCCCCGTCAACGTCGAAATCCCCGATGATGACGATGCGCTGATCCCGGTGCTCCAGCAGGAGATCGACGGCAGCGTTGATGTGTTCGAGCGAACTGACCGGAATCAGTTGCGCCAGTGAGTAATCGAGCTCGGTCGCTTCGACCACGCCACGCGTCGAAAACAATCGGGCGAGAATCGGGTCCAGCGAATCGAGAGCCCGCAACTTCTCTGCCGGCGGCGGATCTCGCAGCACAATGGGTCGCGGCGAGTTCACGGTAGCTGCTCAAACAGATTCGGATTCCGTCGCCAGATCATCCAATTGTTGGAGCGTTCCAGCTCGACGACCGAGCGACTGCCCAGCAGCAGTGTGACATTGCTCAACCGCCGACGTTTTAGCGCACGTCGCAGCTCGGTGAGGCACTGGCCCACCCAGCCGGATCCTGAAGGTTCCGGTTGCGCGACGAACCCGGCAACCGATGCTTCCAGGCAGGCGTCGATTGACCCGGGCCACCCGGACACCACACCGGTCTTGCTCAACCAGTAGCCTTTGAGTGTCGGCTCGTCAGCGAAAAGCGGCGGATGCGGCAGCGTCTCTTGCTCGGGGGCGTACCCCCCTCCCCAAAGCCAGAGTGAATTGACAGGCGGCTGTCCGGCAGCCTGCCTTTGCAGATTCACAGCGTGCTCGTGCAAGGCCATCTCAACCTCGCCTCGAAGAGCGTGATAGCTGCCGGATTTGTCGACGGGCATGTAGTCGTTTGGCAGTTCTGCGTCGATGGCAGCGGCCGGCAGGCTGGAGGTGGGCATCGGCCTGTCAGCACGCACGTACCCGTGTGAACCAATGCGGGCGAAGCCGTAGCGTTCCTGCCCCGCCAGCTTTTCCTGCAGGAAATCAAACAGGACACCCAGTTCTTCCGCCGACAATAATCCAGGCTGCAGCGCGTGCAGGCACAAGTGATCGAGGCGGGCTTCGAGGTAAACCGGATCCGCAGCGGCGATCCAGACCGTCGGCCGATCACCCGTCTGTCCCCACATCCTGAGCGCGGCGATGCCGTCCGGATCGTAGTCGCGATTCAATTGCCCAAGCACGCCCTGCAGCGGATCCCGCGGTCGCTCGAAGCGCTCGAAAACGCCGCGTTCCAGCCACCTGCGCAGATCCGGGTCAGTAATTTGACCGACGGCGCTCTCTGGCAGAACCACAATCGCTGCGAATTTATCGTATGGAAGTGTCACGATGTCATATCATGTGTGATATCTGGATGGTAACGGAATCCTGGTTTGAAATTCACACTGGAATCACAATCGGCATTATCGATCCGCAGCGTGGCAAACGGCGTATTCGTCATCGGCGATCAAACCTGGTCTGAGGCGATTGCATTGACGGCAGAGGGAGTGGTCGCCGATTGGCGTGCAGTCGGTGTTACCGAGCTGTCGCAGGCAACGCTCCAACCGTTGCTCGCATTGCAACCCGAGCTCATCATTGTGGGTACCGGCTCTCAGCAGCTGCTTCCCGATCGCGAGCTGATGTTCTCCATGGCACGTTCCGGTATCGGCCTCGAGTTCATGGATACGCCCGCCGCAGCCCGCACATTTAATGTGCTGCTCAGCGAATTGCGCGCCGTGGCCGCGGTGCTGTATCCGACGACGTAGACGGACTATTCCCTGTCAGTTGACGTCCGCGCGTGACAGCCGCTGCACGAGCTGGTACATGAATTCTTGTCCCTCAAAAAACGATTGAATCCTGACGCGTTCATTCAGACCGTGGCGAGTATCCGCGGCGATGTCATAGAACGTGCCCGACACACCGTATACCGGAATTCCGGCATTTCTCAGAAACAGGCCGTCGGTCGCGCCCGTGCCCATTGTTGGTATAACCGGTACGCCTGGCCAGAATTGTTCCGTCAAATCTTCGATCACCGTGAGCAACTCGCCCGTCAGCGGCGACGGCGGTGACGGAATTTCCGGATAGATTTCGGTTACGGAGACCCTGGGATCGCCAATTACCGTAATCAGCGTCTCGAGTACCGCAGTCGACGAATCAGTCGGCAACATTCGACAATTGATATTTGCGGTTGCACGCTGCGGCAGCGCGTTTGCCGCATGCCCCGCATTCACCGTCGTTGCGACGCAGGTAGTACGCAACATCGCATTGTAGGTGGGGGTCCTCGATAGATAAGCGACAGCTGCAGCGTCCACAGGGTGCTGCGTAATTGCACGCATTGCGGCCGCCAATTCCGCTTCGGCAAGGTCGGCCGAACGTTCGAAGTACAGCGATGTCACCGGGTTGAGTACAACGGGAAACTCATGGGCACGAATTCTGATCAATGCGTCGGCGAGACGGTTGATCGCTGTGTCTTTTCGCGGTACCGAGCTGTGGCCGCCCGGGTCGGTCGTCTCCAATTGATAGTCGAGATAGATCTTTTCGGTTGCTTGCACTTGATTGGCAACATGCTCGCCATTCCGAATAACACCATCGCCGCCTTCATTAAGTGCATATTCTGCGTCAATTAAATCGCGATGATTTGCCAGCAACCATTTGATGCCATTCTGCTCACCAGCTTCTTCATCCGCAGTCAATGCAACGATGATGTCTCTGTCCGGTTGAAATCTCTCTCGTTTCATTCGGATCAGATTGGCGATGTGAACGGCAGCGTCGTCCTTGTCGTCGCGAGTCCCGCGGCCTATGAAATAGCCATCCTGCTCATGCATCGTGAACGGGTCGAGTTCCCAGTCATCGGGGTCGGCAGCAACGACGTCGAGGTGAGCCATCAACAGGATCGGCTTGCGCGCTGTTTCGCCGCTTCGACCACGATAGCGCACGATGAGATTGCCCCGATCCTCTGTTGGCCCCATTACAAGGACATCTTCTTCCGGAAAGCCCTCTGCCAATAGCCGCGCTGCCGCAGCTTCCGCGGCAATCGTCGTGTTGCCTTTCTGAGTCGTATCAATCTCAACCAGCTCACGCAGGATGTCTTTCGCTAACTGTTGATGCGGCTGCAATTCTTTTGGCCCGCTTGTAACGCTGGGGCTATCCTCGACGACGGCCTCATCGCTCTTGCCACAGGCAGCGAAAACGAGCGTGAGAACGACGAGCGAGAGATAGTTGCGTGTATTGACCGGACTGAATTTCATTGAGGCTCCTGTTAGCTGTGCAACAGGATATAGCAAGCCGATATCAGATCCGCAAGCGATTCATCTAGTCGAGAATATTATCGCCGGAGACACCGCTTTTCTCCATCATGGCTTTCAGGTTCTTCAGGGCGTCTATCTGAATCTGGCGAACGCGCTCGCGCGTGACGCCGATATCACTGCCGATCTGCTCAAGCGTAGCGCGCCGATAGCCATGCAGACCAAAGCGTCGATCTACGACTTCGCGCTGCTTGTCATCGAGTTGGGAGACCCAGCGTTCCACCATTTTTCGAACCTTGTCCTTTTGTGCACAGCGAGACGGTTCGGCGTCCCGCCTGGCCCGCAATCGGTCGATCGGGGCAGCATCATCATCCGGGTTTATCGCACGTACAGTCACTCGATTGTGCAGCGCCATCAGCCGCTCCACGTCAGCGACAGCGCGTTCCATGCTGATCGCAATCTCAGCGCAGGTCGGCTCCCTGTCTTCTTGCTGGCGCAAGTTGCGGGCCGCGCGCAGGCAGGAGTTAATGTCCTTAATGACATGAATCGGCAGCCGCACAGTCCCCGATTGATTCATAATCGCCCGTTCTATGGTTTGCCTGATCCACCAGGTTGCATAGGTTGAAAAACGAAAGCCTCGTTCCGGATCGAATTTCTCAACGGCATGAATCAGGCCAAGGTTGCCCTCTTCAATGAGATCCAACAGGGGCAACCCGCGGTTGAGATAGCGCCGCGCGATCTTGACGACCAAGCGCAGATTACTTTCGATCATGCGGTGCCGGGCAGCCTCATCGCCACCTTGTGCAAGGCGTGAATAGTACTTTTCTTCGTCCGCAGTCAGGAGCGGCGAGATCCCGATCTCGCTGAGGTACATGCGGGTCGCATCCAATGAGCGGGTAGCAACCATATTGTTCTTGCCTGTCTGCACAGCCAGCCCCCAGGTTTGCAGGGCGCGGTGAATATCAGACTGTCGTGTTATCTCGCAGGCAAAAATTGTCGCGGGTTAACCGGCTTGCCGTTGCGTCTGATTTCGAAATGCAGTCGCGCCTTGCGTTCCGGCCCCTCACCCATGGTCGCTATGCGCTGCCCCTTGTTTATCTTCTCACCTTCTTCGACCAGCAGCGACGCGTTGTACCCGTAGGCACTCAGGTAGGTGTCGTTATGCTTAAGAATAATAAGCTGTCCATAGCCGATGAGTCCACTGCCCGCATAGACAACGGTGCCAGATGCGGCTGCACGCACCGCCTGACCGGTTTTCCCATCAATCAAAATGCCGGTGCCAGTGCCCGGTTTTCCGCCAAACTGCACGCTTACGGTGCCCGCCGTCGGCCACGTCCAGGGAGGCGGCGGTTCCGTCGGTACCGGCGGCAGCGCCTTGGGCACCGGACGACGGCTGCTCGAGGTGCCGGCGCGGGTACTGCTTCCCGACGGCGGCGTCAGCCGAATCAGCTGGCCGGGGTGAATTAGTGAACCGTCGCCCAGTTGATTCCAGCGCGCCAGCGCCGCCGGATCCTTGCCATACCGCCAGGCAATGCTGGTTAGCGTCTCGCCGCGTCGCACGATGTGCTGCGTCGGTGGCCCGTCGAGATATGAAGGGCTGCTACATGCGCCGGCCAGCGCAGCCGCTACCAGCAGAATGAAAATCCTGGTGCGCATCAGCCACGGACCATGAACCAGGCAATGACGAGTACGACGATCACTACAACTGCCCAGCCAATTCGCTCAACATGCTTTTGCAAGGTGTCCTCGAGCCGATCGCCGCCCCAGACAATCAACCCGGCCACCAGGAAAAAGCGCGCACCGCGGCCGATGATTGAGCCTAGAACGAACAGGGCTGGATTCAATACCGCGACCCCCGCTGCAATCGTGAAGACTTTGTAGGGAATTGGCGAAAATCCAGCGACGAATATGACCCAGAAACCGTATTGATCCAGCCAGGTGCGACTCGACTCATATGCGGCCCAGTATCGCGGCGAGTCTCGCAACCAGGGCTCGATGGCCTCAAATCCAAGTACGCCGATGGCGTAACCAGCGATCCCGCCCAGTACCGAGAATACTGTCGCTATCGCCGCGAAGCGCCAGGCTTTCGGCCGCTCGGCAAGACACATCGGCGCCAGCATGACGTCGACGGGAATCGGAAAGAACGACGACTCCGCGAAACTCAGCGCGGCCAGATAGCGCTCAGCGTGGCGGTGCCGGGACCACATCAGCACCCGCTCATAAAGTGGTGCAAACAATCTCATCCGGGAATCAACGGAACAAAGCTCACGGCGCCCAGTGACTGTTGCTCGAAATGGTCGGCCATGCGGGTTACAAGTGTCAGATCCTGCTTCCCTGGGGGGCCAACCGGGATAATCATGCGACCGCCAGGTGCGAGCTGCTCGAGCAATTTCTCCGGCAGCTCGGTTGCCGCAGCCGTAACGATAATGCCATCGTATGGCCCGTATTTCGGCCACCCTTCCCAACCGTCACCAGGGCGATACTGCACATTGTGGATGCCGAGACGGTGCAGGCGCTCCCGCGTCCTGCGCTGCAACTCCGACAGGCGTTCCACGGTGTAGATCTTTTTCACAAGCGGCGACAGGACCGCAGTCTGATAGCCACAGCCGGTACCGATCTCCAGTACTTTTTCGCCTTCGAAACCGTCCAGCAGCGCTTCGGTCATACGTGCAACAACGTATGGCTGACTGATTGTCTGCCCAAGGCCGATCGGCAACGCCGTATCTTCGTAGGCGCGGCTGGACAGTGCTTCATCGACAAACAGGTGTCTCGGGACATTGCGAATCTGCGCCAATACGTCGGGCGACCGAATCCCCTGGTCCTTGAGCCGCTGCACGAGCCGGTCCCGGGTTCGGGCCGAGGTCATGCCGATACCGTGAATGCCGGAGCGCGCACTAGTCACCGTGCAGCCACTCCGTGAGTTCGTCCAGAGCCTCGTGACGCGTCAGGTCAATCTTCAACGGGGTAATTGCGACAGCATTGCGCTCCAGTGCCTCGAAATCGGTCCCCTTGCCGGCGTCCTGACCCGGCCCGGCCGGACCAACCCAGTAAATGGTCCGCCCATGCGGATCGACCGACTCGACCACGGGTTCCGATTTGTGCCGGAATCCCAGCCTGGTGACTTCCATGCCCGCCAACTCCGCATAAGGCAGATCAGGCACATTGACGTTGAGAATGAAGTCAGACGGGAGCTTGCGGTTGCTCAGGCGTTGCACCAGCTCGGCCGCGACCCGTGCTGCCGTGTCGAAATGGGTCAATTCGGCACCGACCAGTGATATTGCAATTGACGGAAACCCCAGAAAGCGGCCCTCCATCGCCGCTGCGACGGTGCCAGAATAAATGACATCGTCGCCAAGATTTGCTCCATGGTTGATACCGGATACCACCAGGTCCGGCTCTTCCTCAAGAAAGCCCGTCAATGCCAGGTGCACGCAGTCCGATGGCGTGCCATTGACACGGTATCGCTTGTCACCCGTCCTGGACAGGCGCAAAGGGTCATGCAGCGTCAGTGAATTGCTCGCCGCTGATCGATTTCGATCGGGCGCGACCACGACGACATCCGCGATTTTTTCCAGCGCCCCGGCGAGGGCCTGGATCCCCGTTGCCAGGTACCCGTCGTCGTTACTAACCAGTATCTTCATTCTAATTTCTTGCCATTTTCCATTGGCGGCTCGAGACGCGCTCACTATACTGAATGTCCCCGCTACACCATAGCTTGAGTTACCGGATTTTGAGCGAAGATGACGACAATCTGTTCCAGCGGCTGATGTCTGACGCCAAACCGCTGAAGTCGGAGGAGCGGGTGCCGCCGGCACAGCGAAAACCAGTGCCGCGCGCGCGTTTTCGGCGCGCCGATGAGCGGGCTACGCTGAGTGAAAGTCTGGATATCGATATCGATGCTGTAGAGGAAAGTAGCGGCGAATCGCTGCGTTTTCAGCGCAGCTCGGTAAGCCGGACGACGATGCGTATGCTGGCCCGGGGCAGCTACGCAATCCAGGCTGAGATCGACCTTCACGGTATGACCTTGGCCGAAGCCAAACCCCGACTGGAAAAATTTGTCGCAGGATGCGCGCGCAACAACAAACTGTGCATCCGTATCGTACATGGCAAGGGCCTCGGTAGCGGCGAACGCGGCCCGGTGCTCAAACGTGCTGTCGACCGCTGGCTGCGCAAATGGGACCCGGTGCTCGCGTTTGTATCGGCTCGCCAGGTAGACGGAGGTACGGGAGCTGTGTATGTGCTCCTGCGCGAGTTGTAGCGCAGGTCCGGAAGATCGCGACTATTCCAGGGTATCAACCTGGAAAATGATCAGCTTGTCGCTTGACGTCATGATCAGGCGGTTGGATCCCGCCTCTTCCAGAGCCAGCGGCGGGCTGTTAAGGCTTCCCGCCAGTGGCACCTGTACCTGTTTGCTGTTTGTGAACGTTGCTTCGGAGCAAACGGTTAATACACTGTCGGAAGCTCGGTCGACATAGTATATGTCGTTCGAACTCTCGCTGGGCTCAACGAGTCGTGTGCCAAATGGACTCGATGCATCGCAATTGCCGAGTACATTGAGCGTAGTGGAATCTGCAACGACACCAAACCTATCATAGAGTTTGCCATCTTCCAGTTTGAGGCTGCCGGCTCGCAACGTTGTATTGTCTTCGTCGACCAGCGCTACCCCCATCGCATCAGCATCCAGAATGCCGAGCACGTCGCCTGCCCCGCCCGATTTCTGGACAAACGCGGTACTGCCATCCTGGTCGAATAACGCGTCTCTGATCGGTCCATAGAACGACACCACATCCGGTAAACGTGACCCGTTCTCATAGATCGCGATCTCCTGCTGCGCAGCCATCAGCAGCGTGCTGGTGCTTTGCGGCGAAACTGCAACATCAAGTGCAAATACCGGCTTTCTGTTCAGTTTGTTCAGTTCGAGCTGGATCGGCGGCAAACCCGCCATTGCCTGCAAGTCAACATTCGCAACTTTGGTGGTCTCGCGCAATGCAACGTACAGCGTATTACCGTCTGCCGACATCGACAGATTGCCCGGCTCCGAGCCGGCAAATACTCTATCCACGATCATACCGGTCGTCGCATCGATGATCGCCACGGAATTGCCGTTCACACCGGCAAAACTCGGCAATGAACCGTAGATGACATTCCTGCTCCGGTCGAAGACGACGTCATTAAATGCGCAATCAATCTGTGCGACAAATCCGGGCGTCCGCACGCCGCTCAGATCGGTTGTCTCGCACGGGCTCAGGTTGCGATTGGGCGCCAGCCGGTCTTTATCGACGATGCTGATGGTGGTGTCCGAAGCAAGCAATACGACGTCCCCGGCATCCAACAGGCGTACAAAGTTGCCGCTTATCGGTACTTCGTGCGCGCTCCTGAGTACCATTGTCGCTTCGTAGTAGGACTCGAGCAGCGACTCGCTTGCATTGAATGTGTAAACAACACCCTCTGCCTTGTCGATGGCGATGCCGTCCTGGTTATCGGCAGTCCGCACCTGGTCAAGCTTGATTTTGCCCTCGACGGACGAGGCCTGTGGATTCGTCACACGGCCCGTGGTCGAAAACAGGTTCGCGTTCCCGAGGACGACCTCATTCGCTGGCAGGACGTCGAACTCGCGCAAGTAAGTAACCGGTCCCAATCCAGTTCCGCTGACAGCAACCACAGCCGCGGGATATTCCGCATCGACGTTGTTATGCCCGACTATCGTCGCGGCATCCGCGAATTCGAACAACTGTGGCGCTCGCACATCGTCGATGATATTCGGCAAAGCTGCACCGCCCGAATAGGCAACAAGTTCGCCATTGTTTGCCATCGCCACAACGACTGTTTCCGGATCTCCCGGCAGCACTCGGATACGGGCAGCGAAACGATTCGGAAAACTCGCTGAAGCGCCCAATGCCACGCGTGCGCCCGGCGTCAGCGTCGCGGTATCGACTGGCAGGATTTCCTGTGCATCCGCAAACCCGAGCCAGACTGTACTGTCGTCGTCAGAGACATCGATTACTTGCGGTCTGTCTGGCAATGCCAACTGGTCGATCTGTGCCAGTGTCGCCGCATCCACGCGGGTGAGGCCCGCATCGTTGGCAATGTAGAATGTCGCCGCATCCGGACTGACGACGATGTCGGTGACGTCAAACGCCGCGCTGGTTGGCCTCACGACTGGCGGCTCTTCCTCGGGAATGTCACCGGCTATCCGGCCGACAAATTCGAAGAACTCGGTCTGGAAGAAGTCGTACCAGTTGCCCACACCGCCCGGGATCAGCGGCACCACCTCATAGGTGCCGTCACCTTCTGCGTCGACACTCACCGTGACCGTACCACCCGTGGAGCCCGTTGAGCGTGCTGACGACGCATTCGCACCGTTGCACTGCCATTGGCCGGAATCCGGCAGAACGCCCAGCGGGCCGACCTGCGCGGCATTGGCGGAGCACGCAAAAGCCCCGCCGACTTCGGAACTCTCGATACTCATTGCCGAATTCGTGGTCAATTCGTCCAGCGTGGAAATATCCCGGGAAATCGTGACGTCAAAATAGTTGTTCGTGACGATTCCGGCAGGCGTTTCAGCCCGGGTAAAGACCGAATTGGGAAAGCGCGTGGTGGCTACCAGGGTTTGCGACGTCGTATTGCCAATGAAATCTGCATCCAGTTTGCCATTGAAAGAAATGGCCGTCGCACCGCGCGATACCATGAAGACTGACAAATCGTACTGAAACTTCGCGCGCGACGATGCATTCGATCGCGCAAAGAAATTGCGAATAAGCATTTCGGTAGATCCGTCTGACGTGTAGCCGGTATCCGCAAATTCGCATTCATTGGCCACGATCAGGGCCGTGTCCTCCGCGCTCGGCAAGCCATCCATGTCCAGATCATTCAACGTGATCGACACGGTGCCAGACGCACAGGGGAGTGTCACCGCTGTCATGCCCGATTCTGCGGTGCGCACCAGCAGATCCACGCCCAGAGCGCTGAGATGCATGAGCGATTCCGTCGCAGCTGCGTGCACGGCCATGACCTGGTTCGCATTGTCTGCGGTTATCTGCAACGACAGATCGGGACTCGGTGGCCCGTCGAGGCCAAATACAGAGACGTTATCGCCGCCACAGCCATGCAGCGCCAGGACCGCAATAATGGTCGCAGCAGCTTTATCTATCGAGCGGAGATGCTTGTTATTCTTATTGTTCTTCACGGCGCATTTATAACTGATCGGGCACTGACATGACAGAATAGCCGCTCCCCGGCCACTTGGGAACAGCATGGCGACATAAGCCAACATTCAGCGCCTGAGCGGCCGAATATGACAAATCGCCACGACTCATATTGCCGTAAATGCCGGGGCTGGCGAAATTACGACGTGCCCTGGTGCCGCGGGCCGGGAGAATACCGCCGGTCGTTAAAACGTCGCGAGTTCGCGCAAGACTGCGGTTGCATAGCCGCCTTTGGCGAGTTCGAACTCGAGCTGCAGATCGTCACCTTCCATTTGCCAGTGCAGCTTATGGGCCAGCAATCGCAGTGCCCTGCTGCCCGGCTGCATTCGCGCGGCCACCAGTCCGTTCGCAAATTCGAGATAGTGTCCGGCGACCGCAGATTCAATTGCCGCGACCTCATCGGCAGCACGCGGTGAGCCGTCACCCCACAAGGATCCGCTGGGGTGAATATCCTGCTCGGCACAGCGCTGCACCAACTCGGCTGATACCTCTGAGACGGCGAAAACGCTGGCCGACCCATCCAGGTTTGCTAATTCACCCGGCAAAATCCGATACCAGGTTTCGTCCTGCACACGCTTTTGCAGAATCGCGTTGAAAATCAACGAGCGAGCCGTCGACAGCGCAATGCTGCGCTTGCCACGCGACATCCGCTTTCCTGCAAACAACCGGCGCGACAAATCGACATTGTTCCCCTGCCGGCCGAAGCGCTGCTCACCGAAGTAATTAGGTACACCGTTCGCGGCGATGGCCGACAATCGTTGTTCGACCTGCGATGCGCAAGGCTGCAGGCGTTCAGCACGTACGACGATACGGAACGAATTGCCGGCGTGCGCCCCGCGCCGCAGCTTGCGGTGGTGTTGTTGTCGGCGCAGAATTTCGACGCCTGCCACGCTGAATGCGTCCCAGTCGACTGCACCGGAGCGGCGCACGCTAAACCATTGCTGCGTAAGTGCGTGCCGGTCTTTCATGCCCGCAAAGCCGACATCGCGTACTGGCACTTTGCCGTGCAGCGCCAGTTGCTCCGCTACCCATTGTGTGTTCTGACCTCGCTTCTCCACCCACAGGAAATCATGCTCGCCCGCACCGCTGAATTCGATATTGCACAGCTCGGTGACGCAGAACGCCGCAGGGGTCATGCGGATGCGTGCGTGGAAAAGCGGCTCACCTAGCGCTGTGGCCCAGACTGGCAAGGCCGACATGCTGCTAACGCGAGTGTGAGTTTTGAGTGGCTGGAACGACCTGGTAAAAAGTTTCGCGGGGACCGATCATTCCGAGATCGGTGCGGGCCCGCTCTTCTGCTGCTTCCAGGCTTTGCTTGAGATTGACCACTTCGGCTTCCAGCGCGAGATTGCGCTGTTGCAGCAATTCATTGTCAGCAGCCTGTTCCGCAACCGCGTGTCGCAATTGTTGTGTTTTGCTAAATCCGGAACTGGAAAACCACAGCTTACCTTGCACCGTCAGTGCAATGACGGTGAGTCCGAGCAACAACCAACGACCAGTTCCCAAGCGTATCCCCAATTTTTCCGATTTCAGGCTTTGACTGAAAACGCCGTCCGTCCGGCGTAGCCAGCCTCTGCACCCAACTCTTCTTCGATCCGCAATAACTGGTTGTACTTGGCGATTCTATCCGACCGCGACAATGACCCGGTCTTGATCTGAGTCGCCGGAGTTCCGACGGCTATATCCGCAATGGTGCTGTCTGACGTCTCACCGGAACGGTGCGAAATCACCGCCGCATAGCCTGCCTCACCTGCCATAGTAATTGCATCAAGAGTTTCGCTTAAGGTACCGATTTGGTTGGGTTTTATCAATATCGCATTGGCGATACTATCGCGAATGCCCCGCTCCAGGATTGCCGTGTTGGTCACAAACAGGTCGTCACCCACCAATTGGACACTGGCGCCTATGGCTTCGGTTAGCAGTTTCCACCCGTCCCAGTCGGATTCATCCATGCCATCTTCGATCGTAATTATCGGGTAGGCATCGGCCAATTCGGCCAGGAACGCGCTGAAGCCAGCCGCATCAAAGCGACGGCCCTCCGATTCGAGGTGGTATTCGCCGTCTTCGTAGAATTCGGAACTCGCGACGTCCAGGCCGAGCAGAATGTCCTGGCCGGCCTTGAAACCAGCCTTGTCGATCGCCGTCATGATGGTATCGAGTGCCGCGCGATTAGACGGCAGGTCGGGGGCAAAACCGCCCTCATCACCGACTGCAGTGTTCATTCCCTGTGCGTGCAACACACTTTTCAACGCATGAAAAATTTCAGTGCCGTAACGCAGCCCTTCCGAGAAGCTCGGTGCGCCGACAGGCAGAATCATGAACTCCTGAATGTCTACGCTATTGTCGGCATGTGCGCCACCGTTAATGATATTCATCATTGGCAGTGGCATCGTCGTGTTATCGCCAAGGTGCCGGAACAGCGACATGCCATTTGACTGCGCCTCAGCTTTGGCGACAGCCAGTGAAATGGCGAGCAGCGCGTTGGCACCCAGTCGCCCCTTGTTATCACTGCCGTCCAGATCGATCATGCACTGGTCGACGGCACGCTGGTCCGCAAACTCCTGAGCCAGTAATGTGGTACGTAATTCGCCGTTCACGTTTGCAACTGCTTTTTGCACACCCTTGCCCAGGTAACGCTTCTTGTCGCCGTCGCGCAATTCAACCGCCTCGCGCGTACCAGTCGATGCGCCGGATGGCACGGCCGCCCGCGCCTTGCTGCCATCTTCCAGCACTACGTCGGCTTCGACGGTCGGGTTGCCTCGCGAGTCAAGAATTTCCCGACCGCGCACGTCAATTATTTTGATCATTTTTACTCCGATTCGGGAACGCCGAGACCGTAATCGGCCTCAAGAAATCCACTTTGCTTGACGGTTGTGTCAATCGATACCAGTACTTCCAGCAACGCCGACATTTTGTCGAGTGGCCAGGCATTGGGTCCATCGCTAAGAGCCGTCGCCGGGTCCGGATGTGTCTCCATGAACAATCCGGCAACACCTGCGGCTGTCGCAGCCCGGGCCAGTACCGGAATAAATTCGCGCTGCCCTCCCGATGACTTGCCCTGCCCGCCTGGTAGCTGCACGGAATGAGTCGCATCGAACACCACCGGACAGCCGGTGCCACGCAAAACTGCCAGGCTGCGCATGTCGGACACCAGGTTGTTGTAGCCGAACGAAAAGCCGCGTTCGCAGACCATGATGTCCTCGTTGCCAGTCGACTTCGCCTTGTCGACCACATTTTGCATTTCCCATGGCGACAGGAACTGGCCCTTCTTGATATTGACCGGTTTGCCGGCACCGGCGGCACGCAGAATAAAGTTGGTTTGCCGACACAGGAATGCCGGCGTCTGCAGCACATCGACGACCTCGGCCGCCTCATCCATCGGTGTGTCTTCGTGCACGTCGGTCAGGACAGGCACGCCAACCTGGCGTTTCACCTCTGCAAGGATGCGCAGGCCTTCCTCCATACCCGGGCCGCGAAAACCGTCCCTGGAACTTCGATTCGCCTTGTCGAACGACGACTTGTAAATGAATGGAACACCAAGCTTTCCGCAGACCTCTTTCAGAGTACCCGCCGTGTTGATTGCCATGGACTCGCTCTCAACCACACAGGTGCCAGCGATCAGGAAGATCTTATGTTCGTTACCTGCGTCAAATCCGCATAGCTTCATGCTTCAGCCACCTTTGGCAACGCGCCGTCGTGATATTGCCGTGTCGCCGCAATGAACCCTTTGAACAGCGGGTGGCCGTCTCGTGGATTGGAGGTGAATTCCGGATGAAACTGGCTCGCAAGAAACCAGGGGTGATCCGGGATCTCGACCATCTCCACCAGATCGTCCACCGACGTACCGGAAAACCGCAGCCCGGCTTTTTCCAGACGGTCACGGTAATGGTTGTTTACCTCGTAGCGATGCCGGTGCCGTTCCTCTATAGCAGTCGCTCCGTAGCTCTCAGCAGCCAGCGATCCAGGCGCCAGAAAAATCTGCTGAGCACCGAGGCGCATCGTACCGCCCAGGTCTGATTCTTCGTCGCGCTGCTCCAGAGAACCGCCTTCGGTCTGCCACTCCGTAATCAGGGCGACGACAGGATGCGGCGTCGAACGGTCGAATTCTGTGCTCATCGCGCCTTCCAGGCTGGCCAGATTGCGCGCAGCTTCTATGACCGCTACCTGCATGCCGAGACAGATACCGAGGTATGGAATACCCTGCTCCCGGGCGAATCGCACAGTCTCTATCTTGCCCTCGATACCCCGGTCGCCAAAGCCACCCGGCACGACGATACCATCCATGTCCTGCAGGCAGCCGGTGCCGTTTTGCTCGATATCCCGTGACTCAATAAACTCGATGTCGACCTGAGTACCTGTGTGAATGCCGCCGTGCTGAAGCGCCTCAACCAGGGAGATATAAGAATCCTTAAGGTCCATGTACTTGCCGACCATCGCGATACGGACTGCACCGCTCGGATTCTGCTTGGCATCGACAATCTTTTGCCACTCACTCAGGTCAGCGGGAGGCAGTTCCAACCCAAGTTGCCGCGCAACGATCTCATCGAGACCCTGCTCGTGCATCATTTTCGGAATCTTGTACAAATCGTCCGCGTCGTAGGCTGAAATAACGGCCTTTTCCGGGACATTGGTGAACAGCGCGATTTTCTTGCGTTCCTCGGTTGGCAGCGGCTGTTCCGAACGACACACCAGGATATCCGGCTGAATTCCAATCGATCGCAATTCCTTGACCGAGTGTTGTGTCGGCTTGGTCTTGATCTCGGAGGCGGTTGATATATAAGGCACCAGCGTCAGGTGCACGTACATCACACGATCGTGGCCCAGTTCGACGCCCATTTGCCGGATGGCCTCGAGGAATGGCAGGGACTCAATGTCGCCGACCGTGCCGCCAATCTCAACGAGGCATATGTCGGCGTTGCCAGCACCCTTCTTGACGCTTCTCTTGATCTCGTCGGTGATGTGTGGAATGACCTGGACCGTTGCACCGAGATAGTCGCCGCGGCGCTCCTTAGCGATCACCGTTTCGTAGATTCGGCCCGTTGTGAAATTGCTGTGCCGACCGCACTTCGCGGTTCGTACAAAACGCTCGTAGTGTCCAAGGTCGAGATCCGTCTCGGTGCCGTCGTGGGTAACGAATACCTCCCCGTGCTGAAACGGACTCATCGTACCGGGATCTACATTGATGTAAGGATCCAGCTTGATCATGCTGATCGTCAGCCCTCGGGCTTCGAGCAGCGCGCCGAGACAAGCCGAAGTAATGCCCTTGCCGAGTGAAGAAACTACGCCGCCAGTGATGAATACATACGATGTCATATACCGAACCAGGTCAGTGAACAGGCTTTTTCAGGGCGGAAACAACAAAGGGCTGGACCAAAGCACGGGAGTCGCGATGTGCTTTTTTCCAACCCTTGAAAACTTGCGCCGTCGTTGGACTAAAGACGGTTTTAAACGTTAACAGAACACCCCAAGCGACACAATCCAAGACTGCAAATCCAGGCTAGTGAATCCGGGGCCGATTTTCCCACCGAATACCGGTTCCCGGCCGTTTCGCGGCGCAGTCAGCCACCCAGAGATCGGCAACCGCGACCAGGTCGTCGCCGGCGTACAACAATGGAATTCGCCCACGCATCCACGGTACGACTCCTTCCTCCTGAAGCAAATTCTTCAATGATTTCGTATGCTTTTGATCTAAAGGCTTAATCTTTTCTCCGCCCCGGCGGTAGCGAAGCTGCAGGCCGCGCTCGACAAGCTTTGGATCGAGGCCCACTGCGGCTCCGGGCTCCAATGCCAGGCAACCGTTACCGGCGCCGAGTTCGAGCCGTTTCGATGGTTCCCAGTCGCAGCTTGTCGCGGCGTGCGCTTCTGCCCCGCTTGCCAGCAGGTACAGTCGGTCGCGATATCGCCGAATTTCTGCACCACTCCACTTGAGCACGGGTTTTGCGTCGGCACGGGCATCGATGACTTCGTCCAGAATCCGTTGCAGTTGCGCCGCCGATGGCGTCCCAAGGCCGGCTTCTTTCAGCGCAAGGCGCAGCACGTTTCGCTGTCGCGCATGCGGCAATGCACGCAGCGCGACCAGGTCCAGTCGGTCGCCGCGATCGCCGAGTCCCTTGACATCGATTGCCGCGAGGTCACGCAATAGCGAGGTCGATTCGCTGGCGATCAGGCTGCTGCGATACAGGCGCTTTGCCGAGCCGGGCCAGCGCGATTCAATCATCGGAAGGACCTCGTGCCGCAGGAAATTTCGATCAAACGCACGATCCGTATTCGACGGATCATCGATCCAGCCCAGGTCGTGTCGCACGGCATAGCCTCGCAGCGATTCCTGCGAAAACGGCAACAGGGGTCGTGCCAGCCAGCCCCCAGCAAAACGCCGCAGCGCAGCAATGCCGGCGATACCGGCGGTTCCGCTGCCGCGCAGCAGATTCAAAAGCAGCGTCTCTGCCTGGTCTTCCCGGTGGTGCGCGCTCAACAGCCAGTCG
>Ga0102946_1000205_pt1 | contig 20920 bp, 22 predicted proteins | sample SalPon2A_A_D1_MG_FD_78209 | JGI IMG/M metagenome (GOLD analysis project Ga0102946, IMG submission 78209) | Soil microbial communities from South San Francisco under conditions of wetland restoration - Salt Pond MetaG R2A_A_D1_MG | ecosystem: Environmental > Terrestrial > Soil > Wetlands | place... | reverse complement strand
GCGTAAGAATCACTATGCCCCGATGCAGGGGATTGAAACGAATAAAACGATAACCATTCATGCGAAATAAATTGAGTAAGAATCACTATGCCCCGATGCAAGGGATTGAAACAGTGAGATCATCACGTTTTCGAAACGAAGTGTTCCGCAAGTAAGAATCACTATGCCCCGATGCAGGGGATTGAAACGCAACCACAAGGGCCGCCTCGGCTTCGACAAGAGCAGTTGTAAGAATCACTATGCCCCGATGCACCCCGCAGGAGCGTGCGGGGCTGGTGGGATTGAAGCAGTCTGTGGTGATACAATTTCGTTGCTGGAGTAAGAATCACTACATGTCCCCGAGCAGCGCGAGTGGGATGCCCCGATTTACCCTGCGAAGAGTATGCGGAGGCAGGTGGGATTGAGACATTTGATAGTGTTTCAATTTTGACTCTGGCATTGAAGTCCACTTGCTTATTGTGGCACTTTGAGTTATTGGCATAATTGTGGGCGACTGATAAATTCTTTTAAATGACCTGGTTTATAATCCCATCATGCTGGAAGCCGTTTTTCAACTCCTTGCTGTATATTTATTTGCCGCGACACCCTGTTTTGCAGGCTGGATCGCCAATGGTGGAAAACGGGAGGATGTTGGTATTCCAATCTTTGCCAGTATTGTGTTGACCCTTGTATTCCTATTCCTGCTCTACTTTTTTGTCTAACAAGAAACCCCTGTCAAATTTACATCAACCGATTAGCAGACAATTGAGATTGACATGGAGCCAGTACGGTCTGTATCGCCCGATCCAGTAAAGTGCAATAGCGCTTTGTGTCCAATCTTCTCGCATCAAGTTTGTCCTCAAGCTCCCAGGCATGGACGCCGGGACCGCCGCGTGTGTACATGAAGCGAATCGACTGACCCGCCGCCACCTCTTTCCCAAAAGCACGTAGCTGCAGCGCAGCGCGTGCCGCAGGTGAAGGAGATTTGTATGCATCCAATTCGCGGCTGAGTTTTTGCCGGACAACCAACTCTTCCAAAGGGACATCTCCCTTTCGTAAATTGCATTTGACGTGTTCGGCCAATGTGAGCACATCCGTTACAGACCCAGATAATTCATCCATCGTATCCGCCTGCGCCAGGATTTGAAGTGCTGCCAGTTGCACCTTTCGCACCCACGTGGTGGTATCCCGCCTGCGAAGTTCGATGCCGCGATACTTCAGAGTCCCATCCTGGAATGCACCGAAATACTGATTGGGGATGGGCACGCGTTTGTCTCTTCTGGAAGATGGAAAAACCACCCACTTGAACACCCCCTCCAATGCAATGGGGATGCCTGTTTTCTGCTCGATCGCGTCCATGAGTGGTGTGAAGTGTGATGACCTTTCAAATTCATCCTGTTGAACGAATAGACAGTCGATATACATATGTAGAACCTTAAAACCCATAGCCTCCGCCACTTCCTTGGCTTGCAGCATCAACTCACGACTTGTGGCAGTCACGGCCTCGTGCGATTCGATCTTTCCAAAGCGTGCATTCTTATATCCAAGATATCCAAAGCACACCACCAACAACCACTTGAGCGCAGACGCCCTAGCCTTGAGGGTTGAGACGCGGCAATCGCGCGGGTTGAGATCAGACAAGATATTCTTTAGCATCAGGCGCTTTTCCACTAAGGGACGCAGGGTCTTGGGAATCAATCCTTCCGGTGCATTCTCCTTCCCTACAGTTTCCGGCGAGATATTGTGCTTGACCATGATGGCAGGATACATGGATGAGAAATCGATCTGCGCCACAGCCTGATGCACACCGATCAGCGGCTGGTAGATCAATCCACCGCGGTCAGCGCTGATCAATTCCTTTAGTGTCTTGGTGCCCTCCGCTTGAGTTTTCTGCATGGGGACCATGATGCCATTTCGCAGGGCGGTCAGCATCTGCATGGCGGTGATGCCGGCGCCGGGCGACTTGCGCGCCATCTCCTGCACGCCCAGTCCCGTGACTCGCGCCTGTTCCATCGCGCCTTCCAATCCATACTCACCAAACGACATGGCATTCTGTTTATCGATATGCCAGCGTCCGAACAGATGCGCCTGTGCCCCGCGATGGATCACCTGACCATAGGCAAAGTAACTACCAGCACGGCGGGTCAATACTGCCTTGTTTTCATCGCGGTTCGGGTTGAAGTCGATCCCACTTTCCTGCGACCACTTCTCAATTTGTGGAAACATCCAGGTATCACCATAGTCGGTCAGGATCAGATCGGGATCGATGCGCTTGATGTCCGCTTTTAGTCCGATCAACAAAGGACGCACTGGTGTAAGTGACAGACTGTATTCCCCGCGTCCATGCTTGATATGGAGTTTGGTCGGTTCCCGAAAGGCAGGATCCACATCCGGGCTGATATGCAATATCCGCAAGGGTAGTGGAAGCGGATCGATCTCCCAAGGCGTGCTCAAAGGCTCAATGGACTGTACCCATTCCCCGTTCAATTGGACGCGGCATCGCCCAAGTAGATGTGTGTCTATCAGCGCAATAAAGCGCAGGCTGAGCGGGATGTCTGCATCGTAATAATCCAAAGATGGGAATTGCCGTGAGAGATCGGCAAAAAGTTTGGGAAGTTGAGCAGGGTTTGTTGTGGTGACCGCCAATACATCGCGTTCCCCCAGGAAGAGATCACGACGGGTGACACGCTCCAGCTTTACCCCCTTGTCCTTAATATATAACCATGCCTGTCGTAACAGGCTGAACTCTCCTGCCGCATAAAACGTCGCGGAGAAATCCATGCGCAGACGCAAGCGCCGATCATTATCCGCCAGCAGCCAGAGCGTTACCCCGCCTTCCTGATCTGCATATACATCCAACAGCCAGCCGGTGACCTCATCCATTCCGCTTTTTCATTTCATCGAGCTTCTGCTGTAATACTGCGATCTCCTTGGCCTGCTCAAGTAACATGGCCAGCAAGGCGATCTGAAACGGAAGCAGCGATTCGACCTCACCGATCGCGGCAATATGACGGCGTGCCGCAGCCAGAAGGCCATCAAAAACATACTGGTCGCTCCTGCGCAGGGTACGACGAAAGGGAGCCAGCATGGCTTCAGTTTCATTCAATTGCTGGGTGATGGTCAGCGCTGTTTTTCCCATAATTTCCTAGAACAATCCCGGCTGGGTCGCTTCCAACTCGACCTCTTCAAAGGTGAATACCTGATCCGCCTTGTCGCAGACTGTATCGATCAGGAAGGCACGCTCCTCGACCAGCGGTGGTGAGAGCGTCACGACCACGGGTGCTAAACACTGCAAGCGCTGAATTTGCGTCATACAAGAGTCCAACAGCCGAATAGCCTCGTGAATCGGAACATGATCGTCCTGAAAAGTGTTCAGCAGATCCAGGATGATATAGGGCTGGTGAAGGGAGGGTGTTGTCCACAACAGGGTCTTCATCTCGTGACAGGTGAAGGCGCGGCGACTGAACAGGCGCTTGGCAGGTTCCGTAACGTTCAATATTTTTCTTCCCAGCAGCACAGCGACCTTGTTGGGTTTATAGCGATTGCCGCCATCCAGGATCGTGACCGGACCGCGCAGGGCCAGTTGCGCGATCAGGGACATGCTTTCCTGACATGCGGCGCCAGGGCTCAAGATAACAAACAACTTGCCGGTTCGAAGAATGGGTAATAGGTTCATGTCCACAGGATAGTAGTATCTGTATAAAATAAACATCCCTCGACGAGGGATTTGAGGAGGGAAAAGAGGGTTAACCAGGATGGGGATGTATATATGGGGAAAACCTGTTGCCTGCCCCCACATGCGCGAATCCATCTCCTTGACGCTAGAACAGTTGTTCTACTATAATCTTTTACGATGTCTATCTGGAAACGCATTCTATACTGGATAGGCTTGCGCTCCGATCCCGGCCCCCGTTATTTCAAATTTAGTGAAAGCACCCTGGTGACACTAAAGACACTTTCCGCGCACGAGGGCCGCCCTGAAGACAAACTTGCCCAAGACCTGATAGCCGCCGGCCTCTCCCAGTATTACTCGGTTGATGAATTGATGGAAAAATGGGAGACTCTGTCCGCGCGCGAGAGGGATGTTGCCGCGCTGATCTGTCTGGGATATACCAATGAACTTATTGCCGAACGACTCGTTATTACCCCAAATACCGTCAAGACTCATGTGAAAAACGTGCTGCGCAAATTTCAGGTCAGCAGTCGATATGAGGTCCAGAATTTGCTTTCGGAATGGGATTTTAGCGCATGGGGAAAATAGCCTTTCAATCTCCGGCTGCTGAACCCCTTCGTCAAACCACAGATGAACCAAAGGGTGATTTATACTTTGAGTTGCATTATGATGATACAGTCCACCACATAACCAGAATAACATCGCTTTATGACGATGAAATCGGGTTGTGGGAGGAACTGGAACATCGACACAGGTTTGGAGATGATGTCATAAAATAATCCCAAAGATGATTGTGACCTGCGATGGTTCTTCATAAACAACAGCCATCGCTCGAAAATGTAAGGATATATTGTAAAATCCATTATTCAATGTCAAAACAAAGTTCAACCCATCAGCGTCCCAATCATATTATCAGAGACATGTATCTGGAGATCAACAATATCGCCCAGGGCATCAATATTGGCATTTTTGTACTGGTTCTCTCAACACCGGGTTTTTATGATTTCCAACCGGAATATTACAGCACCCCATTGTTTGCCCTGGCCAGCTTACTTATCTCTGTGATATTCTGGGCAAGATACTATTTTGACACGGAATTGCTGGACCGTTCCTTTACGGTCCTTTCTGCCGTCTGGTTTTTCGGCTACCTGATTGCCCAGGGCATAAGCATTAGCATGGTGGCCCAACCTGCCAGCTGGCTTATTGGCACGGCTGCGTTTCTTTTCTTTGGAGCAGGTTTCTATGCCCTGAATTTGTGGGAGATACACAGGAAGCGAAAAGAAAAGATTCTGTCCTTGTCATCCAAATTCATCATCTGGCAGTGGAGACGTATGATCGAATTGCTTATCCTTTGTGCCCTATGTGTTGTGGGGAGATTCATTCTTGTCGACCAACCCTCCAGCGCCTTTTTGGTTTCGATCTTTGCCTTTGCCGTATCAATCTGGCAGCTTGTCGTGACTCATGATTATCGGAAATACCAGTTTATTGAGACCGGGGTTTAGCCCGCCTGTGTAATAAAAACAGCCGCCTTGCGGCGGCTGCCGAGCCTGAGGGGGGCAGGCTCAATTGGCATTATAGTCCCAACTACCTGCCTGTCAAGATTGCTGTCGCTACTTTTCAAACGACACCTTTCAGATACCCATGCTCAAATCACCATATGATAAACAACCATGCTCTGGTTGTTCATTTATATTTTGGCCATAAGTCTATATGACCTGCGAACTAGACGGATACCCAACTGGTATTCGCTCCCGCTTCTGGTCGCAGGACTCCTGGCGAAATTTCCCGGCTCCCTGGATTTGTGGTTCGCTTGCTTTGTGCTGGTTTCTGCCTGGTCAAACGGCTGGATGGGAGCAGGTGATGTCAAACTTTGGATGGCTGTGCTTTGGGCATTGCCCAACTTATCCACACTATCGTTGATTCCATTGATCTTCATTTCCCTCCTTATGACAGGTCTTATGCAAGTCATATGGCGATCCATTCGCAAGCAACCCGTCATCGGCACGAAAACTCCCGCTGCCTGGCGAACCATCCCCTTCCTGTTGATGTTCTGGTATGCACACTGATCTCTTCCTTGCCCTGCTCAACCGTAAAAATGCGCGCGAGCATCCGATCCTTTCGGCGATGCTGTATTCCTTTTGTCCCACTGCCGCACACTGGTGGATGGTGGGCGCCGATCCGGTTCCACCCTTCGATCCGCTCTGGCAGTCGCTCCAGGATCTGGTGTCCGGGGAAACGCTCCACGAATGCCTGCTCAAATACGGTTTCGATGGAGTCATTGAGGAAATCCGTACTTACATTCGCGAAGTGGAGGTGTATAGAGGGCAGCATAAGAATCTCTCCGCCCCGGAACTCCTGCCATTTTTTCGCGGGAGCAGGATTTCCGTAGAACAACGCTATGGCTCACAAAATGCGATCAATAATTTTGGCGGTGACTGGCGAAACTTGTACGTGTATGTTCGCACCTGGGCCTTCCTTGCCCAGGATTGGCGGATCGGGATGCGGATTGAACGCGATTCCAATTACACCTTCAAAAGTGAAAAAGTCCTGCTGACACTGCCCTTCATACGTCTGCCGGTCCAATTCGATGTCTGGGTCTGGCAGGTTCCTGTGGGGCATGTGATGGAAACAAAGATCGGTCTGCTGGTTTCGGATCAGGAACAGGATCAGTTACGCTTTTCCCTGATGAGACGCTGCAATCAAATGGGAAAACAACCCTGGCCGAACACACCCACTGTCTCTGCCCTGGATCGTGAGACAGGTAAAGTAAGCGGCTTCCATCCTACCCTTCGGGATAAGGATCTGGAAAGAACGGTTCAATCCCTGTCCAACCTGGCAAAAAAGGGACCCTATCCGCCATTGCATGCCCTGCGCAATCCTTTGGTCTGCAAAACATGTGCATATCAACATCTGTGCTTCGAAAGAAAATCCATCTCTCAACATGCCATAAACTGTCTATGAAAAAACTCCGCCTTCTCATTCTTTTGATTATGTTTGTCGCCATAATGTCTTTGAGCAGTCTGGCGAAAGCTGCCTCGTCTGCCAATACATCCAACGCAGTTCTGTTGATCACGCCTTCACCAACCATCGCTGCCACGATCACACCCACACCGCCATCCGATGGTGGAGGGACAACCACTACCACCACACTCTCACAGATCTTCCATCATCTGGTGTTCCCAGCTGAAACCATCTCGGAGGCACTGGCAGGCATCTTCGACAAGGCTGCCAATAAGGAGGTGCGTGCCATGAGCGAGGAAGTGGCGCGCTGGACACTGGTGATCGGTGAGATCGTCCAAGCTCCCAGCCAGGGAGACTACAGCAAGGTGGCGCAATCCAGTTTGCCGGTTGCGGCAGCACTGGCTCCTGCCTTATTTCTATTACGCCTGGCGTTGTATCACTGGGGAAGATTGCTGGGTGATGATGACAGCGGTCTGCGCGTGGTTGGAGATTGGGTCACTGCCGGAGTACTCGCTATTGCCTCCGGTCCATTTCTTGATCTGATCGTCCGCCTTGGTTGGTGGATGGTGGGAAAGGTCATCGGCGAAACCGCTATGCTGGCTGTGAAATTTGTGGAAACCACCACGGCGACTTCCGTGTTGCTGGGTCTTGCCAACCTGACATTCCTTGGCAGCCTGCTCAACATCGGTCTTTCGATTGGCTCCCTGCTTGCCATTGGTGGAATGTTGTTCGCCTTTGCAGCCGCGAATGCAGTTTTATTTATCCTCGCCGTTCTCGCCCCTCCACTTGCCATCGCAAGTGTGTTACCTCAAGCTGGCTGGTTGCGCTCCCTGTGGTTGAAGGCGGTGACCCTGATCGCCCTGATGCCTATTGTGGCGGGTGGAGTCTTCAAGGCTGGTATGGCCGCCAGCACCTGGATGGGACAACAGGGTTTGTTATCTGCCATCATTCGCGTGATCTGGTTATGGGGGGCGACCGGATTATTGTTATCACTGGCAGGCATACTTGGAAAGATGACCATCTCCACAACCGCAGAGGCCTTTGGAGGAATGATCAAGGCGGCGCAACAGATCATCTCGATTGGCGCCCTGGCTGCCAGTGGTGTTGGAGCCGCAGGTGCAGGAGCCGTTGGCGCAACAGGAGCCAGCGCGGGTGCAACTGGGGCAGGTGCAACGAGTGGACTCACTGGTTCAGAAGCCGCCATGAGTCATCTGAACGCGGCAGGGCAATTGACGCAGCAGGCAGGAAACCTGGAAGCAATGGGACTTCGTGCTCCTGCAGCATACAATCGTTCGCTGGCGCACGGGCATGAACTGGCTGCCAGGCAGGCTGAACTGGGAGAACGCATGCAGCGCTTTGGCGATGCGAAACCAAACCCCACCTCCCAAGATTATGGATTTTCATCTTCGGTGAATTCCTCCATTCAATCCAACTTCAATGGATCTTCAGACGATTTCCAACGCGGCTTCCAGGCATTGTCTTCGGATATATCCCGGCATGGTCTGGATCCCAATGTACTTGCCGCTCAATATCCTGAAGATACGGCTCATATGGTGCAAGCCTATCTGGATCATTCGCAGGAGATCAATACGGCAAACGACCCGTTGTATCGCGCCTCGGAACTCGGCAATGCCAATCGCGTGAAGGACATGTTGACGTTCATGCCGGTCAACAAAAGAGACGAAGACGATCCAGCATGACTCTCACCGAAGCTTTTGCACTTGTCTCGTTCTCGCTTTTTAGTTTTGCAGACTTGCGCTATCGGCTTGTTCCGGGGATCGAAGTATTTCTCTTTGGAACGGTCCTGCTGACTTTACCTGTCACACCCATCCAAACCGGAATCGTTGTCCTCGCCTGTGCCTGGGGCATCTTCCGAAACATCTCCGGTTGGCTGGCATTACCTTTGTTGTTTTATCCATCCGCCTGGCCCGTATTGCTCACAGGATATGGGTATCGCAGGGGAATCGTTGGAAGGGCTGATCTGTTGGCGATCACTGGTCTGGCCTGTCTTTTTCCATTACCGGCTGTGTTGTTTGCCCTGCTCGGTTTGGAAGTCTGGCGCAAATTTTGGATCCGCAGACAAACGGGTTCGATTCCCGCATTACCCGGTTTATTACTTGGGTTGATCCCCTGGCTCTTATTGCGTTTGTTCTTCCAGACTCTCTAGCGACACGAAAACCCATCCCCCTTCTTCAATTGAATAAGATGACCCCATGCCGCGCTCTGGAACCCTGGGCAATCCACAGCCCTACACTCCCTTTGGTGTCTTCGCTGGCCTGCCTTTCTGGGGTGGCGGCCTGTCCTTATTGGCCGCAGCGCCAGGAATCGGAAAAACATCCTGGTTGCTGCGGATGATCTATGAATCAGCCTCCCTTCACATCCCATCCGCCATTGGTTGTTATGAACACACACCCGAAGAGTTGCGTTATCGCCTGTTTCTGCAAACGGAGGCAATGACCAATGGTCCGCACAAACATGCCTCTCAAGTAAAAGTTGAGGCTGCTCTGGCGCGCGCCAGTGAAGCCGTGCTTCTTTCCCTCAACTCCCGTGAAGACACGATACGCGCCCTGGAGGACATGCTGATCCATGAGTATGCCTTCCCGGTCAAGGGACCGGCACTGGTCGCGGTGGATTATCTCAATCGTGTTCCAGTCGTGGGTCTGACCGGCATGATGAACGAAGAAGGTCGCAGCGGTGAAGCGGCTGCTGCTTTGCGTGAGATGGCCCGGCATCATGGCTGGGCCGTCATCGCTGCCGCGGCCTTGAAGTCCGAACATTTCAACGATGGCGATGATCTCTCCGCCCTGCTGGGCGACGAGCGCGTTCCTTATGAAGCAGACCGCGTGCTGGTGGCTCAAAGGAGCGGCGAGGTTCATGCCTGTGGGTGCGCTCCACTGGAGGTCATCACGCTCAAGGACCGCACCGGACCCGCGCGCCGCTGGCCCATGCAATTCTGGGGGGAACGTTTCTATCCCGCCCTTGAGGCGGAATTCCACAGGCACGAACCGATGGAAACATCATGACAGAAATATCCTCGTTATTGTTGACCTTCCTACGCGAAGCGTGGATGGCTCTTGCCGGTGCATTTCTTGCGTTTGCCCTACTGGCCGGTATCGCCCAAATGTTGCGCGTGAGTTCCGCCAGTGTTCTGGGTGCGAACCTATGGGTTTGGGAATCCATATCTGCCCTGTTATCCATCGTGGTGCTGGGACTGTTTGCGTTTCTGGGTATCCCACAGATCGTGAGTGCCCTGCAGTCATCCCTGCCAGGTGCTGGCGGATGCGGACCGATCAGCGAACTGGGGACGCTGGCATCCGGACTGATCGGAGGATTGGCAGCACTGCGCATGCTCAAGGCTGCCTTTACCACCATGCTCTCCGCCTCGATCGGTGGCGCGTCTTCCTTTGCCAATGCGCTGATCGAATGCGGCGAAGCGCTCTTTGGCATGATCCTCGCCAGCGCCGCCATTCCTTTGGCGGCCTGGTTTCTTGGCACCTGTTGATTCTGAAAAGGAGAATTCTTTTATGTTCGATCCCATCATGCAACAAATTTTGGCAATCGCCCGCGACGCCTGGGCATTCATGGCCGGGCTCCTGATCGTTGTGGCGTTGTTGGGCGGTCTGTATTTCATTCTACAAGGCACAGCGGGCATGGCATTTGGTGGCAGCCGCATGACCTCGATGGCGATCATCGGTGTGGTTGGATTGGTCATCATCGTTTTATTCGCTTTTCTCTTCCTGCCACAGTTGGGTGAGATGTTGAAGAACTTCCAACCCAAGCCGCCTTTTTAGGAGAGTCATGTTCAACGACCGCGATCTTGGCATTCTTGGAGCAGGCGCTTTGCTGGCCGTCCTGTGTTTATTTCTGCCGCTATCTTTTACCGGAAAGGTGGTGATCGGTTTTCTGGTGTTGGTTGGGTTCATGGCGCTGGCACTATTGCGCCTTGGACCCGACCGCGTCCCGCTGGAGGTCTGGTTGACGCGCCGCTTCCGGTACTCGATGCAGACGAGGCAGTATGTCAACCAGCAGACTGCCTCGCGTAAAACAGAAAACGTACAACCCAAACAAAAAACAAAGCCGGAACATCCAGCGAAGGAGCAAAGAGTTATCGAACAGGATGTCCCATCTTATTCCGCACCTTCCGTGATCCATCCGATTGACCTTGCCTGGAATGAGGTGGGTGTCTATCCCTTGTTGACAGCATTACTTGGGGTGGTGGGGGTGTATTTTGCCGTCTGGCTCGCGAACGGCGGAGCACAGGAACTTTCGATCTGGTTTACATGGAGATGAGATGACAACTTTAATTTCACTGATTGCGGCACTGGCATTGGCTGCCATTCCGATCACATTGGGCTGGCGGCGCACTGTCGATGAGGCGGGCATGGCGCGTGCAATGGGCATTGCCCAACCAAAGAATAAATTCGATCCGGAAAAGTTTGCGCGTCAGACCGGAACGGGATTGAAGTTCAATCAGATCGCTTATGGTTTTCTGGCATGGGTTGGAGGTGGGCTGGCTGGCGGGATGTTCCTCGGGATATTCCCTGCCATCCTCTTTGCAGCGGCAGGCGGTCTCCTGTATGCAGGCACGCTATCCGACAAACGCCAGGAATTCCGTTTGAAACAAGCCAAGGATATTCTGCGTGGTTTGGGTGTGGTCGAGACGTTGTTGGCACAGGGCAGACCCTTGGGCGATGCACTCGACGATGCAGCACAGGCTGTTGGTCCGGATGGCAGGATGGTGCTGGGCGATCTGGTTGTTCGACTGCGAACCGCACCTGCCGATGAAGCCGCACTGGCTGTGCGCGAATGGACGACCGCCTGGGACAATCCTGCCGTGGATATTGTTGCCACTTCATTATTAGCCTCCATCGAGGGACGTATCGAGATCGGACCATTGGTGGCATCCCTGCGAAAAACTTTAGGCACCGTGGTGGAAGTCTTATCGCGTGCGCGCGCTGCTGCCAAGGGCGTGGAATGGCAGGCTCGTTTTCTGGCGCTCTTTCCACCGGCCGTGTTGGTGTTGATCGCCATCACAACTCCCGAGGTCGGGAAGTTATATTCCGGCAACCCCTTATTCCTGTCACCCGTCATCCTCGGTTCGGGCCTGTCTTATTGGCTCTCCATGCGCATGATCCGCAACGGTCTATCCATCGAAGCCTCGATGGGTTTGCAGGCCGGACAGCAGGGCGAAATTCGTTTGGATCGATTGGGGCGCGTCTTATAGTGAAAGGCTTCCTGCGATTCTCCATTCTGTTGATGGCCGCCCCGTTGCTATGCGGGGCGGCTTTGGTGGTTGGGTATGTGATGCTGGTGGTCATGACCATTCCCCAACTGCCTGCCTGGGCACAGCCGGGTGTGGAGCAATGGCTTTTCGATGTTCCTCAATATGCAGAAACCAGCGATAACGGATCGTATGGGAATTCGACCGTGGCGGGGATCAGCGCCGTTCCGTGGGATGGTTATGTCGGTCCCGGTTCAGATATTTATGGCCTGCCTTTGATTGGTCCCATCCAACATTGGAGTGAATGGTACGACAAGCCGTTATTGGGCTGCATGTTTCAAGATCCACGTTACCGGACTCACACAGGCAGTGACTTTCCAGTGAATGAAGGCACGCCACTCCATGCGACCATTTCAGGCAAGGTGGTCTGGGCAGGCTCAAATGGTCCGTGGGGCAATCTGGTTGTGGTGGAGAACAGTGGTTACCAGGTCTGGCTGGCGCACTTGAGCAGCATCCGGGTATCCGAAGGTGACATCCTGAACTATGGGGCTGTTGTTGGATTGAGCGGCAATACCGGCAACAGCACCGGCGCACATCTGCATTATGGCATCAAGCACAAGACAGGTGAAAAGAGCTATGTCTGGCTCAACCCGCAGTCCTTCTTTACCGAAGATGAATATATCTACATTGGATGTTCGAGTTAACCCATGACAGTTCGCGTTGGCAAGGTCACATTCTTTGATTGGGTCAGTCTGCCCTTCAGGAGCAAATGGACGGACACATTTATTTTTCGCATCGACGCGCACAATGGCCTTCCGCCTTTTGCGTTTCGTTCCATGTTGCAGCGCATGTGTGCCTATATGTGTACCAAGCGTTCGATTGCCTCCCTCTGGATACAGGTGGATTCCCCAGGCGATTGGTATCTGGCAGAGGTGAAGCGATCCATGCTTCCCGGATTGGGATTGCCGTATGCGGTAACTCATATTGGGGATGTGCCACAATTCGAAAGTTTTTCGTTTCAGCCGCCCCTGTTGCACGAGGCACCTCCCCATCCCCCAACTATGATGGAAGAAGAGCAAAAAATTTCACCGGATGAATTGAAATGCTTGCAGGTGTTGGGAAGGATCGTGAAGGGAAACGTACAGGATATTGCTTCCCTGACAGGATTGTCAGAGGATGTTGTGACGGAATTGCTGGCCGGTCTCGATAACAGGAAATTGGTTATACATAAGATTGGTTCCAAAATAACAGGCGATAAATCCAAACCGGTAGAGATGGATAGTGTCCCCTTGTGGCATCTCAAGCGCAAAGGCTTGAAGATCGCGTTGCGAAGTTGGGGAGTTCCAAAAGGAATTGAATTCACCTCACGCACTGAGGAAAACCTGCACCTGATCGACACAGACCATAGGCATATTTCGCGCAGGTGGCTGGCGTGGTTGAAGGCAGCCTGGCCACAAGCAGAGATTTGGGCAGGCTGGAGTGAAGTCCGTTTACCGGAAACATCCGTTCTTCCCGATGCGCTGGCCTGGGGAAGAATACAGGGATATGAAACCTTGTTCTGGCTGGAAGTTGGAGATGAGCATAAAAACAGGGAAGAGATCGAGGAGATCACAAGAAAGAGACTTGATGAGGCATGGAAATTTTGCCAGGAGACGGGGGCACGGCTCGTCTATACGCAATTGAGCGTGAACTGGGTGCACAAAGCTGCGCGTTGGGCTTTAAATAAAATACCACAGGAAGCGGCGGTAGTTCTTGGAAATAGAAGAAAGTTTGGGGTATTGCCTACGGTTGAATGGAACGTCGTGACGTCAGTCTGATGAGTCGAATTGAGACAGGTGTCTTACAACACCTGTTGCCCGTATTGTTTGAGGCGCTTACGCTGGTCTTTGTAATCCGGCAGGATCTTTTCCACCAATCCCCAAAACCGTTTTGAATGATTGTGATGTACTGTATGCGCGAGTTCATGAATGACCACATAATCTACAATGTCCAGCGGAGTCATGATCAGTCGCCACGAGAAATTGAGCGTACCTTTTGAACTGCACGATCCCCAACGCGTACGTGCAGAAGTGATCCTGATCCGATCATAGTGAAACTCATATTTTTCTGCGAAGAATTTTATGCGCTCGGAGATGATCAGTCTCGCCTGCTGACGATACCAGTCTTGAAATACCTGTTCGGCGTTTTTCAAGACTGACTCAGCCAGCAGAAAACGATCATCCAATACCAATTTCTTTTTTTGATCCTGCACCACTTCAAGTGCATATTCCCGTCCAAGATACAGGAATGTTTCACCGGGCTGGTATTGCTTTGGCTGCACGGGCGTCGTCGCACGCATCTCCGCCTGTTTCTTTTCCACCCAATTGGCGTGCTTGACTACAAACTCCTGAATGATTTTTTCAGACATTCGCATCGGCGCACGCACGGTAATTGAACCGTTGTTCTCGACAATTAAAGACAGGGTCCTACGTTTGCTGCGAATGATCCGATCAACTGTAACCGACATATTTGTGCTTTGCCTTTAGTATGTGGAGAGATGTATTCCACTTGTGCTATTTTTCTTTCCTGACAGGTGCCCGTTCCTTCTTCCTCTCCAGCATCGAACGGACTCGGGCGTGCTTTTCTCTTGTCAACGGATAGAACCATGCCATCCCTATTGCACCAAAGAGCAGTAACGCGCCCAGAGGTCCGATCAGGAAACGGATGGCCTGCAAGGCAGAATCAGGTTGGGTGAATTGTGTCGCGCCAACAGGGGGAGATTGATAACCAAACCAGCCCAGCGTTTGCAGGGCAATGAAGATCGCCAGTGCGCCGGTCAACTTCCGTACGAAATTCTTGACACCGTAGTAAATTCCCTCGCGGCGGCGGCCGGTCCGCAGTTCATCCCACTCGATCACATCCGGGAAGATCGCATCCGGGAGAACATGTGCAGTCGATACACTGATGCCTGCCATGACAGCCAGCACCAGGATGAAAGTGATCTGTCCCGGTTGGACGGCGTAGATCAACAATTGTACAACCGCCCAGAACGTCATCCCGATAATATATGCATTTTGTTTTCCAAGTTTGCGTGCCAGCCAAACCCACAAGGGCAGGACAATGACCGAGGTCACCAACAGGCAGGCAAAGACTGCCGACTCAAGAGGAAGCCCGAGCGCCTTTTGGAGCAGGTTCCCATTCGCGATCCAGTATCCCAGGTAGAACGGGAGCGCCAATGCGACCAGGTCGAAGGTGATCCAGTTGAGCATGTACAGCCCGGTCGCAAAACGGAACGGGACATTTTCCCATGCGGTGCGCAGCGTTTGCAGGAAAGGTATATCAGGCTCAGCCGCATCGGCCATGTTGTTGCGTTCGCGCACCACCGCAAAGATGATAAAGAACGGGATGACAGCCAGCCCGCCGAACAGCGCTGAGACGATGAAATAGCCCTGTTGTTGGGTGGCGCCGCTTGCCAGCGCTGCATCCACGATGGCAGGTGCGGCAACTGCCGTGGCCAGCGAAGCCAGCAAGTTGAAAAACATGCGATACCCGGTGATACTGGTCCGCTCATCGTAATCGGGTGTGATGTCGGGGGTCAGTGCATAAAATGGGATGGAAACCAGAGTCTGAAATGTGTCGCTCAGCATGAAGGTCAAAGCGACCGTGGCGGCAAGCAGATATTGATTTTCGAATGGCGGCGCCCACCACAGCGCGATGAAACTCAATCCAAAGGGGATCGAAAAGATCAACAGGAACGGACGGCGTCGCCCCCAACGTGAACGTACGCGGTCACTCAGCGTGCCCACGATCGGGTCATTGATCGCATCCCAGATGATCCCGATCAACGCCGCAAACGAAGCCAGTCGCGGCTCAAGCCCGACCACGTCCGTGAGAAAGATGGCGTAAAAGACCTGACGGAGCGTACCAAAACTTGCGATGCTCCAATCGCCGGTGCCGTAAGCCAATTTTGTCCAAAACGAAAGAGGTGCCTGCTTGCTGGTTGCGGTCATGTCTTCTCCTTTGGCACGGATGTTATTTTTTGTAGCGCGTCATGCCATCCAACAAGTCCAACACCATTTCCTTCAAATCTCCTCGATTTGGAAGAGATCCGATCAAGCCATACATCGGCGCCATTTTGGATGGAAGCCCGCCTCCTCCGCCCAGCAGGCTGGATGCTTTTTCCATCAAAGCCGTGACCCACGCTTCCGGCAGGATACGGACCAGGAAGTTGGCGATGGTGATCAACCATGCATTGGTTGTCTTCTCAAAACTCGGCCTGCGGACAGCGTTCGCCGCGTCCGCAAGGTCGCTCAGAAATTCATCCACCACTCCCACATGCCCAAACTGGACCGTCATATGTAGTGTTGGCGGGAATTGTTGACGGTCAAGATGCCAGTTGCGTTTGGTCAGTTCATCGGCGAGAGCATACACATCCAAACCATCGGAGCCAATTGCGAACACGCTCATCTCAGGGTTGCTCATGACTTTTACCCCAGGGATGGCATTTACACCTTCCTGTAATCGCTTCGCAGCCTTCATGACACCCTCGGTCAGTTCAAGATAACCAGACTCACCCAGATAATTCAACACCGCCCACGCCGCCGCAACCGGAGATGCCGGACGTGTCCCGCCCATCGCAGGCGATGGATAGATCCCGCCGGGCCAATTGATCGATACAAACATTTGATGACGGCGAAGTTCCGCTGTCTTATACAAAATAACCGAAGCGCCTTTGGCGGCATAGGCATACTTGTGTAAGTCCGCGGAAATGGACGTGACCCCTGGCACGGATAGATCAAAATCTGGTACGTTGTATCCAAGTTTGCGAACAAAAGGCAGCATGAACCCGCCCACACAGGCGTCCGTGTGGAATAGGATGCCATGCTCGTGCGCGATCGCCGCCAACTCGCGGATGGGATCCACGACGCCATGCGGGTACGCCGGTGCCGAACCGATGATCAGGATGGTGTTGGGGGTGATCGCTTTCCGCGCTGACTCCACGTCTGCACGGGAATCAGCCCGAAGGGAGGTCCGAACCGCCTTCACTCCGAAGTATTCCGATGCTTTTTCAAAGGCGGGATGTCCCGAGATCGGCAGGATCATCTCCGGTTCCTTGATCTCCGGGCGATTCTTGCGTGCCCAATCCCGCGCGGTTTTGACCGCCATCAAAAGCGATTCGGTGCCACCCGATGTGACCGTGCCAACAGCGTTCGCATCACCAAGCAACGAAGCCGCCATCGCAAGGATCTCTGTCTCGAACTTTTGCAGGGATGGAAAAGCTGCAGGGTTCAAACCGTTCTCGGAGAAAAATAAAAGAGACGCCTCTTTCAGCAGGTCATCCACATCCTCCCCAGCGTGATAGACCAGACTGAAAGCGCGTCCCTTTTGCCATTGCACATCATGGTCGCGCGCCGCGCGCATGATCGCAAGGACTTCATCTTTTGATTTGCCTGTAGTAGGGAAAGGGAGTGTCATGCGAATAGTGTAGCATTTTTTTGCCTGTCTGGGCAGCGCGCTCAAGCAGGAAATCGAAGAAACCTTAGCCTGATCTTTCTGCGTGGACATCAACTTGATTGCTTTAAGAGTTCATACGATTCGGCTGCATAAAAGGCGAAGATCCCATTTGTTGATCTGGAACGAGCTGTGTCTTACCCTCCGCCCAACCGCCATTCCAATGCAGTGAAACGCCGGGCAACCTTGTTATTGCGAATGGCCATGTTGATGGCACGCCGACTGCCTGCCAGTACACACAATTTGCGGGCGCGTGTAATGGCGGTGTAGAACAGGTTGCGCTGCAGCATGGTGTAATGCTGGGTCACGACCGGCATCACGACCACAGGCACTTCCGATCCCTGGGCTTTGTGCACGGAAACCACATAAGCCAGGGTCAATTGATCTGCTTCGCTCCAGTCGTAGTTTGCATTCTTTCCATCGAAATCAACAAGCAAAGTGTGCTCAATCATGTCGATGGATTGTATGTATCCAACATCGCCGTTGAAGACATCCTTCTCGTAATTGTTCTGGGTCTGCATGACCTTGTCGCCCAGGCGGAAAGTCGTTCCAAACAGCCTGCGCTCCGGTTTGCTGGCAGCAGGCGGATTGAGCTTTTCCTGGAGACGATCATTTAATGCGTTTACTCCGGCCGGTCCGCGATAGATGGGCGCCAGCACCTGGATATCCCGAACGGCATCAAAACCAAATTTCTGGGGAATTCTTTCCGAGACCACTTCGATGATCCAATCCGCAGCAGCGGCAGCGTCTTCGGCGGGGAACAGGAAGAAATCACCGTCATCCTTTGCGAACAACGGGAACCTGCCCTGGTTGATGAGATGGGCATTGGTGATGATCTTCGAGTTGGCTGCCTGACGGAAGATGGTTGTCAAGCGGGTGACCGGTGCAATGCCGCTGCTGATCAGGTTGCGCAGCACATCCCCGGCTCCGACAGATGGAAGCTGATCCACATCTCCGACAAACAATACATGTGTACCCGCACGAACAGCCTTGAGCAGATGGTTCATCAAGAGCAGGTCCAGCATGGAGGCTTCATCCACCACCAGGAAGTCGAGATCGAGCGGGTTTTCGTCATTGTGTTTGAAGCCCTCCATCGGGGAAAATTCCAGCAGGCGGTGGATGGTACTGGCCGGGTATCCAGTGGCTTCGGAGAGTCGTTTGGCCGCCCGCCCGGTTGGGGAAGCCAGGGCGAATTGTTTATGTTGCTCTGCCAGCGTGGTGATCAGCGCCTTCAGACAGGTGGTCTTCCCAGTCCCAGGTCCGCCCGTCAGGATGCTGATCGGATGAGTCAATGCCATCTCTACAGCCGCCTGTTGTTCATCAGACAGATCATCTGTGGGGAAGAGAGTATGGTTCATCGTCTTTACTTGCGAAGCCGCATGGGCCAGTGTTCGAAGACGCTCTGCAACGCCTCTTTCGCCAAGGTAGAGCGGTGTCAAATAGATCACGGGTGTACTATATGCAGCTTGGGATTCAGAGATGGATGGCATCCCTTTTTTGTTATTCCTGCCTGGCCGGGGAACCATCTCAGGTCGAATGCGTTCATCCTGTGCGAGACGTTCAAGCGCGGGGGCGATCAGTTCATCGGATACTCCAAGTAGTTCAACGGCTCGCAGTGACAGCATCTCCGTGGGAACATAGACATGACCTTCATTAATGGTTTCATTCAGGGCGAACACGATCCCGGCTTCGATGCGTGAAGGATGTTCGAGAGGCAGCCCCAAGGCCTGTGCGATACGGTCCGCTGTTTTGAAGCCGACACCATAGATATCTCGTTCTAGTTGATAGGGGTTTTGTTGAACAGTCTCAAGCGCTGTATCCCCATACGTCTTGTAGATCTTGACCGCCAGGTTGGTGCTGACACCGTGACCATGCAAAAAGATCATGATCTCCTTAACCTGTTTTTGCTCCTCCCATGCGTTGGTGATCTTCTGCATGCGCTCCATGCCAATGCCAGGTACTTCGAGCAACAGCTGCGGGGTCGTCTCGATCACGGTGAAGGTCTCTTCTTTGAAATATCCAACAATTCGTTCGGCAAAGCGCGGACCGATCCCTTTGATCATGCCCGAACCGAGATACCCTTCGATCCCGGCCACCGTGGCGGGCAGGGTTTGCTCGCAGACTTCGGCCTTGAATTGCGGTCCGTGTTTTGGGTGATTGTCCCACTGGCCCTGCAGAGCCAGATGTTCCCCCGGCGAGAGTTCAGGCAAATTTCCAATTACCGTGGCCAGACCCTGGGAGTTCAGGCTGGATTTATTTGTGAAGCGATGCGCCATTTTCGCGTTTTTTGCGTCCGGACGCAGGCGCAGAACGGTGTATCCATTTTCAGAATTGTAGAAGGTAATGCGTTCAACAGAGCCGGAAAGGGTATCCACATGGCAAGTATACACGGCAAGATTGATGTATGAATTTATACATCAATCCTGGATGAACTGCCATCAACTCTTTTGAATAATTATTCGCTCGCGCTCATACAACAGCACAGCAATAAAGAACAACCCTATAGAAAGCACAAGTGTCATCGTTGTGGATGTGATGATGTTCATGATATCCAATGGTTCCATGCGCATTATTTGATTGATCAGGATCTGCTGTCCGAAGGTGGGAATGAGCATCATCCATAAAACCGGTTTGACGGGGAAAAAGGCCAGTGCCATGCCTGGCAGGGACGGAATCAGGGCAATGAAAGGCAGGTAGGTACCGGCTTCTTTTGTGCTTTTGGTAAAGGAAGCTACAACCATCTGGATCGCACTTGCCAATAAGCCAATTGGCAGACAAATAAGGAATATCAGGAATAGGGTGGATACGCCCAATGCGATTCGTACTCCAAGATACTCATCAACTGGCAATACATTAAATACGACACCAAATCCGATCAGCGTGATTCCCAGACTGGCCAGGGAAAATGGGAAGGCCGCCAGGAGTTTCCCCAACACGAAATTTCGGCGCGGGACCGGATTGATCAGGAGTGGCTCCAGCGATTGACGTTCGCGTTCCCCGGCGGTTGTATCCGTGATAATCGGTGCTGCTCCATTGAACATGGCAAAGATAATGAAGTACGGGAGAAAGGAGATCAGAATAGTAGCCCGGCTCTGAGGTGAAGCGAGATCGATTTCCTCTATGGTAACCACCTGGATGACCTCCGGGCTGACACCGCGAACGATCAGGCGCAGAGCCCCTGTGTGAGCACCATAGTTTTCCAGTAAATTTCTTATGCGGGTAATGTCCACATTGATGGACTGTCTGGAACTGTCCATCACCAGTTGAACGGTTGCCGTATTCCCGGATGAAAAATCCTCGGCATATTCTTTCGGGATGATCAGTACTACGTTGATATCCCCAGCTTTTACAGCCGCTTCGGGATCTTCCGGGGCAGACTCTATAATGACATCATGTTGCTCAAGGTATTGGATCAAGCTTGGGGCATAATGTGGATTTTGTACGGGCAGACGAAGCGGTTTCTCAATATCCTCTCTGGCATTGGAACCGATCAAGAGCAACAGACCGCCCATCATGAGGGGGCCAAACAGTGCCCAGAACAACCCTGTGGCCCAACTGCGATAGTCGCGCATGCTGTCCACGATTTCCTTTTTTAG
>Ga0102946_1000204_pt1 | contig 21021 bp, 17 predicted proteins | sample SalPon2A_A_D1_MG_FD_78209 | JGI IMG/M metagenome (GOLD analysis project Ga0102946, IMG submission 78209) | Soil microbial communities from South San Francisco under conditions of wetland restoration - Salt Pond MetaG R2A_A_D1_MG | ecosystem: Environmental > Terrestrial > Soil > Wetlands | place... | reverse complement strand
GTTGTAATCTCGCGACGAAACCACCTTCCAGCAAACCGATATAGAGATAGTCCTCCACCATTCGTGCACCGCTGGTGATGCCCAGTTCACCGTCGCTGTCCTGGAGGACCTGGATAACTGATCCGTCAGCAGCGAATTGAGCAACGATCCCGTGAACAATTGGAGTGGGCCGGACAGACGGCCCCAATCGCCAAAAAATTTTTCGAACAAACGGATAAGGCATCAGAGCTTCGGCTGGCACTCTCGGTGACGCGAAGGCGACCCAGAACGAACCGTCTTCTGCTGCTTCAATATTATCGGGATAAGCGGGCAGGTTCTCGAGGAAAGGTCCGATCTGGCCCTTGTTGTCACCGCGCAGCCAGAGACGATGAATTGTCGCTCTACCAGTTTCAGCGACCAGAAGAAAATCTTCATCACGTGAGAGGGCTAACCCGTTCGCATACACCAACCCGTCGACAATCTTCTCAACACTGCCATCCGGTGAGCGGCGAGCGACATATCCGGTTTTGGATTGCTCGAAAATCGTCATCACCGACGTCGGTTTCGTCCCGCCCAGCTCCTCGGGATCAAAGCGGTCAGTGGAATTGGAAAAATAAACCGTGCCGTCAGTCGCTACTGCCACTTGATTGGCGTAGACCACGGGAAAGTCGTCGACTTCGCTGACAATACTTTCAAGCCCACCTTCCTGTGACCATCGCATAATTCCGCGAAAACTGTCTGCAATGTAGAGAGCGCCATCCGGCCCTTCATCGAGGCCAAGCGGTCGACCACCAAGTTCTGCGACCTTCTCAAATTCTGAACCTGACAGACGGAACAAGTCACCATGAACATCAGCGGTGTAGATCTCTCCGTCCAGAACCGCAATGTCCTCTGGCCCATCAGCGTAGTCGGGAAGATAAAGGCGCTCAGCCTCGGCCAGTTGTTGGTTGGGCGCAAACTTGCCTACCAGCCCCGGGTCGGGTGACGGTTCATATTTCTCGGGTTGGATCGGGACCGGCCATAGCAATATATAGAGCAGACCGATGATGATCGGTAACATCGCTATGCGAATTGAATTGCGCATCCTACGAAATTCCCTGCGAAAATCGGGCCGTAGTTTTCATGCGTCGACTCGCGTGCCGTGACAAAAAGCTATTTCGGACGGACCGGCGAAACATTTGCTGGATTGCTCTATGAACGATTTCAAGTAGTGGCTAGTTCAGCTCAATCCCAATAAACGACCGTAATGGTTCAACAGCAGTCTTTCAGTATTCTATCAGCTGATCGGCTGCTTTCGGCCAGCAGTCGTTCGTACGATATGCTTTCTGCGCTAGTCAACCTCAACGGTGTCTTTGGGTCGGTGTTGATCACAGCCCGGAAACACAATATCAGCTGATGGTGGATACAGCCCCCACCCGGGACTGCCTACTCCCTCATACGTAACGCTTTCAAAGCCAAGATCGGACAGAATCTTACGGAGTGTAAATACAATTTCAGTGCTCGAATCGGCAGTCGCTTCCACAGCTACTGGGGTCGATCTTAGTCTGGCGTTCAGTACCGCTTTGAGCTCTGCTGTCGAACACACTGCTGCTGTGTCGACGTGAATACTTTCTGGCGTCAAAACGATGTGGATCGCGGTTTCATCAATGGATGACGAATCGCTGGCAAGAACAGCGAACGATCCAATAACAAAAATTAAACTCAACCCCCAAACTCGGAGCCCAATACGAAAATCTGATTGAATTGAGTTAATCATGACAACCAACCAAGTCTATGTGGGAAAAGCCTCTGATCTTATTCAAAATCCATCAAATTTCGAAGGGCCGCTTTGGGTCGGCAGCCGCCCGTTGATAAAGACTAAATTCTACCACTTGAGCGTCAGCTATCGAGGAGTAAACGGACACTCGTGGCAACTACTCCAAAAAATCGATTCTGAATGTCAGCTCTCATCGAGAGCAGCCGGTCAGCAATATCTGAGCGACCGTCTCAGTACGGCCACAAGCGGGCATTCATTCCAAGTCAAATCCCATCTGATCCAGCTTCTTTAATACGTCGCCGTGCCCGGAGAGCAATGTTGATAGCCGAATGATCTTTCCACTTCGAAACTTCAGGACATACCAACTCATCTGCGTACTGAATTTCACTGACTGTAAGTCACTCCACCTTTCAACTTTGGTTCCTGTCCACGGCGTGCGAAACTCAATGCCTTGATCGTCGTACGTGCCTCGAACGACAAAATAGTCGGCGAAGCAGAGTAGTGCTCCAACCCCGAAGCCAACAATCAACCCGATCACAGCGACAAATTCACCGCGGTCAGTCCAGACATCGTTGTCGTAGAAAAAGGCGCTAACAGCGAATCCCACGATGAAAAGACAGAGTAATCCTAGAAGGAGTAGCCCCCATCCCCATCGAAGCGTTCCATCCGAAGGTTGATCGCGAAGCTTGGCACTCAAGTACGCAACCAGTGCGACCGCTATGGCTCCCCCGATTAGCCCAGAGACGATACTCGAGTCCATTTGCCCCCTAAATTAATTGGTTTATTGACCGCGTCACCAAAGGGTCAACAGCCGAAATTATAGCGCAAGAACTATGACTGGCAGCTCTGCGCAGTTGAGCGGACTATCGATCTCATTCTAGGCGAACTTCGCCAGTTGGCCACTTGCTGCCGTTAGTACATAGGTGAAGATTACTTATAGCCGCGCCACATTAGCCAAAAACCGGTCGAAAGAAACCACAGGAGGCTCGCGGGTGCAGCGACGGCGTCAACGGGTGAGATCCAGCTATTTCCTAACATCGAGGCAGCTACGAAAATTCCCGAAATCAGACCGAGTGGTGAGGCAACAAATCCGAGAATCGAAATCCATCTCGGCAACGCGCCCGAAAACCAGCCTGCCAGGCTGAATCCAAGTATCGCGATGGCCCAAGCCAAAATTTCAGCATTGAACAGTACGCGAGTGGAATAATAGACACTCCAAAACAGCTCCGGATTGTCTGCAAGAAAATGGAACCCGAGGAACGCGAAAGTCTCGATACTGTTGGCGATAAAGAGGATTGAGATATGCAACAAACCGCCTGTGAATCCACAGTATTCCCAGCCGCCGGAATTGGGTCGATTGCGCAATCGAAATCTAGCCATGAGCCCGCTGTAAAACAGTGCGAGACCTGCTACGGCCGCAAATCGCATTCCATGCACCAAGGCCCACGAATCCCTTTCAGCCTCGAGATAAACCTGTAGCTCCGATAAAGTTGGATCAACCGGTGGCACTACTTTGACTACACTATTCGCCACGATGTGAATGGCAAATGCCACCAGTAGGGCCAGCCCTGCCGAGCGAATGAATCCTGCCTCGGCTTTGTTCATAACCAGAAATTCTCCATCATCGGGCTCCGGACTAGTGGTCGCCTTTGGGTCAGAGGCGGAAATTATACCGCGAATCAACTGACCGGCGGGTAAGTGAATCCCAACAGACGTTCGCCAACGTTAGCGATGAAATAGCCGATGCTATTTACTCGCAATACTTGAAGTAGTTTCGAGAAGGCGTTACCGCGGAAACGTCAGCTTTTTTTCAGAAGCTGTCGTTCTCGTTACTTCCTGGTTGATCTCTGCTCTCGACCAAAAGCGGCCAGAGTTAGTTGATTCTGATTCTAAACGAATAGTTCGCATCAAACCCAAATACGTCGAGCAGAATAAACTTCGCAAAATCCGCTGCTTGGTCTACCGACTCGTCAAATCGTACAAAAACAAATCTATCAACGACATTTCCGGTGCCGTCAACTTCGTAACTCAAGCCCCTCTTGGATGCTTCCGTAACGACTTGAGGGAAGTAATCCACCGACCATGCTGCGTACGGGAATGCCAGTTTAATCCCAAGGCTACCGTCATCCTTCTTGTACCTTGGAAACTGCAAGAACTTCACTCGCGAAAGTCTCGGACGAACAAAAAGAATCGCTTGATCTACCTCGCAGCGCAGGAGATCGAGAAACGCAGACTCTAGCCTGTCAGCCCTTCGCGGAGCGCCTCTTACTCCGATAGCAAGCCCGACGGCTATTAAGCCGATAACAGCCACTAGGATAGACCAAATCTCTAAAATCTACGCTTCCTTGTCGCAATTTCTGAACCGCGGCAATGGGTCACAAGCCGCTATTGTAACGTGAATCGGCCGACCGGCGGAAAGACGATGTAAAGCAGTCGTTCAATGTCGCACAAGCTGAAATTACAATGCCAACGGCAGCTCCTGGGCAAAGCTGTCGCTCGACTCCTATCAATGAAAAGGTCGCTTCACGGCGAACAGCGGCGGTTCATTCCTGATCCTGTTGTCGGCAATAAAGCCCATAATACAAATACGGCGTGGCGAAGAAAAAGAAGAGGATAAACATTGTCCAGGCAATGCGGGCCACGGAGCCAAGCTTGTTTGCCGATCTATTCAGGTTCGCCATGCTAGGTACAATCAATACGATTCCTCAAGTGAGGAAAAGCCAAAATCCTATCAGGCGTGCATATCTCGATACAGTACCACCTTCTGCGATTGGCCCTTCGTTAATCCCGATCGCGTAGGTCGCTACGGTTAGCAAGCCGAATAATACGGTAACGACAAATCCAAAAATACCTAGCTTGAATACGCCATTCCAGAATGTCATTGCGTCGAGTTACAGCTTGGGTGAATCATATGATGCGCTTATCACTGCGTTACTGAACTCTTTCGGCCAAGAGCGGCCAGTTACTGAGATCGCGTTTAATCAATTTTCCTCACTTATCAGCTTAACGTGCGAGGGAATACCTGCACGAATCTTCTCGTTCCAAGGAATGATCAAATTTTGGTCAGGGTGCCTCGCGAGACGAAAATGAGCATATCTAGAGTTTGTAATTCTCGTTGAAAGCTTTTCCAGAAAGTTACTTTTGCCGGGCGGTGCGGCACTTTTTGAGACAGTAATTGATTCGATGGCCGTCCAGGGTATGTTGAGATTCGTGCTCCCGAATCGAAACGGAAAGAACACCCTCAAAGCCAATCCAAGTGGGTGAGCGCTGACACGCAACGAGCCTTGATAAGGTATTGATCCAACGTAGCCGCTTACTGTCGAAAACTCCTGCGGCGGCCCTGTCCCAGTCTCAGTGTAGTCTTCCGCCAGTTTCTGCCAACCGCTTTCCTTGCCAAGGAAGTAACAGACGGCGAACCAGCCCACCACGAATACCACAAAGAACATCCACGAACCGAGAAAGGACTCGAGCCAGTTTTGAAACATGTCCCCATAAGCGGCTACTTGCTCAGGAAGTGTGTTACCACTGTTTTCATAAAAGGTGGCGGCAACAAATGCTAAGAATACTGTCGCCCATATCCCACCGATAATCTTGCCGACAGTTTTCAAATCATCAACTCAGGAATATCGAGAACGACCGGTTGAAGTCACAGTCATGACCAGTCGTTGAGTATATATCCAAACGAAAAGGATGCGTCGGGGATCTTCCGCATGGCAGGAGCGCCGAACGGGCAATTGGTCTCTGACGCTAGCGGGGCCCCATGGACAGCTCTGCATGACAGGAGCCGCAATTGGCAATGAACTCGGCGTAGATTTCCACTTTTTCCTCGGGGTTGGAGACAACGGTCGCATTGCCAGCCAGTTGATGAATGCGGCGCGACATGCCGATAACCTCTTCACCGCCGCCGTGCGCATTCAGCACGTTCGGTTTAATAGGCGACTCAAACAACAGGTTCGCACCGCGGCTCCAGGCCTGGTCTGACGGTCCTATCAGACCCTCCCACATGCGGTCCGCAGCCCATTGGTGCCGCTGCATATGAGGCTTGTCCTTAATCTCATCAGATGGATTATCGGCCTCGTCGAACTCGACCATCACCTGGGTTGCAAGGTGGCAATTTCCACAGGCGTGCCCCATCTGGCTTGTAGCTTCCGCCGCAGCTTCAAGGTTCTCGGCATTGAGTACCCCATCTGCAGCCTCGCGCATAGCGACAACAAACTCGCTGCCGGCAGCGGGCAGGCCGGCAGGCTGTTCATGGTCAAGCAGCCATTGCGCTGACTCGCGGGTGTCGGCGAGCGAGCCTGCGATAATCGCCTGCTGAATGGCAATCATAGCGTCGTGGTGCTTGTGCATGTGTTCGGTAACATTGGCATCGTCCGCGGCGGCGGCCGTATAGCTCAATGCAGAAATTGCCGCGAGCGCGACGGTCTTTTTAAGAGTGTCCATCGCACCATCTTCCGCTTTATTGTGCGCCGAAGTAATACGGAAATTCACTTACCCAATACGTAATCATCGCGCGCGCAAAAGGGGCAGACAAGACGGCGGCGTAAAGCGCACCCGTACAAAAAGACTATTCGCCGAAGTCGGCGACCTCGAAGTTGGCGAGGGCAGCCTGGCCGCCGGTGATTGTTGCCAGCAACGATTCCGTCTCTGGCAGAATCTGTTTCACATAGAAAAGCGCCATCTTTTTCTTGGCCGCATGGAAACTACCGTCCTTGTCGCTTGCCGTGGCTTTCATCCTGACCCACATACAGCCAATGATCGCGAGCGCGAACAGCCGCAGGAAGTGCGTGGCAACACCACGCACTGCTGCTTCGTCCGTCTCATGACGCTCACGAATCCAGGCAGTCGCTTCGATAACGCGCTCGATGGCTGCAACGACATCCGAGGCACCTTGCTCCTCGGCATAAGCGAGCCACTCGGCAAGAAAACGGTCCGTGAATTCGCCGGTCGCACCGGTCAGCTTTCGGGACACGAGGTCAAGGGCCTGCACTTCGTTGGTGCCTTCATACAGCGGTGTGATGCGGCAGTCGCGTACGAACTGCTCCATACCGTGTTCGGCGATATAGCCATGTCCGCCGTACAGCTGCTGGGCCGACAGGGTCGCTTCCATCCCGAGATCGCTGAAAAAAGACTTCATCACCGGGGTCATCAAGGCCACCAGGTGACCTGCATCGGCCGCCACGGTCGCGTCCTCCGCTCGTTCCATGATGTCGACATGCAGCACCGAATAGGCGGCCAGTGCCCGCGCGCCTTCAACCTGGGCGCGAATCTTCAATAACTGCCGTTTCACTTCCGGCTGGTACACGATGGGATCGGCCGCCTTGCCGTCGTCCGGTCGTGGCGGCGGCGCCTTGCTCTGGCGTCGGTCGAGGGCATAGGCCAGCGCATTCTGGTACGCAATGTCGGCCAGTCCCAGGCCCTGCATGGCAACCGTCATGCGTTCGAGATTCATCATCTTGAACATTGCCGCCAGGCCGCGATTTTCTTCACCGATCAGGTAGCCCGTCGCGTCGTCGAAGTTCAGTGCGCAAGTGGCCGATCCCTTGATGCCCATCTTGTGCTCGATAGATGCCGTCACCACGCCGTTTCGTTCACCAATCGAGCCGTCGTCATTCACCAGGAACTTCGGCACGAGAAACAGGCTGATGCCACGTGTGCCGGCCGGCGCGCCTTCAATGCGCGCGATCACCAGGTGCAGGATATTCTCGGTCAGGTCATGGTCGCCTGAGGTAATAAAGATCTTCGAGCCCGTGATCTTGTAGGCGCCGTCGTCAGCGGCAACCGCCTTGGTGTTGAGCAGGCCGAGGTCGGTACCGCAATGCGGTTCCGTCAGGCACATCGTGCCGGACCAGGTGCCGGCAACCATGTTTGGCAGGTACTTCTCGCGAATTTCAGCCGATGCTGTGTTCTCCAGCAGGTGATAAGCACCGCGGCTGAGCTCGGCATACAGCTTGAAGGCCAGGTTGGTCGCGCCCAGCATTTCGTCGATAAGCACGTGCAGCACCTTGGGCAGACCCTGGCCGCCGTGTTCCGGATTCGAGTCGATGCCGGTCCAGCCGTTTTCGATGAATTGCGTATACGCTTCCTTGAAGCCGGGCGGGGTAGAGACTTCGCCATTTTCGTGCACGGCACCGTGCTGGTCGCCGGTCTGATTGATCGGCAATAGCACGTTGCTCGCAAACTTACCCGCCTCTTCGAGGATCGCGGCCGCCAGATCTTCGTCGAAATCTTCGTGGCCAGGCAGGCTCCTGATTTGCTCCATCCCGATGAATTCGGCGAGCAGGAATTGCATGTCTTGTAACGGGGCGTCGTATTTCATTGCGTATCAATTGCGTAGTGGTGTGCCGTGCTCCAGCATAAACTGGATGCGCTTACGCGTCTCGTCGGTACGGCCCAGCGTCGTGAAGGCCTTGCGCTCGAGCGCGCAGAGGTCATTTTCGGTCAGCTCGGTCCCTGCATCAATATCTCCGCCGGTCACGATCATGGCAATCTGGGCGCCGGTCGTGACATCGTGCGGCGTCAGGTGGCCCTTGGCATGCGCCTCACGCAGCCAGTCCTGCATTTCCGCCCAGACGTCCCGGCCCGGCATGGGCAGCGCGCCGCGGCGCTCGACCGCGTAGTTTTCGGCCATCGCGAGCGCTGCGTCCGTCGCAGTTGCCAGCAGGCGGTCCCGGTTCATGACATAGCTGTCGACGCCGCTCCTGAACATGGCGAGTGGCTCGGCCTCGAGCGGTGAGCGTGCCGTCTTGCCGTAGCCAATGTTCATGAATGCGCTCCAGGCGCCTTTGGTGACATCGCCATGCTTTTCCGTCCAGCGATACAGCATCTCCTTCACGCCGCCACCGCCCGGCACGACCCCAACCAGTGATTCAACCAGGCCGGTCACTGAATTGGCGTGATACACGACCTTGTCGGTATGCAGCAGCACCTCGAAACCGCCACCCATCGACAGGCCGGATGGCGCTGCCACGACCGGGATCGGCGCGTAGCGCATGCCAATCAGGGTCTGCTGGTAGTGCTCGAGAAAAGCGTCCAGCCCGTCCATGTCGCCTGCCGCGACAAACCCGAGGATGCTTTGCAGGTCTGCGCCGCAGGAGAAGTGCTGGGCATCGTTGTGAATCAACAATGCCCGCATGTTGTTACTGGCATGTTCAACCGCCGCTTCGATCAGCTGCATCGAGTCCGGCCCCAGTGCATTGGCCTTGCTGTGGAACTCGACCAGGCCGACGTCGTTGCCGATGTCAAAAAAACTCGCAGCCATGTTTTCTTCGATGGCGCGTAGCGTGCGCCGCTGTTCGGAAAAGCGAATGATGCCGTTGGCCCGTTCAAGGTCCGCATAGCTGCCGTCGGCCAGCAGATACTGCAGCCGCCCCGCATGCACACGATAAAAGGACTTGCCCGCTGCCGTGCGGATGAAATCCGGAACCTTGCGGCCCTCTTGCTCCAGCCGGGCAATGAAGTTGTCGACGCCGATCGCGTCAAGCATTTCGTGCGGCCCCTGGATCCAGTTGTAGCCAAGCTTCATCGCATCGTCGACGGCCACCAGCGACTCGTTGACGTCCGGCACCAGTTCGGCGGCGTAGCAGAGTGTGTCGGACAGGACCTGCCAGGCATAGGTGGAATAGGGGTCGTCTCCTTTTATAAGCAGCGTAAAATCCCCGGCCAGTTCAGCATCGATCGCCATTTGTGGCCGAGACGCGTCGTGCTCGCGATACGAAAAAGCGTCGAAGTCCAGCGTCTTGCGACCAATCCCCTTTGCGACGTCGGCCAGCTGGTAGAACCCGCCCTTGTTACCTTTATTGCCGATAAGGCCTTCGTCGATCATGCGTTTCATCACCGGAATCTCGGCGGCAACGGCGTGGAAGGCATCGTCGGGCGGCAAGATCGACTCGAGGCTCTTCGCGACGTCGCTCATCAGGTCGATACCGATCAGGTCGTACAGGCCGAACACGCCGGTTTTGGGAATGCCCATGGGGCGGCCGAAGATTGCATCGGCCTCTTCGGGTTTCAGGTCCATCCTGAAGGCCGTGTGCAACGCAGTCTGGATGGCGAACACACCGACGCGATTGCCGAGAAACCCGGGCGTGTCATTGCAGACTACGATGCCTTTGCCGAGGCGCTGATCGCAGAACACCTCCAGCGCTGCTATGACCTCTGGCCGCGTGTGCGTACCGCGCACCAGTTCCAGTAGCCGCATGTAGCGTACCGGGTTAAAAAAGTGCGTGATCGCGAATTCTGCCTGGAACGATTCGGGCATGTCCTCTACGAGCAGGGAAATCGGAATCGTCGAGGTGTTTGATGAAACAATCGAACCTGCCTTGCGTACCGCATCAATCTTCTTGTAGAGCGCTTTTTTCAGTTCGAGACGCTCGACAATTGCCTCGGCGATCCAGTCGGATTCGGCCAACAACGCCATGTCGTCCTCGATGTTGCCGATGCGGATACGGCTGATGAGGTCTTCGTGTAACAAGCCGGGCTGGGTGCTATCCAGCAGCCGCTCGAGCGCGCGTTTGGCAATCGCGTTGCGGTCATCGCCCTTCGCCGGAATATCCAGCAGTGTGACATCGACGCCCGCATTGGCGAGTTGTCCTGCAATACCGAGTCCCATGGTGCCCGCGCCGATGACTGCGGCTTGTTTTATGTCGTACATGCTTGTTCGCCTAGGTGGCAGGATTGTTGGAAAAAATGAAGTCCCTGAGCAGCGTGCGGCACCGATTCGGCGCTTCGAGCGGCAACATGTGGCCGCTGTCGGCAATCCGGGTCACCTGGGGGTCCTGCAGGTGCTCGACGAGTTCAGCGGTTGCTTTGGCCGGCGCCATGCGGTCTTTGCCGGCGATCAGCACCTGCGTCGGACAGCGGATCGCTGCTGCCGCAGTCTTGCCGTTCTTATAGTTGTTACACGCATGCAAATCCGTCGCCAGCGCGCTGGCCGAGTTGCGCCACATCGTTTGGTAGCCGCCGGCTGCCATTGAATTGCCGGGTATCGGGCCCTGGTGCAAATGGCCGGCTTCGCCGAAACCCCAGGAAATCATCATGTCCACCGCCGCTTGCGGGTCTTTGTCGGCGGCGTTCAACAGGTAGTCATTGACCGGGGTCGCGAGACCGCTGCAGATTAGCGACAAAGAGCGCAGCTTCGCGGGGTAGCGCGAAGCGTATTCGAGTGACGTCAGGCAGCCCTGTGAGTGCGCGACCAGCGACACGTCGCTGACGTCCAGCGTGGTGATGACGTCGTTTACCCAGTCGGCGATCGCTTCGATCGACTCAAGTGCAGGGCCGTCTGTATTCGTGTGCCCGGGTGTATCGAGGCAGAGCACCGAGTAGTTGCGGAACGCGAAAAACCGCGAGTGCAGTCCCCAGAACGTGTGGTCCAGGGCGCTGCCTGCCAGAAACACGACGGTCTTTTTTAAACTGTCGAAAGGCTTGCCACCCGTGGTCGCAAAAACGCGCTTGCCGTTAACCTCGAAGTACATGCGTCAGCCCTTCGCGATGCGCTTGGCGGCGCGAAAGCCGAGCTCGAAGTCTTTTTGTATGTCCTGGACGCTCTCGAGACCGACCGAGAGGCGAATCATGTCGTCAGTGATGCCGGCAGCGACCAGCGCCTCGGCATCGATACGCGAATGCGTCGTTGTGGCCGGGTGAATGACCAGCGTCTTGGCGTCACCCACGTTGGCAAGATGCGACGCCAGCTCGGTGTTCTCGATAAAGGCTTTGCCCGCTTCGCGGCCGCCTTTCACGCCAAAGCTGACAATGGAACCCGCGCCTTTCGGCAGGTACTTCTTCGCCAGCTTATGGCTGCTGTGATCGGGCAGGGAAGGGTGACTCACCCAGGTCACCTGCTCATGGTTCTGCAGGTAGTCCAGCATCGCGGCCGTGTTGGCCATGTGCTTGTCCATGCGCAGCGACAGGGTCTCGAGGCCCTGCAGCAGCAGGAAGGCGTTCATTGGTGCCATCATCGGCCCGATATCCCGCATTGCTTCGGCCCGGATGCGGGTTGCGAACGCACTCGGCCCGAACTCCTCCCACAGGTTAATGCCGGAGAAAGGTGCGTACGGTTCCGTGATGGTCGGGTACCTGTCGGTAGCGCCCCAGTCGAAGTTGCCACCGTCCACCACGACGCCGCCGATCGCTGCGCCGTGTCCGCCCATCCACTTGGTCACGGAGTGAATCGTCATGTTGGCGCCGTAGTCAAGGCAGCGGCACAGGTACGGGGTATTGAACGTCGCATCCACCATGAACGGGATGTGATGATCCGCGCCGATCTTTGCGATCGCGTCAAGGTCAAGGATGTCGAGGCCGGGGTTACCGATCAGCTCGCCATAGATCAGGCGCGTATTGTCCTGGATGGCGGCGCGACAGGCATCGTTGTCGGTGGGGTCGACAAACGTCGTCGTAATGCCAAAACGCGGCAACGTGTTTTTCATCAAGCTGATGTTGCCGCCATACATTTGCGCTGACGCTACGATGTGATCCCCCTGGCTGAGGATGGCCGTGATCGCGCAAAATGTTGCCGCCATGCCGGATGCCGTGCACACCGCTGCCGAACCGCCCTCGAGCGCGGCGATGCGTTGTTCGAGCACCCCGACGGTCGGGTTGGTAATTCGGGAATACGCGTGCCCGCCACGTTCCAGGTTAAAGATCGACGACGCCGTATCGGTGTCCGGAAAAACGTAGGACGTCGTCTGGTAAATCGGTGCCGCGCGTGCGCCGAATACAGGGTCCACGACCTGACCCGCGTGCAAACTCAGCGTGTCAAAGTCGAGGAATTCTGCCATCGCTTAAACCTGCTCGAGAGCAGCGGCCAGCGCATCGATCAGGTCGTCGGTATCTTCCAGGCCGACCGAGGCGCGGACCAGCCCGTCGATGATGCCAACCCGGGCGCGCTCTTCCGGCTCGACGTCCGCATGGGTCATGGTGACCGGGTGAGTGATCAGGGACTCGACCGAGCCCAGGTTCTCGGCAAGGCTCCAGACGTTGATGTTGTCCATGAGTTTCTTGCCGGCAGCGAGACCGCCCTTGACTTCAAACCAGAGCATGGCGCCATAGCCCGATGCCTGTCGGGTCGACAGTTCGTGCTGCGGGAACGACTCGAGGCCCGGGTACATGACCTGTTCGACTTTCGGGTGTGCTTCGAGGAAAGTCGCGATGGCCATCGCACTTTCCGACTGTGCGTCCATGCGCACCGACAAGGTCTTGCAACCCTGTAGCGTCAACCAGGCAACCTGCGGCGACATGATGGTACCCGTGCTGTTCTGGATGAAACGTACTGCCTCGGCATGTTCTTCGGACTTGCTGACGACAGCGCCACCGACCGTCGCATTGTGGCCGTCCATATACTTGGTCGTGCTGTGGACGGAGATGTCGGCACCAAGCTCGAACGGTAACTGGTAATACGGCGTCAGGAAGGTGTTGTCGACGGCATGCACTGCTTTGGCGTCACGCGCGACGGCCGAGATTGCGGCAATGTCCGAACACTTCATGGTCGGGTTGGCCGGCGTCTCGGTGAGAATCAGCTTGGTGTTGTCGCGCACGGCTGCTGCCACAGCGTCGACGTTGGAGCCGTCGGCGAAGGTAAATTCGATGCCAAACTTCGTCAGGATCTTGGTGCACAGGCGATAGGTGCCGCCGTAGGCGACGTCCGAGATGATGGCGTGTGACCCGGCGCTCAGGAATGCCAGCATCGTGGCATGAATCGCGCTCATGCCGGTGCCGAAGCAGGCGGCGTCCACGCCACCTTCCAGGTCGGCCAGTTTGACCTCCAGGGCTCTCACCGTCGGGTTTCCGGAGCGTGAGTAGGTAAAGCCCTTGCTCAGGTATTCGTCCACGGACGGCTGTACGTAGGTCGTTGTCTGGTAGATCGGTGTCAGGATCGAGCCGGTCTGCGGGTCCGGCGTGACGCCGGCGTGAATTTGCCTGGTTCTGAAGCCCATCGCGTGTTCCTTACATTGTTAAATTGAATGGCTGCGCTTGCGTGTGCGAGCGCCGATCATACATCCAACGGGTTGTTGGCATCCACGCCCGGCATGAACTGTTCATGCCGATCGAGGTTGGTCAGTTGGTAAACAAGCCCCAGCCAGTTATTGACGATCGCTTTGCCCGTGTCGCCCCAGGTATTGTCGGCGTACTGCAGCAGTTCGGCCTCCGGAAACTCAGGCGCTGTCTTGTTATTCTCGAGCGCGTCGATGACCGCGGCGATATGCGCCTCGGCCAGCGCATGTCCCTCAGCCGTAAAGTAATTCTCCGGAACGCGGGGGTGGTGCTTTCGCTCGCCCTGGATGAAGCGGTTGACCTCGCGCTTGCACTCTTTCAGCAAGCTCACGGCGGCGTACTCGGGGTGTCCCTGGAAATAGACGGTGCGAAACTGGTCCGGGCTGACGGCGAGGTGAACGCCAACGCCCGGGCTCTCTGCCAGCACGTGACAACCCGCCGACTCAAGCTGTTCCCGCGAGATGTCATTGTAACGTGAGTGCGGCGCGTCGAAACGCGTATTCACATCGCGGAGCAGCGGGTGTGTTGGTTTGGTCACTTTATGGCTGTATACGCCCCACGTCTTGCGCCCGAGATGCTGCCGATTCAGGGCGTGGTAATGCTTGACGAGCGCGTGGGTTGCGAGGCAGGAACAAAATACGGACGCGACGTTGTCTTCGGCCCAACGGACGATATCAATCAACGGGTCCCAGAACGGCTCCCGGTCCAGCGAGGGATTGATGACATTGGCGCCGGTAATGATCAGGGCGTCGAGCCCTGCCGCTGCCAGCTCGTCAAACTCGAAGTAGTACTTTTCAATATGGGCACGCGCCTGCTCGCCGCGCGCCAGCTCCGGAATCGAAAACGGGTAAACGTAAAACTGGGCAATCGGGTTGCTGCTGCCCACCATGCGAATGAACTGGCGCTCAGTCGCGGCCAGCGCCGCATCCGGCATCATATTGAGAAACCCGATGTGCAGTTCGCGAATATCCTGTTCATGCGCCCGGTCGAGGGACAGAACGGTCTGACCACGGTCTTTCAGGACCTGGAAGGTGGGTAACTCGTTGTGTGCGACCAGTGGCATGCTGCCTAGCCAAGCATATTAATGAGCCCGGGCGCAAACGCGCCAATCAGTGCGAAGCTGACACCGCCGACCAGCAGCGCCGCGAACAGCCCCAGCGCGAACGGCCGCAGGCCAATGTTGCGCATGCCGGCGAACATCGAGGTCAGACCAACTGCCGCCATGGCAATGAGCAGACACTGCTCCGCAACATCGCGAATAACCATCACAACATGGTTCCATTGCGCCGGTTCCAGCAGGCCGAACGCCAACTCGCCCTGGTCGCCTACCGTGCGAATCGCCGACATCGCGGCAAAGCCCACAATGAACCATGGAATCATGGCCAGGTAATTGATCTTGCCGGTATCGCCGGCGCTGCGCTCGGCGCCGTACAGAATGCCAACCAGCGGAATTACCGCGATCATGCACAGGTTGCGAACCAGCTTGGTGACCGTCGCCAGTTCCAGCGCGACCGGTGAGTTGTATTGGGCTTCATACATCATGCCGGCGCCAGCGACCTGCGCGGTTTCATGAATGGAGGTACCAAGGAACAGGCCGGCCAGTTCAGGCTGGTCGGCGAAGGCGTAGTGGGCGAGTATCGGGTAACAGAACATCGCCGCCAGGCCGAAGATCGTGATGCAGGCGATCGCGTAGGAAATTTCCGATTCGTTCGCTTTGATCAGCGGCGCAGTCGCGACAATTGCCGTGCAACCGCAAATACTGGTGCCGACCGCAATCAGTCCGCTGAGTTGTTTGCTGAGCCCCATGGAACGGCCGATCAAACCCACGGTCAGCAGGCCTGCCGCAATGGCGGCCAGCACGAAGGGCAGGGCAACCAGCGTAAATTGCCCGGCACTGAGCAAGCTCAGGCGAATGCCCAGCAGCATGATGCCAACACGCAGGATAAAGGTTGTGCAGAACTTCAGGCCCGCCTGCAGGCCGGCCGGCAAGGTAATCGTGTTGGCAATGAACATGCCGAGGATGATTGCCATCATGATCGCACTGATCGGGCTTTTCTCGAAGCCAAGCAGCGTCGTGCCTGCCCAACTTGCGGCGTATCCCGCCAGTACCGATACCGCGACCGCCAGGGCGATGCCGCCCCACCATCCGCCTGACTTGAGGGCACCAGTCATTGAGTGTTCTGCGCCGGGTTGGCGCCGCGCAAGACGTTGCTTACGTTGGTGCCAATGGCATCGACAGCGTAGCCGCCCTCGAGGATGAAGTGCATCGGCAGACCCAAAGCCGCGATGCGCGCGCCGATTAGAAGGTAGTCGTCGCTGGTCAGGCGAAACTCCGAGATCGGGTCTTCAATGAACGTATCCACGCCGAGTGAGATCAACAGGTAGTCCGGCGCATAGTCGGCGATGCGCTGCAAGCCGTCGTCCAGCGCAGCGAGCCAGAGTTCGGCGCTGCTTTGCCAGCGTAACGGAAAGTTAGCGTTGTAGCCTTTGCCCTTGCCGCTGCCGGTTTCGTCCGCGCGGCCGAGAAAGTAAGGATATTCCTGCGCCGGGTCGCCATGAATGGAGACGAACAGCACGTCGCTACGATCGTAGAAAATGGACTGGGTACCGTTCCCATGGTGGTAATCGATGTCGAGAATGGCGACCGTCTTTGCGCCCTCGTCGAGATAGTTTTGCGCGGCGATGGCTGCGTTATTCAGATAGCAGTAGCCGCCGATGTAGTCGGCCGCAGCATGGTGGCCGGGTGGCCGGCACAGCGAAAAAATACACCGGTCGCCGGCCCGCAGCCGGGCGGCACCGGTCAGGGCGACATTCGCTGAGCTCCTGGCTGCCTGCCAGGTGCCGCTGGTAACAGGGCTGCCAGCATCAAACGAGAAATAAGAGAGCTTGCCATCGATGTGTTCCGGCTCAATCTGGCGCATCCCTCGAATCGGCCAGTTCAGCGGCAGGGCGTCGCCCTCCCGACCCGCCTCTGTCCATAGGTGCCAGGCCTGCTGGAGGAATTCGACGAAACGTGCATCGTGGACGCGCAGAATCGGATCGACGCCAAAATCGTCCGGCGCCACGATCTCGCCAAGTGCCGCCTCGCGCACCGCCGCCAGGACCAGTTCGGCGCGCTCGGGCGTTTCGTAGCAGGGCACCAACTTGCCGTCCGACAGCTCATATTTGCCGCGATGCAGTTGGTGATCGTCGCTATAGATCGTTAGCATGGGCACACCTTGTATAGGCTCAGGTCGCACAGGTCAATGACATGATCTTTAAGGAACTGGTCCGTAAACGTAACGAGTTGCTTGGCCCAGCCTATCGACTTTTCTATGACGAGCCGCTGCACATCGTACGCGGGCAGGGTGTCTGGCTATTCGCGGAGGACGGCAGCAAGTATCTCGACATGTACAACAATGTGCCGCATGTGGGCCATTGTCATCCGCGGGTAGTCGAGGCGATCGCGCGACAGGCATCGCTATTGAATACGCATACGCGCTATCTGCATGAACACGTGGTCAATTATGCGGGGCGCCTCACAGGGAAATGCCCGAACGATCTGGACACGGTCATGTTCTGCTGTACGGGCAGCGAGGCGAACGAACTTGCGCTGCGCATCGCCCGGGCGGCATCGGGTGGCGAAGGCATTATCGTCACGGACTATGCGTATCACGGGAATACCCGGGCCACCTACGAAATCAGCACCGACGATTGCCCGGAAGAGTTGCGTCCGCCGCACGTGGCAACGGTGCCGAACCCCGATTGTTATCGAGGCCGCTACCAGGGCGACGATGCAGGGGCGCGCTATGCCGAGCACGTGCAGGAGGCGGTGGACACCCTGCTTGCACGTGGCATCAAACCCGCTGCATTCCTGATCGACACCATCATTTCCAGCGGCGGCGTGGTGGCACCGGCGCCAGGGTACCTCGCTCGCTGCGCCGAGATCATCCGGGCAGCGGGCGGCCTGTTTATTGCGGACGAGGTACAGCCCGGATTTGGCCGAACAGGCAAGCACTTCTGGGGCTTCGAGGCTGACGGCCTGGTCCCGGACCTCATGACGCTGGGCAAGCCCATGGGCAACGGGCATCCGACAGCTGGCGTTGTGGCGCAACGCAAATATGTCGAGGCGTTCAGCAATATCGACAACTACTTCAACACGTTTGGCGGCAACCCGGTGTCCTGCGCGGCGGCGCTGGCCGTGCTGGATGTCATCGAAGACGAGGAGCTACAACAGAATGCGGCAAAGACGGGCGACTACATGGTCGCGGGCCTTGAGTCGCTTGCCGAGTATCATCAGCTTATCGGCGATGTGCGCGGCAACGGCCTGTTCGTTGCGGTGGAACTGGTCGCGGATCGCGAATCCCAGCTGCCCGCAACAGCTGCGACCCGGAAAATTGTCAATGACCTGCGGCACCGCGGTGTTCTTACATCGTCGATCGGGCAGGACAACAATATTCTGAAATTCCGGCCGCCTATGGTTATCGCCGAAGCCGAGGTCGACCTGATGCTGGAGGCGCTGGACGCCTCACTGAGCGCCCTGGCCAGTTAGCATGGAGCTGGATTGGGTATTCGGCACCCTGGTTATCGCGAGCTTCCTGGCAGCCGCCTTTAACGCAGCGTTTTCCGCCGGCGGCGCGATGATTATTCTGGCAACGACGACTGCCGTCTTGCCAATCGTTGCAGTTGTCCCGATGCACTCCGGATTGTTGATTGGCTCGACATTTGGCCGGATGTTCATGTTCTGGCGTTTTATTCGCTGGGACATTGCATGGCCTTTCCTGGTTGGCAGCCTTGTCGGTACGGCCATCGGAGCGCGCGTTTACTTTGAGCTCCCGGAGCAGGTTATCGCGGTGGCCATCGCGGTCGTCATGCTGGTCGCCATTTGGCTACCCGAAATCTCGTGGCGGCCGCGCATCCGGCATCCCTGGGCAGTGGTCGGATTCATCCACTCCCTGCTATCTACTTTGTTTGCTTATGGCGCAGTGCTGCACGCGGTTGCGCTGCATGCCGGACTCAATCGCCGCCAAATGGTGGCAACGCTGGCTGGCTGCCTGTCTGGAATGTCGGTATTCAAGATCGCGGGCTATGCATGGTATGGCTTTGATTACCGTCCTTACCTGTTATTAATCGGCGCCGCGGTGTTCGCCAGCATAGTTGGTACCTGGCTGGGCAAGCGACTCAGCGAGCGATTGCCGGAAAAGCAATTTCGCATTGGATACCGGCTCATCATCACGCTGACCGCAATTCGACTGCTGTATACCGCACTCGTCGGCAACGTCGGGTAGAATCGACAGATGTTCAAACACCTGCACATCGTCGGCTGCTCGCCGCGGAGCGGCACAACCCTTTTGCATGAGGCGATGGTGACCTGCTTCAAGGTGGACAAGCACTATGACCACGAGGTTCGCTTTAACCAGGTGACCGCCGACGATGGCGACGTGGTGATCACCAAGCGGCCGAAAGACACGATGTACATGCCGGATGTGATCGACGATCCGGAGCTCTATGTGATTTATGTGATGCGTGACCCGCGCGACGTCATCGTCAGTCGCCACGGCAAGGACAAGGGCATGTATTACTCCAACATTCGGCTGTTTCGTGAACTACATGGCTACGCAAAGTCGATTGCCGACCACGAGCGGTTCCTGCAGGTGAATTACGAAGAGTTTGTCAGCAAACCGGATATCGTCCAGGGAAAGATCGCCCGCAAGTTTCCGTGGCTTGAACGGTTGCACGATTTCTCGAACTACCATTTGCATGCCAATGTGTCCGAAAAATCCAGGCTGGCCATGCATGAAGTACGGCCAATCGCGCCGACGAGTGTCGGCAAATGGAAAAAGAACCTGCCGCGGATCAAAGCGCAGCACCTGACCCACGGTTCGCTGACACCGGATCTGATCGATTGCGGCTATGAGACGTCGGATGAATGGGAGCAGGTTCTGGAAGGCGTAGAACCGGATTTTTCTAGAAGCCGATATCCGGAGAAAGTATACTTTTGGTCGCGGATTTCGAAGCGCATCGATGCGTTGCGCAAAGTCGCAGTTTACCGGCGGATGCGTCGGTCCGCCTGATTCAACACGGAGCAAATCATGCCAGGCTTAAGTGAGCGAGCTGTCAGCCTGTTCTATCGTGCGGCCGTTTCAGGTGCGCTACCGGTGTCGATGTTTCGCGATGTGGATCCGGCGACGGTGGTCAAGGCAAAGAAAACCGGCAAGCTGAAGCTGGAGATAGTCAGCCACTGCTGGCGCTACGGCCATTTCCTGACGTACCAGTTGAGTTCCCTGGTCAATCACCGCACCGACAAGTTTGATATCACCATGACCGTGTATCACGTCGCCGATGATGACAAGGTCGTGCCGGTGCTCGACTACTTCGGTCGTATGGAGATTCCCGGAGTCACCTGGAACTGGCAGGCCTTGCCAAAGGAAAAGTTATTCCGCCGGGCGATCGGCCGCAACCTGTCGGCAAAAAGCACCGAGGCCGACTGGATCTGGTTCACCGACGCTGACATCCTGTTTCACGAGAAGTGTCTCGATACCCTCGCGGACCTGCTGCAGGGCCGGGACGATGGCTTGGTGCATCCCGAAATCGGACTGGGCACGCGCCTGCTACCCGACGACGATCCCATTCTCGAAAAGGGTCGCCAGGGACCGAGCATTCTCGAGATTCCGATTGAAGAGTTTTCGCCCTACGGCGGGCCGCGCAAGAAAGCCAAAGGGCCGCACCAGATTACGCACGGCGATATCGCCCGCGCCTGCGGCTATTGCGATTCGATTGCCTACTACCAGCAGCCAGCCGAACGCTGGATGAAAACCTATGAAGACCGAGCGTTTCGCTGGCTGATCGGCACGCACGGCACACCGCTGCCAATCCCGAACGTGTGCCAGATCCGGCACATCGTCAAAGGTCGCTACGAAAAAGATTCATTCACGACCAAGGTTCGCAAAAAGATCCGCAAGACCTTCACCCCCTAAGGGAAAAAGGGCAGAAAAAACGGGGACAGGCACCTTTTTTATTTGAAAACCGACGGACGGCTTTGCTCCCTCTCGGTTTTCAAATAAAAAAGGTGCCTGTCCCCGTTTTTCCCGTCCCGGGATTTTAATTGAACCAGTTCTTGATTTTTCGGGACAGGCTGGCCTTGTTGGAGTGCGGGAATGGTTCGTCGGGAACGGGATGGCCCAGGAACGGGCACAGGCGTGACCAGCCATCGTCATTGGGCAAATCAATCACCAGCAAATCGTCAGGGCGGTCGGCGAAGTATTCCAGTACCTCACGATTATGTCTTTCGTAGCGGGCCTTGTAGATCTCTTCGTTGCCTG
>Ga0102946_1000203_pt1 | contig 21064 bp, 18 predicted proteins | sample SalPon2A_A_D1_MG_FD_78209 | JGI IMG/M metagenome (GOLD analysis project Ga0102946, IMG submission 78209) | Soil microbial communities from South San Francisco under conditions of wetland restoration - Salt Pond MetaG R2A_A_D1_MG | ecosystem: Environmental > Terrestrial > Soil > Wetlands | place... | reverse complement strand
TCACAACTGCATCACTCGCGCTGGTAGCTCAGTCCGGATAGAGCACCTGACTACGGATCAGGCGGCCGGGGGTTCGAATCCCTCCCAGCGCGCAACGCAAATCCGGCCCAATCGGCCGGATTTCGCAATTTCAGGTGGTCTCGGGGGATTCCGGATTGTGTGTTCCCAGGTACACGCGGGTACACATGATGCACATTTGGGACACATCGGGCGTCAGCGGGTGCACAGATTCGGCTGTTGGGTGCACATGCGGTCGCCTTGGTGCGGGGATTGGTCTCGTTCCCGGTTGCATCGACTCCGGGAGGGGAGTGGGTGTTCACGCTCGTCCAACGACCACACCAGACTGGGCTCTCGGGGCGTCGGCCAGCAACCGGGTCGGGAACCGGCGTGTGCGAAATGGCCGATCTCAGGGACGTGCTTCCTGCCTGTTGCCGCCTACAAGGTGGCCGCGGACCCATTCGAGTTCTCGTGAGACGTACTCGACGATGTCACCGGTCTTCAGGTGCTCGGGCAGCACGTCCCAGGTGTAGGTCTCGATCTCGAGGTGGTCCGAGATCGGCTCGGCGCGATGCGCGGCCAGTGCCTCCTCGACAGCGAATCGCGTCGTGCGGAACGGGCCGAGGTCGTCGAGGAAGACCGGGACGTGGAAGTGGGTGCGCCACTCTCGGTGCCCATTGGGGTCGGCCTCCCACGCGGCGATGGCATCCGCGAGATGGAGATAGCGAGTCACACCGTCGTCGCGACGCTCGGTCGTCTGGCTGAGATAGATCGTGTCGGTGAAGCTTCGCAGCGCCTCGACGCTGTCGCGGTCGACGTCCTCGACCCACAGGGCCGCGGCTTCCTGGAGCTTGAACACCGGGATCCCGTTGTCGGAAAGCATGGCAAGGGAATCCGGGATGTCCTCGAAGGCGACTGACTGGTGACAGATGTCGAAGACCACCCCGAGATGTCGTCGCAGCGCCCCGGCGGCCTCGGACAGGGGCAGGTCTCCAAGGCTGGCCAACGTGCGGATCGCGTCGGATCCGTACAGGTGCGACTGGAAGTAGTCAACGGTTTCCCGAGTGCTGTCCAGGAAGCAATGGGGTTCTGGCTCGATCGCCAGCTTGACGCGCTGGCCGGTGCGGCGCTCGATTCCAACCATGTGGGCGATGACGCGAAGCACGTTGTGCGTGAAGCGTTCGACGTACGCCGAGTCGACGACGTTGGGGCGATAGGCGAGTGGAGCGGTCTGGATGGATGGCGTGACGTCCGTCGGGGCCAGCTTGGCCATGATGTCGGCAACGCTGTTCGTGTAGTCGACGCGCTCGTCGGTGGTCCAGTCCGGTTCGTACACCTGTTCCATGACGGACTGGCCCTTGAACGGGCCGTACGGAAAGGCGTTGGCCGTGTAGACGTACAGTTCTTGGTCGGCGAAGAAGTCGGAGAGGGCGCCGAGTGCCACTGGATCATCCGTGAGGGTACTGGCCGTCGCCGCGGCCAGTCGGATCGACACGCCCATCGGCCGTGTTGGGTCGACCTTCGCGTGCACCGCTGGCAGGTGTCTTCGCAGGCTGTCATCCAGGTCGGCCCAGGTGTCGGCTGGATGGACCAGTGTGGAGTACGTCAGGTGGCCGAGGCCGTCGTCGAGTCGCATGGAGGCCCATCGTGTCGGGTGTCGTGCTGGCGCTCAGGCCACGGGCGGGATGATGCGGTCGGCTCGCAGTCGGTCGAAGAGTCGTGCGAAGGATGCGATGCTCGACTCGTAGCCATCGAAGCCCATGAGCCGGCTCTTGGTCATGCTCGCGAACGTCTCGATCGGGCGGCCCAGGTCGGCGTCGGTGTGCCACCACGAGGCGAGTTCGTCGGCCCGATGGGGTTCGAGGTCGTAGGTGTCGACGATCGTCGCCCAGACGTCGTTCGCGTGGTCCATGCGTCCTTCGAGTGGCGTGGGGTGGCCGGGGTACTCGCCTGGTTCGACACCCAGCAGGGCTGCGACCTCGGGCCACAACTGGCGCCACCTGAAGACCTCGCCGTTGACGCTGTTGAAGGCCTCGTTGCGAGCTTGAGGTGCAGTCGCGGACCATAGGGCATGCTCGCCCAGGAGTTCGGCATCGGTCAGGTCGGTGACGCCGTTGTACTGCTCGGGGCTGCCGGGAAAGACGAAGGGCTCACCAGTCTCGCGACAGATCGCCGCGTACAGGGCCAGCGTCACGCCCATGTTCATGGCGTTGCCCAGCGCGTAGCCGATCAGCGTGTGGGCGCGGTGGACTGACCACGTGTAGTCGTACTCCTCTGCAAGTTCGAACAGCGCGTCCTCCTGGTTGTAGTAGAAGTTGGGGTAGGGCACGCGGTCCTGGGATTCGCGGAACGGCGTGTCGGTCGCGCTCTTCGCGTAGGCCTCGAACGGCCCGAGGTAGTGCTTCAGGCCGGTCATCAGCACCACGTGTTCGACCGGGTTGGTCGTGCACACCACGTCGAGGAGCGATCGGATCATCGCCTCGTTGACCTCGCAGTTCTGTAGTTCCGTTTCCTGCATCGCCCAGGTGCTGTAGAAGACGTGCGTGATGCCCTGGTCGGCGAGCACGCTGTTCAGTCCCTCCTGGTCCGTGACGTCGGCGTAGAGGTGGTCTACGCCGTCGATCTCGTAGCGCTGGGTCCGAGAGAGCCCCAGCACCCTCCACCCGTTCTGCACCAGCACGGTTGCGATGTTGTAGCCAGACAGGCCGGTCGCTCCGACGACGAGTGCCGTGCGCTGTTCGTTCATGGGTCTCTCCGCGGTCGATGTCGGTTGCTGCCGGCGGTGTGAGACCGCGTCGCCAGGCGGCGGCTTGTTCAATGACGTGCACCATCTTCGACGAGCGGACGCCAGCAGTCAAGTAGCACTTAACATAGTGCCAATTCTTGCTATAGTCGTGCGAGTTGTTCACCAACTACGAACACGGACCCGACAGGGAGCGCAGCATGGGACGGCTGGATGGCACCCGGGTGGTGATCACGGGATCCGGCAGTGGCATGGGTCGGGCGTTCGCCGAGGCCTTCGCCACCGAAGGTGCGGTCGTCGGCGTGCTCGACCTGGACGGCAAGGGCGCTGCGGCGGTCGCGGGAAGCCTGGCGAGACTGCCCGGTCGTGGCATCGCACTGACCGCGGATGTCTCGAGCCGCGACGAGGTCGCGAGCGCGCTGGACACGTTCGTCGCTGATGCCGGAGGACTCGACGTCATGTTCAACAACGCCGGGTTCAACCAGCCGATGGGTCTGCTGGACGTCACCGAGGAGAACTGGCACGCCATCATGGACGTGAACGCACTCGGAACCCTTATCGGGATCCAGGAGGCGGCCAAGCGGATGATTCCGGGAGGTGGAGGCAAGATCGTGAACACCTCGTCGGTCGCCGGACGCCAGGGCTATGCCAGCTTCGCGCCGTACTGCGCGAGCAAGTTCGCGGTCAACGCCCTCACGCAGGCGGCGGCACGGGGACTGGCCGAGCACGACATCACCTGCAATGCCTTCGCGCCAGGCGTCGTCGACACTCCACTGTGGGAGCAGTTGGACGCCGATCTCGTTGCGATCGGTGACGCCGAGCAGCCAGGGCAGGCCATGGCCGCCTTCGCCGAGGGCATCTTGCGCGGTCGTCCTGCACTGCCCGAGGACATCGTCGGGACGGCCCTGTACCTCGCATCGTCGGACTCCGACTATCTCACCGGCCAGATCATCATGATCGACGGTGGCATGGTGTTGGTCTAGCCCCTGCCGCGTCGTCGGGCGATCGGCCCTCCATACATTGACATCTTCCGCACTTGCGAAATTGCAACCCCTCAACATCGAGCCCGAGGTCCGGACATGGTCGACAATGGCGTAGTGCATCTGGGCAAGCGGCTCCGGGAGGCCCGCGAGCGCGCCGGCCTGTCCCTGCGCGCCGTTGCCCGCACACTGGATTTTTCACCCTCGTTCGTGTCGCAGATCGAGAACGGGAAGTCCCAGCCGTCAGTGGCGACGCTGTACGCCCTCGCGACGTTGCTGGACGTGCCCATCGACGAGCTGTTCAAGCCGACCCCGGTCGCATCCGACGCCAACGGGACACCGTCCCAGCTGCCAGTCGCAGTGACGGAAGCGGGGGCGGGCCGACCCCAGCGCATCCCGGAATTCCCGGCCGCGGACGGCCGCGATGCCCAAGGGGGCAACCTCGCCGCCCGTTTCTCGATCCAACGTCCGGGGCAGGGGCGCAAGATCGTCCTCGACAGCGGTGTTGTGTGGACGCAGTTGGCGACCAACACCAGCCAGGAACTCGACTTCATCGAGGTTCTCTACCCGGTCGGGTCCAGTTCGACGACGGACGACCGCATGCTTCAGCACGTCGGCCACGAGTACGGCTATCTCATCGAGGGCCAACTCGAGGTCACGGTGGGCTTCGATGTGTACACCCTCGATGCCGGTGACTCGCTTGGCCTGGAGTCGGCGATTCCCCACCTGTTCAAGAACACGGGCGACATCCCGGCCCGGGGCATCTGGTGCGTGCACCACACTCACCCCCAGGGCACAAACTGATCGCTCACACTTGACAACCGGTGCCCGGGCGTTCATTATTGACGAACAGTTCCGCTTGACCGGCGAATGGCCGACGCGCCGTCGCCTGGCGCACCGACGAGGGAGTCCGAGACGATGAAGGCCCTGCGCTTCACCGACGTCGACAACTATGCAGTGGACGACGTGGAGGTCCCGAGCATCGAGGAGGACGAGGTCTTGGTGGCTGCTCGCAGCGTGGGCATCTGTCACTCGGACGTCGAACTGCTCGAGGGCCGCTACATCATCCCGTTCCAATACCCCATCATCCCGGGGCACGAGTGGGCAGGTGAGGTGGTCGATGTCGGCCGCAAGGTGACGGCCTTCGACGTGGGTGACCGGGTCGTGGGCGAGTGCGTCATCGGGATGGAGCACTTCGGATTCAGCATCAGCGGTGCTGCTGCCGAGTACTTCGTGGCCAAGGAGTCATGGCTGCACGCACTTCCCGACGAGTTGTCGTGGACTCAGGGAGCGCTGGTCGAGCCCTTCAGTTGCGGCTACTACGCCACCGTCCGAGCCGGCAATGTCGACGCCAGTGACCATGCCGTCGTCCTGGGTGCCGGCCCGATCGGGCTGGGCGTGGTGGCGGCGGCGACGGCCAAGGGTGCCCAGGTCCACGTGGTCGACCCGTCGAGTGAACGAGCGGAGCTGGCCCGCCGCATGGGCGCGGTCGCGACGTGGGACCCGACCGAGGACGGTGTCGAGGAACGACTGCGAGACGCCACCGATGGCCTCGGCGGGACCGCGGTCTTCGAGGCCAGTGGCAATCCGACGGCCATGGCCGACGCGCTCCGGCTGGCCGCCTTCCGGGCTCGCGTCGTCTTCATCGGCATCGACGTGGGCAGCGAGGTGGCGGCGCCGCTGGGCATGATCCAGTCCAAGGAACTCGACATCAAGGGCATCATCGGTTCGCCGGGCGTGTGGCCGCAGACGCTTCGGTTCCTCGCCAACAGCGGGGTCGACCTGACGCCCGTCGTCACCAGCCAGTACGAGCTGGGCTCGGCCGACGACGCGCTCGGCGCGGTGCTCGGCGACCGCTCCCAGGTCAAGGTCCACATCACGTCCGCCGCCGGCGCATGAGTCGCCCCGACGCGGGCGTCGTCATCCAGCAGCCGACACGGGAGACGCCATGAAGGCTGGAGTCCTGCACGGGACCCGAGACCTGCGGGTCGAAGAGGTTGCCGACCCGACCCCCGGGCCCGGTGATGTCCTGGTCGCCGTGGCCTACAACGGATTGTGCGGCACCGACACCTCGGAGTACGGCCGCGGGCAGAAGATGGTGCCCCTGGCGGCACGCCATCCCGGCAGCGGCCACGTCGGTCCGACCATCCTCGGGCACGAGTTCGTGGGGGAGGTGGTCGACGCCGGCCAGGATGCTCGCCACCTCGTCGGGCAGCGCATCGCTTGTGGCGCTGGGGTGTCGTGCGGCTGGTGCACCTGGTGCCAGGCCGGGCGGACGAACCTCTGCGAGGCCTACTACACGCTCGGCCTGAGCACCCACGGCGGCCTGGCGGAACTCGTGGTGGCCCCCGCGGCCACGTGCGTCCGCGTGCCCGACGACTGCAGCGACGACAATGCGGTCCTGGCGCAACCCCTGGCCGTCGGGCTCCACGCGGTGCGACGCGCCAAGCCCGCACCGGGGTCCACCGTGGTCCTGCTGGGCGCCGGCGCCATCGGGTCGTTCGTGTGTGTCGGGTTGGCCGACCTCGACGTGCAGGTCGTCGCGATCGACATCGATGAAGCCCGCCTGGCATCAGTCCAGCGGCTCGGGGCCGACGAGGTTCACGTCGTCGGGTCGGACGCGACCAGCGACGACCTGCGCGCGTTCGTGCCGGCAGGCGCCGACGTCGTGTTCGAGACGTCCGGGGCGCCGGGCGCCGCGGCCCGAGCGGCAGATCTGGCCGTGCGGGGCGGCCGCGTGGTGCAGGTGGGCATGCCGTCCCAGCCCCAGGAACTCGACCTCGCGTCCCTCGTCCTGCAGGAGATCGACGTCCGCACCACGGTGGCGCACGTGTGCGACCATGACCTTCCGGCCGCCCTCGACTTGTTGACCGGCCGCTCGCTCGTCGACGACCTGGTGGGTCGTGTTGTGGCACTCGACGACGTTGTGTCCGACGGGCTGGAACCCATGCTGGACGGCACCGCCGGTGGCAAGGTGCTCGTGGAGGTGGCACATGGCTGACGTCGGCATCCTCGGCACTGGACGCATGGGCGCCGCGATGGCCCGCAAGCTCTACGACGCCAGTCACGACCTGGTGCTGTGGAATCGCACCAGGCCGGTGGCCGACGACCTGGCACAGGCACTCGATGGGGTGCCGCTGGTCGTGGACCGACCGGCAGACGTCGTCGCTGCAGCCGGTGTCGTGCTCTGCGTGCTGGCCGACGGCGATGTGACCGAACAAGTGGTGCTTGACGACGAAGTGCGAACTGCGCTCCGCGACGAGAGCGTCATCGTCGACATGGGCACGAGTGGTCTCGAGACTGCCCGCCGACTGGCCGCAGCCCACGAGGCCGGTCCGGGAGCATTCCTCGACGCACCGGTCTCCGGCAGTGTCGCCACGGTCCTGTCAGGGCAACTGTTGGTCATGGCGAGCGGCGACGAAGACGTGGTCGATGATGTCGAGCCGATCCTGGGTGCGTTCGCCAAGCAGGTCGTCCGGCTGGGGGAGGCCGGCAACGGGCAGGCGATGAAGCTCGCCGTCAACCTGGTGGTCCACGGCCTCAATGCCATCCTCAGTGAGGCCCTCGCCGTGGCGGAGTCCGCCGGCATCGAGCGCGAGACGGCCTACGACGTGCTGTTGAACAGCGTGGTCGCCTCGCCCTACGCCGAGTACAAGCGGTCAGCCTTCCTCGACCAGGACGCGACCGTTGCCATGACGCTTGGGCTCGTCGACAAGGACCTTGGCCTGATCCGGGCGATGGCCGCATCCCTGGGCGTGCCGGTGGAGGTCACCGACGAGGTTGCGGCCTCCGTGGCCGGGGCGTGCGACCGCGGCCGTGCCGACCAAGACATGGCGCGACTCCGTGCCGACATCATGGACCGGGTGGCGCGGCCGCACGTCTGACGTCGCGACGGCAAGGCCCGCCCGGGTGTTCGCGTTCGGTGCACGAAATGTCGCCGTACGCAGGTTGCGAGTGAACACCCAAACCCCGCATTTTTGGTGTTTCTCCCTACAAATTGAGCTGCTGCTAGCGCGATTGACAAAAGTGTTGCATATATGTAAACACCCATGTAGCGTGACTTCACAATGCAGGCCGGGTTGAATCCGGCACAGACACGACGACGACCGGGAGGTCATCGTGGCGCCGTCGCAGGGAGGTGGGTTGCGGGCCCTGGTCCCATCGCGGGAGCTTGGCACGGTGTTGGTCGGCACCGCCGCCCTGTTCCTGCTCAGCTGGCTCGTCGTCCCAACGAGCGTCGCGCCGGGCACTCTGCGCGGCATGCTGCCGTTCGCTGCCATCCTGGCGGTGGTCGGGTTGGGCCAGACCCTCGTTGTCCAGCAGGGCGGCTTCGACCTCTCGGTCCCCGGGGCCGTGTCCCTCGCCGTCGTGATAAGCACCCACCGACCGGCCGGCAACGACGACCTGTTGCTCGGCGCCCTTGGCATCGTGCTGGTCGCGGCCATCGTCACGGGCCTGGTGAACGGGTTCGTGGTGGCCCGGCTCGGGCTCAACCCCATCGTGGCCACGCTCGGTACCAACGCCCTGCTCTATGCCGTTGTCTTCTGGATGTCGGGCGGGACGCCGCGACAGACCACCGACCTGTTGTCCGACAGCATGCGGGCACGCGTCCTGGGTGTTCCCACGACGGTGGTCATCGCCGTCGTGCTGGTCGCCCTGGTCACGACGCTGATGAAGTCGACGGTCGCAGGCCGCAGGTTCGAGGCCGTCGGCGCGAGCGCTCCGACGGCACTCACGGCCGGCCTGTGGGTCCGAGGACACCGCGCCAGCGCCTACCTCTGGGCGCAGGTCCTCTACGCGATCGCCGGTGTGATGCTGGCCGGGATCCTTACCCAGCCGACCGCGTTTCAGGGTGACAACTACTTGCTGCCGTCCGTCGCGGTCGTGGTGCTGGGCGGGACGTCCCTGCGCGGCGGCAAGGGGTTCTTGGTCGCCACAGCCATCGCCGCCCTGTTCCTGACCCAGCTGCAGCAGTTCGTGTTGGCGCTGGGCGTGAGCTTCGCCGTCCGCTCACTGGTCGAAGCCGGCGTGTTGGCAGTCGGCGTGGCGCTCTACACCGTTGACACCCAGGACATCAAGCTTCGCATTCGCAGCCTCCGGGCAGCCCAATGAGCGTCGTCAGGCGACTGCGACAGGTGGCTGCGGCCACCCCCCGCGAGCGACGTCGTTCGCACGATCCGGCCCCGGCCGGCGCCACCGAGATCGGTCATCGAGACCGTCACCAACACCGCATCGGGACACACCGGTGCACGGAGAAGGGAACACCCGCATGATGCCCAGGACCAGCAAATTCGGACGACTGCTCGTCGTGCTCGGGAGCGTGGCGCTGGTAGCCAGCGCCTGTTCGAGTGACGACGGCGACAGCACCAGCGACGATACGGAATCGTCGGCTGCCGCCACCGAGGAGGCCACGACGGAGGCCATGACCGAAGACATGACCGAGGCCAGCAGCGAGGCTGGCGACGAGACCGTCGCAGCCGAGGACGGCGACGTCCCGGCGTGGTGTGGACCGGACGAGATCACGCTCGGGTTCACGGATGGCTTCGGCGGCAACAGCTGGCGAGTCGTCACCACTGAGTCGGCGCGCCAGGAGGCCGAGAAGTGTCCGAGTGTCACGGAGTTGCTCTACGCCGACGGCCAGGGCGACACGCAGAAGGCCATCTCTGACATCCAAGGCATGGTCGCGACCGGAGCCGATGCAATCGTGGTGTTCCCGGACGCCGGCGACGCGATGCTGCCCGCCTTGCGCAGCGCCTACGAGGCTGGCGTCGTGACGGTTCCGTACCGGGTCGACCCCGGCGGGACCGCCGGCGAGGACTTCGACATCTTCATCCCGTCGACGTTCGTCGAGGACGGCCGAAGCTGGGGTGAGTGGATCGCCGAGGTCCTGCCTGACGGCGGCAACGTGTTGTTCCTCAGCGGCCCGGCAGGCAACAGCCAGGGCGTCGACGAGCGAGCTGGTCTCGAGGAGGTCCTCGAACCACTTGGTGGCTTCGAGTTCATCGGAGAGCAGCCGTTCGAGGTCACCAACTGGGACCCAGCCCTCACGCAGGAGGTCCTGACGTCAGCGATCTCCCGTTTCGAGGAGATCGACGTCATCGTGTCGGACTTCGGACCGTCGCTCGTGGGTGCCCTGCCGGTGTTCGAGGAGAGCGGTCGTTCCATCCCCGCGTTGGCCACGTCAGACGGCAACGCCCTCGGGTGCTTCTGGGAGGAGAACCAGGCCGACAACCCGGACTTCGACCTGTTCACAGTCGAGACGGGCAACGACCATGCCCGGCTCGCCATCCAGTGGGCCGTCGCACTCGCGACGGGCGGTGAGACGCCCGATTCCGAGGAGTTCGTCGCCCAGCCCTTCGAGAACAGCCTGACGGATGACCCCAACCCGGTCACGTGCTTCCCCGACCTGCCAGGTGACATCTACGTGTCGGCCGACATCCCGCCGGAGGAGCAGGCCGAACTGCTGGGCTGATTGGCACCAGTGCCGGACTCCGTCCGGTCCCGGCCAGAACATGGTCGGGACCGGACACCCACCAACGATGCATGAGAGGGTCGTCGTCGTGACGGAATCGTCCGAGTTGTTGGAGTCGGTAGTGACTCCCACGATCGCCATGCGCGGCATCACCAAGAACTTCGGGGGCGAGACGGCGCTCGAGGACGTGCACCTGGAGGTTCGGCCAGGTGAGGTGCACGCCTTGCTGGGCGAGAACGGGGCCGGCAAGTCGACGCTCATGGGAGTCGCGTCGGGCACACTCCAGCCTGACGGGGGCTCGATCACCGTCGAGGGAGCCGCCGTCGAGTTCCTCACGCCCAATCTGGCCACAAAGTTGGGCATCGGGATCGTGCACCAGCACCCGCGGCTCCTTCCGGACCTGACCGTCGAGGAGAACCTGCAGTTGACGGTTTCCGCCGACCGTTTGGGCGAGGATCCGCGACGCGGGATGCAGCAGGTCCTGGACGTAGTGCGGTTCGACCGACACCTGCGTGATCGCGTCGACAGCCTGACCGTGGCCGAGTCCCACCTGCTGGAACTCGCCAAGGCTTTGGCGCTCAAGCCCGCGCTCCTGATCCTGGACGAGCCCACCGCCTCGTTCGGTCGCGACGAGGTCGAGACACTGTTCGACTTGGTTCGTGAGGTCGCTGCGCGTGGCACAGCAGTGGTGTACATCACGCACCGACTTGCAGAAGTCCGCATGATCGCGGACCGGGTCACCGTGCTGCGGGACGGCCACAACCAGGGGACGGGACGCGTCGATGAACTCACGGATGACGACGTCCTGCGCATGATCGTCGGACGAGAACTCGACCATCCGTTCCCGCCCAAGTCCGAGGTGGGCGATGACGCGCCCACCGTCCTGGAGGTCGAGGGTCTCAGTGGGGACGACTTCCACGACATCAGCCTGTCGTTGCGTCGCGGGGAGATCCTGGGTGTCGCGGGTGTCGTCGGCAACGGCCAGACGGCGTTGCTGCGCGCCCTTGCAGGCCTGGATTCCAGCACCGGTGTCGTGAGCCTGCAGGGTCGGTCGAGCAGTCCCAGGGAGTTGGCAGCCGTGTCGGCGTACATGCCGGCCGATCGCCACCGTGAGGGACTCGTCATGGAGTTCTCCGCACGCGAGAACGCGGCGCTCAGTTCGTTGCCGCGGTATCGCGGGCCGCTGCGTCTGCTCAGCCGCAGGTCGGAACACGACCATGTCGAGCGCGAGTTCACGTCGCTCGCGGTCAAGGCCCCGTCGATCGAGGCACCGGCATCGTCGCTGTCCGGCGGCAACCAGCAGAAGGTCGTGACGGCCCGGGCGCTGCTCTCGGAGCCAGCCGTCCTCGTGGCCGACGAGCCGACCCAGGGGGTTGACGTCGGCGCGAGAACCGAGATCTACCGTATTCTGCGTGAAGTCGCCGCCAACGGGACGCCAGTTGTCGTGGCCTCCTCCGACGCAGCCGAACTCGAGGGTCTGTGCGATCGGGTGGTCGTGATGTCGCGGGGACGCGCCGTCGCGGTCCTCGACGGTGCCGACGTCGCCGAGGAACGGATCATCACCGCCGCGGTTGCGTCGGACGTCCATGACGACTCGAAGGCGACGGCCGAGGCGAGGGCCTCCACGCCCCTGCGTCGCTTCCTGACGGGGGACCACGCTCCGGTCGTGGTCCTCGCCCTGGTGATGCTCGGGCTGGGCGCGTACCTCTACTTCGACAATCCGGCCTACTTGTCGGCGTTCAACATCACGTCGGTGCAGATGCTGGTGGCGGCCGGGGGCTTCATTGCGCTGGGCCAGACGGCGGCGCTATTGACCGGCGGACTCGACCTGTCGGTCGGCCCGCTGGCCGGCTTCCTGGTGGTGGTTGGATCGTTCTTCCTCAACGAGTCAAGTGGCGGCGGGGCGATGGCCCTGGGGTTGGTGGTGATGGTCGTCGCCGCAGCCGCCGTCGGACTCGTCAACGGCTCGTTGGTGCGATTCGTGCGCTTCACGCCAGTGGCCGCGACCTTGGTCACCTACACCGCCCTCGGTGGGCTCAGCTTCCTGTTGCGGGAGTCACCGGGAGGGATCATGGCGCGGTCGGTCACCGACGTGATCGGCTTCAAGATCGGGCCGATCCCGGTTGCCTTCATCGTCTTGGTGGTGCTGAGCATCGCGCTCGAGTACCTGCTGCGACGTTCCCGCTGGGGCCGTGAACTGCGCGCGATCGGTTCCAACGAGGAAGGGGCCCGACAGGCCGGGGTCCAAGTCGACCGAACCGCCCTGATGGCCTACGTGCTCGTGTCCCTGCTGACGTTCCTCGGGGCGCTTGTCCTTGTGGCGCAGATCGGGATCGGTGACCCCGCCCAGGGCGTGGGCTACACGCTCAGCAGCATCACTGCCGTGGTGCTTGGCGGGACCAGCCTGCTCGGGGGACGTGGCACGTTCGTGGGCTCCATGCTCGGTGCAGGCCTGATCGTCCAGGTGATGAACGCCACCACGTTCCTGGGACTTTCCCAGGTCTGGCAGTACTTCTTCCAGGGCGCCTTGATCGTTCTCGCAGCCATCATCTACAGCCAGGTTCGCGGCTCGAGAGCCTGACCCGACCACAGGAGACTGACGTGAAAGCAGCGCGGTACTACGGCAAGGAAGACCTGCGGATCGAGGACGTCGACGTTCCCCGGATCAAAGAGGACGACGAACTTCTCGTGGAGGTGGCCCTGTGCGGCATCTGCGGGACCGACCTGCACGAGTTCGACGTCGGTCCGATCGTCACCCCGACCGAGCCCCACCCCCTGACCGGCGCCGTGCTGCCCCAGACGATGGGGCACGAGTTTGGCGGCCGGGTCGTCGCGGCAGGCCCGGCCACACGCGGTGCGGAGGTGGGAGACCGGGTCGCCATCATGCCCGCGATCGTCTGCGGGCGCTGCTACCACTGCCGCCGCGGCAACGGCCACCTCTGCTCGAGGTTCGCCTGCACCGGCCTCAGTTCCGAGACCGGTGGCCTGTCGCAGTACGCCGTTGTCAAGGACTACCAGGTCGCCACGCTCCCCGACGACGTGTCGGACACCGAGGGCGCGCTGATCGAACCCGCGTCCGTGGCTGCGTACGGCGTCGAGCGTGCCGGCATCAGGGGCGGCGACACCGTGCTCGTGACCGGGGCTGGCCCGATCGGACTGCTCAGCGCGTTGTATGCCTCCGCCGTCGGGGCAGCGACGGTCGTGGTGTCCGAGGTCAATCCACAGCGAGCCAAGGTGGCCGCCGAGCTCGATCTCGGACCGGTCGTCACACCTGATCAACTCGCCGACACGGTCGACGAGCTCACACAGGGCGTGGGCGTGGACCTCGCCGTCGAGTGTTCAGGAACGACCCCCGGGCTGTCGGGTTGCCTCGACAACGTCCGGCGCAGCGGGGCCGTCGTCCAGACCGGCCTGCACACACGCCCGGCCACCATCGACGCGATGCAGTTGTCGGAGAAGGACGTGAGCCTTCACGGCAGTTGGTGCTGGCGCATCACCGACTGGGACCGGACGATCCGGTTGGTCGCGGCGGGGAAGTACCCGGTAGCCAAGGTCGTGAGCGCCACCATCTCGCTCGACGACGTCGTCGAGGACGGCTTCCGAGCGCTGCTCGATCCCGAGGGCCACGAACTGAAGGTGCTGGTCGACCCCCGGTGACGCATGGATCCACGCCGACACACCCGAGTACAGGAGCGACACCATGGCACTCCAAGCCATCCACCACGCAGGCCTCGTGGTCACTGACCTCGATCGATCCATCTACTTCTACCACGACATCCTCGGACTCCCGTTCGCCAACGAGCCGACCCCATGGTTCGCGGGTCCTGACCTCGCGGCCGGCGTCGGCGTCGAGGACGCCGAACTCAGGCAGGTGTCGATGTGGGTCGGCGAGCACTCCACCATGGAGCTGATCGAGTATCGCAATCGCCCGCCGTCGAACACCACTCCGATCCCCAACCACCACCTGGGGGCTGCCCACGTCTGCTTCCTGGTCGAGGACGTGCACGTCAGGAAGCAAGAACTGGAGGCACAGGGCGTGCAGTTCTACTCCGACGTCAACGTCGTCGACGACGGACCGTTGGCCGGCTGGCGTTGGGTGTACTTCAGCGACCCGGACGGTCTGGCCCTCGAACTCGTCGAGATCGCCTACTACCTCGAGGAAGAACGATCACGAGCCGCGCAGGAGTACCTGCGGACTCGGCCGGCACTCGAGTCCCTGCCACCCCTTGCGTGACACCCCGGGGGGCCACGGCCCCGTACGACCTCCACTTCTGACCACGAAGGCACGACGATGACTGCAGCGACCTACGGCCAGATGGGCGTCGACTGGGAACACCGGATCGACCTTCCGAGGCTGCGTGACGAACGGCTTGGCAAGCTCAAGCAGGAGCTCGAGGCCTCGAGCCTTGGTGCGCTCCTGGCGTTCGACTTCAGCAACATCCGATACATGACTGCGACCCACATCGGGACGTGGGGCATGGACAAGCTCATTCGCTTCTCCCTGCTGCCGCAGGGTGGCGAGCCGATCGTCTGGGACTTTGGGTCTGCTGCCAAGCACCACCAGATGTACTCGACATGGCTCGACGAAGCGCACGCTGGTCCCGGTGAGGACGTCGTGGTCGGATCCGGTGCACGCGCCGGTATCTCGACGCTGCGTGGTGCGATCCCTGCCGGTGCAGGCCGGGCACAGGACGTTGCCCGCAAGATCCATGACGAGTTGCGCAAGTTCGGTCTCGAGAACGAGCCCGTCGGGATCGACATCCTCGAGCCTGCGGTGCTGTTTGCACTGCAGGATCTCGGGATCGAGGTGGCCGATGGCCAGCAGGTGTTCCTCGACGCGCGCCGGATCAAGACGCGTGACGAGATCGGGTTGCTCACCCAGGCATGCTCGATGGTCGACGCTGCCTACGAGGAGTTGTACGAATTCCTCCGTCCGGGCGTGCGCGAGAACGAGTGTGTCGGACTGGTCAGCAAGGTGCTGTACGACCTGGGATCGGAACACGTCGAGGGCGTCAACGCCATCTCCGGCGAGCGGTGCTCGCCGCACCCGCACGTCTTCTCCGATCGGCTGATCCGGCCCGGTGACCCCGCCTTCTTCGACATCCTGCACAGCTACAACGGGTACCGCACCTGTTATTACCGCACGTTCGCCGTTGGCAGTGCAACGGCGGGGCTCCGGGATGCCTACAAGCGGAGCCGCGACTACATCGACCATGCCATTGACCTCGTGAAGCCGGGCGCCACGACCGCGGACATCGTCTCGGTGTGGCCTCGTGCGGAGGAGTTCGGGTTCCCCAGTGAGGAGGCCGCCTTCGGCCTGCAGTACGGCCACGGGGTCGGATTGAGCATCTGGGAACGTCCGGTCTTCAGCAGGATGACGTCCCTGGACAATCCGGAAGTCCTCGAGGAGGGCATGGTCTTCGCACTCGAGACCTACTGGCCGGCATCGGACGGGTGGCGAGCAGCCCGCATCGAGGAGGAGGTCTTGGTCACCGCCGACGGCGCGGAGGTCATCACCAAGTTCCCGGCGGAGGACCTGATCGTGGCCGGCAACCGGTACTTCACCGCGACCGGTCCGCTGCCGGCGATGCGAAGCGCGCAGTCTCGACCGGACACCTCGGAAGGTTGACCATGCACACGCCACTTTCAGATCACCAGTATGGCAACCACAGTCCTGTCCTCCCGCCGGTTCTTGACCCGGCCACCGACGATGCCGACATCACGATCGAGGATCGGTTGGCGATCTACCGCAAACTCCAGGTCATGAGGCAGTTCGAGCAGCGCGCCTACGACCTGTTCATGAAGGGCCTCGTCAAGGGGACCAGCCATCTCTCGATCGGCATGGAGGCCATCGCCGCAGGCTTTGGCCAGGCGATGCGTCCTGACGACTACACCTTCGCGACCTATCGCGGCCACGCGCACACCCTTGCCCGGGGAGTGCCCATGTCGCCGGTGCTGGCCGAGCTCCTGGGTCGTGGCAACGGGCTGATGGGCGGCAAGGGCGGGTCGATGCACCTGACCAGCGTGAAGCACGGCATGATGGGCTCCTACGCCATCATCGGTGCTCACCTCGCAATCGCCAACGGTGCAGCGTTCTCGGCGCAGTACCGGGGCACCGATCAGGTCGCCGTGTGCTTCTTCGGCGACGGTACGACCAACATCGGGGCATTCCACGAGGCGCTGTCCTACGCCGCCACCTTCCGGCTGCCCACCGTGTTCGTCTGCGAGAACAACCTCTACATGGAGTACACGTCGATCCAGGACGTCACGCCGGTGGCGCGGCCGGCCGCCGATCGCGCGTCCGCCTACGGACTCGAGGCTCGCCGGATCGACGGCAACGATGCCGACGCGTGCTACCTGGAGGCGCGAGCCGCGTTCGACCGTGCCCGTGCGGGCGAGGGCCCGTCCCTCATCGAAGCGCTCACCTACCGGCACGGCGGGCACTCGCGCGCAGACCTGGGCGAGTACCGCCCACAGGAGGAGGTCGAGGCCTGGATGGCCCATGACCCGATCGACATCTACCGCGAACGGCTGAAGCGGCTGGGAGTCGATGCCACCGAGTTGGAGCAGGTCGACGACGACGTCGCCGAACAGGTCGAACAGGCGACCCAGGAAGCCAAGGACGGCCCGGAGCCGGAGCCGCGTTCCGCGTTCACCGAGGTCTGGGCAGACGGAGGTTCGTCATGGCGGAACTGAACTACCGACACGCGGTCGCGCAAGGCATCCGACAGGAGATGGCGCGGGACGACGACGTGGTGCTGATCGGCGAGGATGTGGCCGGCGCGGGCGGCGTCTTCAAGACCACGGGAGGACTGCTGGACGAGTTCGGCCCGCGGCGGGTCATCGACACGCCGATCGCGGAGCAGGCCATTCTCGGCGCGACGATGGGCGCCGCGATGACGGGGCTTCGCCCCATCGCCGAGATCATGTTCTCCGACTTCTTCGCCGTCTGCTGGGACATCGTCGCCAACGAGATCGCCAAGACCCGCTACATGACGGACGGCCAGGTCTCCTTGCCGCTGGTGATCAAGACCGGCAACGGGGGCAGCCTTCGTTTCGGTGCCCAGCACTCCCAGTCCGTGGAGAACTGGGCAATGATGGTGCCGGGCATCAAGGTGGTGGCGCCGTCCACGCCCCGGGACATGGTGGGATTGATGGCCGCAGCCGTGCGCAGTGACGACCCAGTCCTGATGTTCGAGCACAAGGGCCTGTATGCGTCGAAGGGCGAGGTGCCCGATGGCGAAGTCGTGGACGAACTCGGGACCGCGGCGATACGACGGTCTGGCGCGGACGCCACCATCGTCGCACTGGCCCTAATGGTGCCTCGCGCGCTCGAGGCAGCCGACCAGCTCGCCGAGAAGGGCATCGAACTCGAGGTCATCGACCTGCGCTCGTTGGTGCCGCTTGACACCCAGGCCATCATCGACTCGGTGGCCAGGACCGGGCGCCTGTTCACCGTCGAAGAGAACCCCCGGTTGCTGGGGTGGGGTGCAGAGATCGCGTCCATCGTCGCGGAGGAGTGCTTCTGGGACCTCGATGGTCCCATCGAGCGGATCACCACACCGCACGTGCCACTTCCTTCCGCGGCGTCGCTCGAGGACCTGGTCATCCCGTCCGCGGACGAGATCGCCACCAGGGTCTTCAAGTCGCTCAACTCGTGACCGGATCCGAGCCACCGGCGACGCGTGGCGGCCCAGAGACCCGGCCCCGTTTGGCGATCGACGGCGCCCGACGCCCGCACGTCGGACCGTTCAGGCACCTTCACTCGCCCCGGGTCCGTCGGCGGGCGCATGAACTGGACGTCGACCTCGAAGAGATCACGGGGACAGGTCCTGGCGGGTCAGTGCGACCTGACGACCTCGAGCGAGAGTTGGCAACCGGAGTGGGCCAGCAGGTCCACTCGCCGTCCGGCGCCGGCATGACGCCACGCCTCGCCATCGACGGCCCTCGTCGGCTCCGGGTCGCTCGGTTCCGGCACGCACACTCGCCGCGGGTGCGCCGACGGGCCCGAGCATTGTCGGTCGACCTGGGCAAGGTCGACGGCACCGGGCCGAGTGGTCGGGTGACGCCGGCCGACGTGGAGACTGCCGCGGCATTCTGGGAGCCGCACGGACACGCCCCGCTTGTGGCGATGACCGCAGGCCAGGCACATCGTGCCCCCGAGCGAGGCTCGAGCCGAACGGTCGCACTGGACCTTGGTGGCGCCGTGGTTGCCTGGCAAGCGCTGGCCGAGCTGTCCCCGCTCGAACCGTCGGTCTTCGACGTCGTCGCGCACGCGATCATCGCCACGCTGCAGACCTTCGCGGCCACGATTCGGCCGGGCCATGACGGACCGATCGCGTCGGCCGTGGCACGGGGCGACGTCGGTGAGTGGACGGTGCTTCTGGATGGTCACGACCTGACGGGTGGTGGGATGCTGCGCCGGGTGGCCGAGACGGCGCCTGCGGGGCACCACCCAGTGCGGCCGGAGGGGGCTGCAGCGTTCGTGACGATCCGCGAATGGCGGGTCCGGCCGCAGACGGACGCGCCTGTCCGACACGACGATGTCGACCTGGCCGTGGTCCTCGGTGCCGTCGAGTCACGCACGATGCTCGGCAGGGACGACCTGGGCTACGAGACGGCGACCATTCGACCCGGCGCGGACCTCGTGCTTCGCCATGACCCGACGACCGTGAACACAGCGGCGATCGACGGCCTCGTCAGCGCACTGCAGCGGCGACTGCGCACCATCCATCGCTCCCCGAGCATGTGACCCGTGGCGACTGCTCGGCACGACGGGGTCGCCGACCCGCCATACCAGGAGTAGGCCATGGCACAACACCCCGTGCGCATCGCCGGATCGCCGGTCACGACGGCCGAGTCGTCAGAGGTCCGTTCGCCCTACGACGGTCACCTCATCGGCAGTGTCCCGCGATGCACCGCCAGCGACGTCGACCGGGCGGTCGAGGCCGCCATGTCAGGGCTGCGACACCCCATGCCGGCGTGGCGTCGTGCCGCCGTCCTCGACCGAGCCGCGGAACTGATGGCCGACGGGGAGATCTTTGAAGAGTTCGCCCGCACCGTCGCGCTGGAGTCGGCGAAACCCATCAGGACCGCTCGCGCGGAGGTGGAGCGCTGCATCTCGACGTTTCGGTTCTCGGCCGCCGAGTGCCGCACACTCTCGGGAGAGGTCCTGCCGCTGACGGCGGCCGCGGCCGGGGAGGGTCGCCTCGGATTCACGTTGCGGGTGCCGGTTGGCGTCGTCGGGGCGATCACCCCGTTCAACTTCCCGCTCAACCTCGTCGCTCACAAGGTGGCACCGGCGATCGCGGCAGGCTGCCCGATCGTGGTCAAGCCCGCGGGCCAGACCCCGTTCTCCGCAATCAAGTTGGCCGAGTTGCTGCTGGATCGGTGTGGTCTCGAGTCCGAGTTCCTCCACGTGGTCACAGGCGCCGGACGCGACGTCGGTGCGGCACTCGTCGACCACGGGGACGTCGCCATGATCACATTCACCGGGTCGCCGGAGGTGGGATGGGGGATCAGGGCGTCTGCGCCCCGCAAGCGGGTATCGCTCGAACTGGGCAACAACGCACCCGTCATCGTCCAGCCAGACGGTGACTGGATGGCAGCGGCCGCTCGTATCGCGTCGGCAGCCACCTCGCATGCCGGACAGTCATGCATCTCGGTCCAGCGGGTCTTCGTGCACAAGGAGATCGGCGATGCCTTCACGGCGGCGTTGGTAGATGCCGTCGCGTCACTCGTCGTCGGGGACCCCATGGACGACCGCACCGACGTCTCCTCGCTGATCGACGAAGCCAACCGCGAGCGCGTCGTCTCCTGGGTGCAGGAGGCGGTTGGGGACGGTGCCGCCATCGCGACGGGTGGTGACGTCACGGATGACGGCGTGCTGCGGCCGACGGTGCTCGTGGACGTGGCGCCTGAGATGAAGATCTGCGCCGACGAGGTCTTCGGCCCCGTGCTCGGTGTCCAGCGCTACGACGATGTGGAGGCTGCCTTCGCCATGGCCAACGACACCAGGTACGGATTGCACGCCGGAATCTTCACGTCCGACCTCGCCACGGCCAGGCGGGCGATCGAGGTTCTCGACTTCGGTGGCGTGATCGTGAACGACGTGCCCACGTGGCGGGCCGACCAGATGCCCTACGGGGGCCTGCGCGACTCGGGCAACACCCGCGAAGGACCGGCCTATGCCGTCCGCGAGATGACCGAGATCCGTTCGATCGTGCTGTCCTAGTTGTGTGGCGCCGTACCCCGGCCCCGGGGGCGCGAGGACGACGACGCTGAACGCCGTGAACAGGCGCGTCACAGGAGTTGTGTCACCCAAGTGACGAAACCACTCTCCGACGCCGGCAACGGCACCGAGACGATGGCGCCGGGAAACATGTGCCGCGAGCATGACCAGCCACGCAGCTGATCGCCGGTCCCACGTATCCCGTGGTTCGGCTCGCCGGGGTTGGGGAGGGTCATGTCTGTCCGACTGCTGTCGTGGTCATGTCGTGGAAGCAGGCGGCGAATCGGCTGTCGAGTGGTTGGTGTGGCTGTTGGGTGTCGGGCGGTTCCGGCAGGCGCTCGATGTCGTCGTCGATGTGGGGTGGTTGTGCGGTGGGCAAGGCCGTGCGCAGGGCTTCCGTGAAGGGCTGGCTGGGGTCTGATGGGGAGTGCAATCTGATGGCCCATCGCAGCAGTTGCGTGCGAGCAACAGGCAGCGAGCGGCGTTGCAACCCCGGGACGTCGGTCGTCACCCTGCGGAGAGCCTGCGCGAGTTGGTCGTCGTTGAGTGCGGCTGACACTGCGCGCAGCCACCCGTCGACTCGTTGCCGGTCGCGTTCGGCAGTCTTGCCGGCTTGCTGTCGGGTCGCATCTTCCTGTCGG
>Ga0102946_1000202_pt1 | contig 21127 bp, 15 predicted proteins | sample SalPon2A_A_D1_MG_FD_78209 | JGI IMG/M metagenome (GOLD analysis project Ga0102946, IMG submission 78209) | Soil microbial communities from South San Francisco under conditions of wetland restoration - Salt Pond MetaG R2A_A_D1_MG | ecosystem: Environmental > Terrestrial > Soil > Wetlands | place... | reverse complement strand
TTTGCTGCATACCTGGAGCCTGGCAGTTGAGGAGCAGTACTACCTCCTGTTTCCGTTGTTTCTGATGGTTATGTGGAAGTTTGGCAAGCGCTGGGTATTCGGTTCGTTTGTAGTGGTTGCAATCGCAAGTTTGTTGCTGGCCCAGTGGGGCGCATACAACACCCCAACAGCCAATTTCTTTTTATTGCTAACGCGCGGCTGGGAGTTGGCGATAGGTGCCGTAATCGCGTTTTATTTGTTTTACCGAAAGCCAGGCCGGCAACCGCGGGCTAACCACAAAGCTGTGGCGGAGGTCCTCAGCCTGGTTGGTATGCTGATGATCGGATACGCAGTCTTTGTGTTTGACGAAATTACTCCGTTTCCCGGCTTTTTCGCGCTTGTACCAACTGTTGGCACCGGACTAATAATCTTGTTTGCGACGCCAAATACTGTCGTTGGAAGGTTGTTGAGTCTGAAGGTGCTCGTCGGTATTGGTCTGATCAGTTACAGCGCTTATCTTTGGCATCAGCCATTGTTCGCTTTTGCCCGATATCGCAGCATCACAAGCCCAGATACGTTAACTTTGTTAACGCTTGCCACATTGTCGATCGTGCTCGCTTACCTTAGCTGGCGGTATGTTGAAAAGCCGTTTAGAACGAAAGGTTTATACACCCGCAAGGCTATGTTTAATTTCGCGGCTGTCGGTTCCTTGCTATTTGCGTCAATCGGTATGGCTGGTCACATCAGTGACGGATGGCCCAGTCGGGTAGACGAAGAAATTCAATCTGTCGTAGAAGCTGCGAGGGTACACCAGCGGATCGAGGGGCTATGTTTGTCCAGCACAAATTTGAATGGCCTGGGTGATGAGGCATGCGTTCTGGTTGCAGGCAAAGACAGTTTTGCCTATCTGATGGGCGATTCACACGCCGCGGCGATTGGCAGCGAGCTAAAGAATGCATTTGAGAAGACAGAGTTCGGGCTCATTCAGGCGACGGAGCGGGGGTGTCCACCCGTTCAAGACGTTTTTGTCTACATAACCGATAAACTCAGGTGCTATCAGCATAACGAGGACGTCTATCGGTACCTGGAACAAGCCGACGATATCGAATACGTCGTCCTCGTGGCAAGATGGGCATTCTATACAGAGGCAGGGCGATTCAATAACGGTGAAGGTGGTATCGAGCCATCACAGATACTCTATTTTGACATCCCGGCGCACGAGAAGCCGAATTACCAACCAGGACAGCTTCAACCGGTAAGCTTTAGCGACGCCTATGTCGAATCAGTGACAAAGCTTGTCGAGATGGACAAGAAAGTAATTCTCGTGTATCCAATACCCGAAGTGGGATGGCATGTTCCACGTTATGTAAGAAATTTCTACTTGCGCGACCCGGACTCGGCTTTCTACCTGAGTACAGGCTCAACCAGCTACAGCGTATTCCAGGAAAGAAACCGGACTTCGCGTGCAGCTTTGGACAGCATTGGAGATCACCCAAACCTGTTTCGTATTTATCCAGAGAGGACTCTCTGCGATGCTGATCTGGAAGGCAGATGTATTGTGCAGAAAAATGCTAATCTGCTTTATCGCGATGATGATCATCTGTCCAGCGCAGGTGCAAAATTGGTAGTCAATGAAATCATCAGTGTCCTGGACGATTAATTGTTTTGCAGTTCATCCTATGTATCTCTTAATACAAATTGCCGGGCCACGGAATGATGGTTGACGGCAAATAGCTGGCGGAAACGCCCAAGTCCTATGAGCAAATCCGAGATCATCCTGTTCGGTGCCGGCGGCCACGCGCACGCTTGCATCGATGTTATCGAACAAGACGGCCGATACCGGATTGCGGGCCTGGTCGGAATGCAAGACGAACTCCAGGCTCAACATCTTGGATATTCTGTCATCGCTACTGACGACGACATGCAACGACTGGCAGGAAAGTACCAACAAGCATTCATAACCGTCGGTCAGCTTGAGTCGCCTGACACCCGCATGCGGTTGCTTCAAAGAATTTTGAACCTTGGATTCGCCTTGCCCAGCTTTGTTGCACCAAGCGCGTATGTCTCGAAACATGCACGCATTGAGGCAGGGACTATTGTGATGCATGGCGCGATTGTCAATGCCGGCGCCACCGTGGGTAAAAACTGCATTATTAACTCGCGTGCGTTGGTGGAACATGATGTTGTCGTTGGGGACAACTGTCATGTTTCTACGGGTGCAATTCTCAATGGTAGTGTGCGTGTCGGATCTGGAAGTTTCGTAGGCAGCGGCTGCGTGATTAGAGATCGAATAGCGCTTGGGCAGCGCTGCATAGTAGGAATGGGCTTGTGTGTGCGACATGACCAGGCCGATAACGCCAAGATTATGGATGCCAAGACATCATGACGAATAAAACACTAATTATCGCCGAGGCTGGCGTAAATCATAACGGCGATCTCGATCGGGCCAGGCAATTAATTGACGCAGCGGCTGAAGCGGGCGCCGACCTGGTCAAGTTCCAGACCTTCAATGCGGACCGCCTGGTCACGCGTGACGCGGAGAAAGCCAAATACCAGACAAAAACAACGGACCGTGAGGAATCGCAGCACGGAATGTTGCGGCGCCTTGAACTCAGCGTCGACATGCACAAGGATCTCATTGCGCACTGCAGCAAGCGAAATATCGGGTTTTTCTCAACCGCTTTTGATCTCGAGAGTGTCGATCTGCTGGTCGAACTCGGGCAGGATCATTTCAAGATTCCATCCGGCGAGATTACCAATCTGCCGTACTTGCGTCGTATTGGTGAACGCGGTCAAGCCGTCATTCTGTCGACCGGGATGGCGTCGCTCGGCGATATTGAAGCAGCGCTGGAGGCGCTCGAGCAGGCCGGTACGCCGCGTGCGAGCATCACGGTGCTGCACTGCACTACCGAGTACCCCACGCCCATGGAGGACGTCAATTTGCGCGCGATGCAAAGCATTGCCCGGGCTTTCGACGTGGCAGTCGGTTACTCCGATCACACAAAGGGCATTGAGGTCGCGATCGCCGCCGTGGCGATGGGAGCTTCAATCATTGAGAAGCACTTTACATTGGATCGTAATCTTCCCGGTCCTGACCATAAGGCCAGCCTGGAGCCGGCCGACCTTACGTCGATGGTAACCGCAATTCGCAACATCGAAATCGCCCTCGGCGACGGCATCAAACGCCTGAGCAGCAGCGAGGCCGGCAACATGGCTGTCATGCGCAAGTCGCTGGTTTCCAGCCAGGCGATCAGGGCAGGCGAAGTGTTCACAGACAGAAATATCACGGTCAAGCGCCCTGGAACGGGAATCTCGCCCATGCTCTGGGATGAAGTTGTTGGTCGCAAAGCGACCCGGGATTTTGCAGCGGACGAACTGATCGAGCTTTGAACGACTCGGATTGAGAATAAAATGATCTATATATCGACCGGCGGATTCCGGCAACAGACCGGAGACGCAGTTGCCGCCGAACTATTGCTTGCTGGCATTGATGCTGTGGAGCTATCCGGGGGCGCGTACTCGGCAACGTTGCTGGAAGACCTGCAGCGTCTGCAATCCAAGCTCCGATTCCAAATTCATAACTATTTTCCGCCGCCGGCTGATCCGTTCGTGCTGAACCTTGGTTCGCTGGATCCGGCGATAGGAGACAGGAGCGTGTCTCATGTTGAGCAGGCGCTGCGTTGGTGTGTCGCCCTGGGTGCCGACAGATACAGCTTTCATGCCGGTTTCCTGCTGGATCCAAAAGTTGACGAATTGGGGAAACGCATACCCAGTCGAAAACTATTTGATCGGGATGAAAGTATTGAGGTATTCGTGGATCGGGTGACCCGCCTCGCAAATATTGCGGATCAGGCAGGGGTTAGCCTGATGATCGAAAACAATGTGCTCTCGGCAAAAAATTCACATGAGTTCCCGGCAAATCCGTTGTTGATGTGCGATCCCCGCGAGAGCAGCGATATTCTTGGGCGGCTACCGAACAGCGTTGGATTCCTGATTGACGTTGCGCATCTGAAGGTTTCTGCGAAATCGCTCGACTTTGATCCTGTTGAAATGTTTGATCATTGTTATGACCGAATCGCCGGGCATCACCTTAGTGACAATAACGGGCTGGAAGATTCGAATAAATGTTTTGCAGAAGATGCATGGTTTTGGCCGCACCTAAAGCGCGATGCGGATTATTTTTCTGTTGAGGTGTACGGCTGCACGGCAGCCGAACTATTGGCTCAATCGAAACTGGTCCAGGCTAAGTTGGCCAACTGAACGAGAGTAAATGATGAGACCGCATGACAACTAGAACCAATATCCCTCTGGAAAGCTTGCTTCTTGAATTACCAATAAGCTTTCACGACGCGCTCGAGGCCATAAATGCCAATACTCTCGGGATCGTCTTTTTTGTAGATGACGATCGCAAGTTGATCGGTGCGCTGACCGACGGCGATGCGCGTCGCGACCTGCTCGCCGGAGCGCAGTTGAATGATCTGATCACAGAAGATTCAACATTCTTCAACAAATCCCCGCGTTCCTTACCCGTCGACTGCCAGATCTCAGAGATCTGGAAACTTTTCGAACAGCAAGCGCGGTGCATTCCATTGTTGGACGCAGACCAGCGGGTTGTCGACTATTCCACGCATTCGCGGGTACGCCAGTTCATGGTACTGGAGCCAGACATCGGATCGCAGGAGAAAAGCAATGTAATCGAGTGCGTAACAACGGGCTGGATTTCATCACAGGGCAGATTTATCGGCGTTTTTGAGAAAGCTTTCAGTGACTATCTTGGTGGTGGGCACGCGGTTGCGGTGTCCAACGGCACCGTCGCATTGCAGCTCGCATTGACGACTTTGGGGATTGAGCGGGGAGATGAGGTAATCGTCCCAAACTTTACCTTTGGTGCGAGCATCAATGCCATTATTCACGCAGGCGCCACCCCGGTGCTAGCCGACGTTGCAGACGATACCTGGACTATCGACCTGGAGGATTTACAAAAACGCATCACGCCAAGAACCAAAGCCGTTATGCCGGTGCACATATACGGGCAACCGGCAAGAATGGATGAAATCATGGCAATTGCGTCCGCAAATGGACTTCTTGTGATCGAAGACTGTGCTGAGGCACTGGGTGCGATTTACAAGGAACGGCGGGTCGGTCTGGATGGTCACGCAACCTGCTTCAGTTTTTTCGCCAACAAGACGATTACGACCGGCGAGGGCGGCATGGTGGTGTTCAATGATGAAACTGCCGCCAAACGCAGCCGAGTGCTCAGGGATCACGGAATGAATCCGCAAAAGCGCTATTGGCATGACTATGCCGGATTCAACTTTCGAATGACGAACATGCAGGCTGCAATTGGCGTAGGCCAGATGGAAAGAATTGACATCCTGCTCGATCGAAAAAAATCGATATTTCAAAAGTACGATGCGCTTTTGTCGGAGCAGGACAGCATCAGGCTGCTGCCGAAAAATGATTGGTCGGAAAACTCCTATTGGCTGTACACCATTATTTTGAATGGCTATGCCTCTGAGGTGCGTGACCAACTCATAACAAATCTGGGGTATCGCGGCATCGACGCACGCCCGGGCTTTTATCCCATGCATCTTATGGATCCTTACAAACTTTTTGGCCGCGGCGACTATCCGGTATCCAGCCGCTTGTCAGCGAACTCAATTTCACTCCCTTCATCTTTCGGTCTGTCCGACGATGAAATCGGACACATAGTTGAGATCCTTGTCGACGAGCTTTCGAATTTTGCAGCACAGATGAAGGGGAGTGAGCGGCAAATTGTCTGATAGTTGGGGAATCGTGGGCTGCGCCTACATGGCGAAGGAATACTGCAAGGTATTGATAGCCAGGGGCATTAAGCCGCAGGTCTTCAGCAGAAACCTGACTTCGGCGAATGTTGAGTCTTTCCAGGCGATGTACTCCGATATCGCTGTCAGGCCAATCTCGGATATTGGCAAAGATATCGGGAACTGGCTGGTTTGCACGAACATCGAGTCACACGCAGATGTGTGTGCCAGGCTGGATGGCAACATTTATTGCGAAAAGCCTTATGCAATGACGCCTGACTACGACGCTGGCCGTGACATTATTATCCTGATGAACAGGCGATATTACTATTGGGTCAGCCACATGCGCGAGATAATCGACAGCGGGAGGATAAGCAAAGTTATTGCAGTAATTCCAGAAAAAAGTATTGATGCACTGATCACCCAGAGTATCCACGTAATTGATCTGCTTTGGTATCTTGTCGGACCCTTTCAGGCAGCAAAAAAACTGGGCAGTAGCTCACCGAGTTATTTTCTCTCCACGGATCGACAGATTCCCCTGATCATCAATATGAACTACGGGGCGCATGAAAACTTTTCCATCAGGTTCTACGCCGAGAACGGTGATGTGTATGAAGCGAGGCCGCTGGAAATGTTCGCAGTAGCTGAAGGAATGGAGGTGCGTGAGCCCGATGACGATATTCCGCTAAGATCCTACACGCCGATCGTTCGGCCGTACGAATATCCAGCCACGAACTATAAGCCGGGTCTGGGTGAACTGATCGACGATTTGATCAGTGGCGCCGAAACCAGGCTGCCAGACTTAACAGAGCACCGGCAAATACATGCCTGGATGCAGGACAACATGGTATGAAGATATGTGTTATCGGCGTCGGCAATATCGGCATGCGCTATGTTCAGGGCATTACCCGGAAATTCCCGGAAGCAGAGCTTTACCTGGTCGATAATCCCGCACGGTTGAAAGAGTTGGGGGAGCTCGATTTGGGCGATACGACCTTGCTGGAATCAGTGGGCGACATTAACGTCGATATCGATTTGTGCGTTGTTTCTACGTCCTGTGAGCCGCGCCTCGAAATTTACAAACGGTGCCTGGAAATCAGGCCGCGATACATCATTCTGGAAAAATATCTGTTTACATCCAGGCAGCAATTTCAGGACTGCTTGATGCTCGACAGGGTCCCTACCTTCGTCAATCAGTGGCTATACGGCAGCAAGACATTCGATTGTCTGTTTGAGAAGGAGGCCAGTTCCGTAACGCTTGCTGGTTCATCGTGGGGTCTGGCTTGCAATGCTGTTCACTGGATCGATGTATTCCAGCGTCACATGAACATTGCACAGCTTGCGGTTGGCCGGGACACCTGTGTTACAGATGTTGTTCCCAGCAAAAGAGCCGGCTACGAGGAGATCTACGGCGAACTTGCCTTTGTTGACGAGAACAGTAACAAGGCGTTCAAATTGATTGACCGGAGCGACGACTGCTTTAATGGGGTGATGGAAATCACTGTCGATGACCAGGTCTATGGTTTTGATTACAGTCAGGTCACACTGAACGGACAGACCTTGAGCAAGTTTCCCTATTTCTCCGAAATTTTTGGCGACATTGCAGCTGACATAATCGACACTGGCGAGTGTCATCTGCCGCGGCTGGAAGATTCGATTTCGCAGCACCTGTTGATCGAAGAAGTCTTTGAGGGACTTGATCACCGGCCAAATATTACCTAGGTCTATTGCGCAATCCAGTTGGCCCCACACGCGGGTGGACTGACGCGTGGAAGCATCATTAATGAAAATCTTACTGTTTTGCCATCTCGGACAAATCAAAGAGTACGCGGAGTACGTTAGTGCTCTGAAGCAGGTGGATTCTTTGCAAACGGTACTCCTGGTCACAGGCCAGGAAGAGTACAGGCTAGGCCGACAGATCGGTGTCTTTGACGCAGTCAAGGATATTCTTCCGGAGCAGCAGGAACTGGATGCGGCCGACGATGAAGAATTACTGGCAACTGAGGCATTGCGGCAGCTTGAAGATCGGATCGGCGTTGAATTTGTTAATAGAGATATTCTGCTGGATCGGTTTTTTCGCGGTCAACCGCTGTTAAACATTGATTCGGCCGGCGTGCCATTAGTCTGGAGCGGACTACGAGCCAGGCAATTCATGCATCTTATGGCCAAGCGGCTTGAACAGGAAATTGAAAATTTTGGTCCGGACTTTATGTTTGTTGAGACCAGCTTTGCGCCGACACGTATGGCATGGCGTCTGGCTGGGCTAAAAGGAATACCTGCCGGAGGTTTCATGTCGGTTCGATTTTGGCCGGAGCGCTTATACCTCGAGACCGGCATCGGCTACGATTGGGCCGAGGTCAGGGCGGCCTATAAGAAGATGCCGGAACTGCCCCTGGCGGGCGAAGAGCTGGCCAGGGTGGAAGAACGTTTGCAGGCAATCAGGCGGGAAAAAATCAAGCCCGCATACCTGCAGACCGACCACGCCAAAGGTGCACCAGGGTTTTTCAAAAGACTGCGGGGCGTCCGAACGTTCACGGGTCCGGGTAGCTGGCTAGGAGAAAGGGCCGGTACTGCATTGAGAAATCCGCAGGTATTGCCGAGCAAAGCGTTTTCGCCGTTTGCAAAATTCAAGAGGTTTCGCAGTGGGGCCAGGGCCAAACGCTATCTACTCGGTCACCAGACGCCATTTCGGGATATTGAGAAAAGGAAATACGCGGTCTACTTTCTCCATGTGCAACCGGAAATCACGGTTGAAGGCATGGCGTTTGATTACCAGGACCAGGTCAATACCCTGAGAAATATTCTGGCCGCGCTACCCGCGGACATGCACCTGGTTGTCAAGGAGCACTCGCCAATGCTCGGGTACCGTCCGCTGGATATGTACGATCAATTGGTGCGTATGCCGGGTCTGATTATTGCCGAAACACAGGAGGATTCGCACCGGTTGATTACTCACTCCAAGGTGGTTGTAACACTCACCGGCACCGTCGCACTGGAGGCAATGTTGTATGGCATCCCTGCCATCGTTCTGGGCTCGATTTACTTTGACGCATTCAACGGGATCCACAAACCGCTGAATTTGGACGGCCTCAAAAAAATGCTGTCGGATCCGGATAGTTTAACCGGGGCTACTGAGGAGGATGCGCTGCGGACGCTTGGCAGCATGCTTCGGGCATCGCAGCCTGGCAAGCCTTCCCGGGTTGATGTGACCCCGCGTCCGGTAGACGCCGAATCGGCGCAGGTGATGATGTCCGAAATCAAAAAGGCTTGTCGCCCGGTATGACTGAATCAGCGTCTGCGCAGAACCCGCGGGTTTCCATTGTCATGGCGGCTTACAACGAAGAGCGGGATATTGAAAAAGCGATAGAGAGCATCATTACTCAAACTTTCACCGATTGGGAGCTGATAATTGTCGACGATGGCTCCTCGGACAATACGGTATCCCTGATCCAGGGGTTCGCAGAGCAAGACAGTCGAATCAAACTCGTCTGCAATGAATCCAATCAGGAATTGTCGGCGAGTTTGAACATAGGCGTTGGGCTTGCCAAGGCAGATTTGATCGCCAGGGCCGACGCTGACGATATCAATTTGCCGAATCGATTGGCGAAACAAGTCGAGTTCATGGACGCTAATCCGGATGTTGATGTGCTCGGTACCGCAGCTTATCTTCTGGATGCAGAGGGCAGGCGAGTAAATGCCGTTGTTTACCCTCAAAGCCATGCAGAGCTTACCGAATTATCATTTGTTAAGAATCACTTCTTCCATCCTTCGGTAATCATCCGCAGGCGATTCTTCGAAACAGCTGGATTATATGATCCTGGCTATCCGAATGCAGAGGACAAGGAAATCTGGCTGCGCGGACTGCAGGCCGGCTGCAAATACGCGAATCTGCCAGATCCATTGATCGAGTACAGCACGGACGGGTTTGTAAAAAGTTGGCGCTCGATACGAAAGCATGCGCTTTCCCTGTTTCGCATGGCTAAAAAGCTGGAGGTCAAGCGTGGTTATGCGATGGCACTCCTGTTGTCGGCATACACCGCTGCAATAAAACTGAAGCTCTATAGTCCGCGGTCTTTGCGTATGGGCCCGTCAGCCAGGCAAGTTGAATGAGCCGCCGCCCGCCGATCAGCACTAAACGAGCGTGGATACCCGGCGCAATACCCTTTTTCCTGGTGGGATTTGCTTATTACCTGGTCTCTCCTGCGCTCGTTTATCAATTTATGTCGCACGACAACGAACTCCTGCAAGTTGCCACGGCTTATATCGACTCGGACTACTTCAACATCAGCTATATGTTCGATATGTTACTGATTCTGGGCTCCTTCTTGTGCGGCTATGTTTTGGGCAGAATCGGCACCACGGCCAAGCGTAGTGTGCTGGACTATGGATCTTTCCAGACCAGCTTTCCGCTGCTGCTGGTGATCAGTTTCGGAATCCTGATAACGTACTTTGCAATGGTAGCTGCCGCATCAGGAGGTGGTTTCTTTACGGGCTACAGTACCTACAATGTCCCGATACTCGGGGCATTCTCTACCTGCGTCTTCATGGCGGCCTGGTTCGTGAACTACTTTGTTAGACGAAAAGTCTCGCTGTTGTTTTTAGGCAGCTTCCTCATCTGCTCACTTTTGTTACTTGGGTGGGGTTCACGGATGTACTTCGTCCTTGGTTGTGTGACTCTGTTGCTGGGCGTGGTTTCGGACAATCGTCGACTCCTGAAGAGCCTGTGGCTATATGCGGGAATCGCAGGGTTCTGTATTCTCGTACTCAGTGTCGGCATTTTTCGACAAGGCGGTGTTGATTTTAGCAGTGACCGCTTGGTCGGGATCTTTTTCGCCGAACCACTGTTTACATCAATTTCCGGCTCTCTGTATTTCGAGAATTCAGGCGGGCGCCCAACCTTCGCCTTCCCGCATGACTTGTTCGCATCCGTCATTCATTTTATACCTTCGGCAATTTATCCCAACAAAGTGCAGCTGTTGAGCGAACTGACTTTCAATGAAAATGTTCAATCGCCATTTGGTGCAAAATCGTTGCTCGTCAACCTTTATTCAAACTTCGGACGCTTTTATCCACTGTTTGTAGCAGCAATTGGTGCTTACTACGGATTTCTGTATACGCGAGCCCGGGCCTCTACCTTCTACAGGGCAGTATATTTTTCCGCTTTACCGGTTTTGTTGCTGCTCTTTTTTCGAGAAGGGCTGGCAACAGTAATCAAGGTGCTGGCCTTTAACGGGATGTTGGTGCCAGTGTTTGTCGCGTTCATGCTTATCTGGGTTTCGCCACGCCCGATGGCCGATATCAGAAACAGAGTGTCGCAAGCCAACCTTGATCCATCCCTGTCCGGGCCCCGTTCGTAAGCAGTCCAGCGGGAGGATCGTGATTGGATAAGTTAACTATTCACGCGACCAATGTGACCGGCATGGGGGCATGCCAGGTGGTTGTTTCGTTTCTCGAAGCAATAGAGCAGATGGATACCTCGTACGATCATATTGACTGCTACATCCCCAGAAGCGGTCCATTGGCGAGCTACGTAGCAAAAACCGACCGATTGACCATGCGGCCGTATCGACGCTTCGGCCCAAAGGCTGTCAGTCGACTCATCGAGTGTCTCGTCCCGTCGCTTTTTTTTGATTTCGGAAAGCATGTGATCGTGCTCGGCGACGTGCCATTGCGGACACCGCAGAAGCAGGTTGTCCTGGTGCATCAGCCCAACTTGCAGAGTCCGCGTGTGAATCGGCGGGTGGGCCGCACAATGCTGTTTCGCATCATGCGCACGGTGACCCGGATCAATGCGCGCTACGCCGATTGCGTTATTTCTCAAACCGCAGCAATGGCCTCGGGGCTTCGCAGTTCCTACCAGGACTGGGCTGATCGCGACTGCGTCAAGGTGGTCGGCCAGCCGCCGCCGTCATGGTTTACCTTGCGCCAGTCCGAATCGTTATTGCAGGACGATTCACGTGGATTGCGATTGTTTTATCCGGCCACGGATTGGGCCCACAAAAACCACGAGATTTTCGAGAATCTCGGCGCTTTTGACCTAAGCGATCTTATAGACCGCGTGGTGCTGACATTACCGGCGGAACAGGGCAGCCATACAGCGCCGTGGCTGTACTTTGCCGGGCAACTCGACCACGCGGAGTGTTTGGCTGAATATGAAAAAGCGGACGCCCTGGTATTTCCGTCGTTCCTCGAAAGCTACGGCTTGCCGCTGGTGGAGGCGATGGTCATGGGCTTGCCGATCGTTGCTGCGGATCTGCCTTACGCACGCGTGCTGTGTGGCGATGAAGCAATCTATTTTGATCCTGATTCGCCAGCCGCTCTCGTTGCGGCATGTAAGACGCTCAGGCTCCGCTTGCTGGACGGCTGGCGCCCGGATTGGTCAGCAAAGCTGAAAGTGATGCCAGAAACCTGGACTGCGGTGGTGCAGGAGTTCCTGAATGAACTCGACGAAGAGTCGTGAATGAAGATTGGTTTTTTTATTACAGCCAGGCTCAAGTCGACGCGTTTGAAACGCAAGGTCCTGGTCGACATTGAGGGGCGGTCTGTACTCGGTCACGTCATCGAAAGTGCCCGGCGAGTACGTGGAGCAGATGACGTTGTCGTTTGCACCTCGACCGTCGCAGAAGATCGGCCGATTATCGACGTATGCGACAGTCATGGTTGCCACTATTTCAACGGCAGTCCCGATGATGTCCTCAATCGCTTGCTCGCAGCGGCCACTTTCTATTCCTCCGACTACCTGCTGTTAATTACTGCGGACAACCCGTTGTTTTCGTATGAGTATGCGCAACGGCTGGTGGACGAGGTACGGCGGGATCCGGATGTTGACTACCTCTTCGTTGACGGTCTGCCACTGGGTATGGATGCCTATGTGGTTCGCCGCCAGGCTTTCGAGGTGATCGCCGCAATAAAGAACGAAACCGAGACCGAGTTTTGGCCCGAATACCTCAAAGATCATTCGATTTTTAAACACAAATCGATTAAAGCGGATCCGGAGCATGCCAGGGATTACCGGGTCACGTTGGACTATCCGCAGGATCTGGAGCTATTCAAACGCGTCTACCGGCAATGCTATGACGGGAAGCCGATCGCGATTTCGCAGACAATCGGGTTTCTCGATGCAAACCCGGACGTAAGAGCGCTGAACAGTTCCATTGAGCGGTCATGGCTGGACCAGGGTCGAATCGAGGCGATCGAGACGCACCTGGATGCTAATCGCGATCGGTTGATCGCATTGCAGCAGAAGATTTACAACGAGCAGGCCAATAACCAGTAGTCAGTGCCGCTTCATTCGCGCCGGTGATTTGCGAATGCCAGCCAGCAACTTGCCAAAAGGGCTGTATTTTCCATACAGCAGCGACAAGTAGAACTGCTGCCAGAGGGCGCCTGGAATGCCGAGGTCACGATTGTCCGGCTTTGTCAGGTAGAGCCAAAGGGCGTGTGCAGACCACCTTGCATAGCCGCTGTAACGCTTGTCGCGCGCGTTAAATGGAAATGTATGCAGTAGCCAGGCAATTGTTTTCGCTGATCTCGACGCCAATTTACGGGCTGGGTGGTCAAGCGCCGCGTGCATTTGTGGTGAAACAGTGACGAGATCGGCCTGTTCGAGATACTGTATCAGAGCCGAAGTAATGGGCACCAAGTGCGGATTTTTCTCGAACCAATGCGTCAGTACCGGCCAGTCAAACGATGTTTCGTGCTTTCTAAGAATATGAATTAAATCATTGATATTTTTTATATTTATCGCCCAATCTCTGTCGACGCTCCATTTGGATACGGTAAATACCAACTGATATTCTGGCGTGAATCTGGCGACTCGCGATCCCTTGAAGTCGAAGTTGGCGGTTTGGCCGAGAAAGACGTCTGCCTGGAAGACGGCTTCGTTCGCATAGAATTCATCGGGCGCAAACAGGCCGGTGTGCACTTCGATGCAAATGCCGGTATCCGGATGACGTGCCTCTGGCAAGTGATGGTGACCGGTTTCCTGGTAAACGCGCCACTGATCGCCGGATATTTCATAGCCGAGCGTTCCGATCTTGCTCATAACGAGGTCAACCTCAGAGTCGCGGACCAGGATATCCAAATCCGCCATCACACGATGATAGGGAGGAGCGTAGAACTCGTTAGAAGTGGAAATACCCTTGAGAAAGATAGGTACAATGCCGATGTCTTGCAGATCGCGGGCGACTTGCTCGGCTGCAGTCTCAATCTGGCTGTAAATTAGACGGGTCGCCAACTCCGCGCCGTACAGTGCGTCAAAAATTTTCGGGTCTGACTTTTTGAAGTCTTCTCCATATGCCGCGTATGCGATTGGCCCCAGTCCCACGGCACACAGGTAATTGATTTGTTCAGTGTCAGGCAATACGCGCGAATCCATGCCGCTGGGGCCCCGGTCATGATGGAGTTGCAAAAGTCGCGTTACGAATGTTGGGTGCGCAGGCATGGGCGAGATCTGGTGCAAGTCGCCAAGAGATCTGCAACTTGCTGGAAGGGGAAGATTTACGAGCTCGGATATTGCGGCAAATCAGGGTAGCAGGGCGTGACGGATACGTCGATTTACCGAAAAGCAACCGGGCGCCAGGGTTGTGCAAGGCGTCTGCAACACTCTGCCAGTTTTACATAAGCTGGCCACAACGAAGTGGAGAAATATTCTGAAACCTAGAGCAGATCTTGCGATTGAAATCATCGATGACGAATTGGTTGTCCTGGACAAGGAAGCAGGCGAGGTGCATCAGTTCAACGCTTCGGCGTCCCTGGTCTGGCATAGCCTGGCCGAGGGCCTCACCGGTGATGAAATAGCAGTGCGGCTGTCAAAAACCTTTGGCGTCGAATTGGGAGTAGCCACGTCGGATGTTGAAAAAATCATCGCACAGTTTGAGAGTCTCGAGTTGATTGTCGAAGAATGTGGATAGGCCCAAATATTCGTCTGGAAATGCGGCAAGTGGTCAATTTGTAATCAACAGATTTCGATGGACACCGATCCCGTGTTTCCTGTACCCTGAGTGACAACGTTGTCATGCGAGACAAACGATATTCCGGAGGCGGACATGGAAGAAAGCAGAAGAAAATTTTTAAAACGGTCAGCGTACGTAGCGCCGGCAATCGTTACCTTGAAAGCTGTTCCGGCATTCGCGGGCAGTGGCTCCGGATACACGTCCGAACGTAAAGAGTCTAGTCGTAGCGCCAACAGCGCCCTGCGGTAGCTCAGTCTCTGTAGTCAAACCAGAATTTTCGGAATTGGCGCCTTCCTGGCGCCAATTTTCGTTGTGCATTCCAATTCATTAATTGTCAGGCGCTGCGGATATTGAAATCTGTCGATCTGCCCTTGTGCGTTTTGGCGTGCAACATAAATGTCCGATGCGGCGACCAAGCCTCGTTCGACTTGCTTGCCGCGGGTTATTCTGCATTTGTGTTGCCGATAGATCCCGATTTTCAACCGGCATTGTCCATTGATGTTTCTGTCAACGATAAGGGAACTGGATGGAGCATGTCGTGTGAAAATACGGCAATTACTTGTATCGACCGGTATGACCTGATTTACGAATTCGAGAAGTTCATTACCGAGCGTGTGCAACTTATGCGCGCCAATTTGTTTTTTGTTCACGGGGCCGCTTTGTCGATTGCCGACAGGTGCGTCGTCATCTCGGGAAAATCAGGATGCGGCAAATCGTCGCTAGCCTGGTTCATGACCCACAATGGATTTGAGTATCTCAGCGACGAACTGTCACCGGTGAATCCGGACTTTCTACATGTAGAACCTTATCCGCATGCCCTGTGCATGAAAAATGAACCGCTTACGGAGCCCGTACTTCCTGAAAGCACGCTGTTCACCGAGGGAACGATACATGTCCCTGCGTTCGAATTGCCGGCGCGTGCCGTGGAGCAAGCATGCCCGCTGTCTTTCCTGGTTTTTATCGATAAGGGCCGCCATGGGCAAGACTTGGCCTGGGGCAGAATCGGCGGTGCCGAATCTGCAGCACGTTTGTATTCGAATGGACTCAATCATCTGTCCCATCACGGCGACGGACTGCCGGTGGTCGCCAGTATCGGCAGCAGGGTTCCGTCGTATCTGATGTCCGGTGGGACGGTTGAAGAAAGGGCACAGGTAGTTAAAAGCCTGTTCAATTGATCGGCTCCAGCAATACGCAAAGCCTAGGTCGCGGAATTAAGGAGTAGCATGACTGCAACAACAATTCGCCCGGTAGCCGGCGTTCTCTTGCTACAGATGATTTTGAATGGCTGCGGCGGTAGCGGCGGCAGCGGCGATGCCTCTGGTGCGGACGCCACTGGTGCTCAACAGCAAGACACCACGCCGCCGGAGATTACGTTGGTGGGCGACTCCGTCATGAGCCATGAGCAGGGGACGTCATTCGTAGACCCAGGGGCTACAGCAACTGACGCGGGCAATCCGATCGAAGTCGTGACCTTGGGGAGCGTCGGGTCGGCTGCCGACACGTATATACTGACCTACGAAGCGACCGACGCTGCAGGAAACACGGCGACGGCGACGCGGACGGTAACTGTTGCAGACACGGTTGCGCCGGTCATTATCGTGATTGGCGAGACGTCGGTGACTGTCCCCTCGGACACCATCTATGTCGATGCCGGCGCGTCCGCAACCGATCGTGTCGATGGCGCGATTACGGTTACCGAATCAGGTACCGTCGGGACTAGTGCCGGTACCTATACGCTAATGTACACGGCGATTGACACGGCCGGCAATTCAGCGACAGCAACACGCACGGTTATTGTTGAAGACGTGGGTGGAGTCGTTCCTGGCGGCGGTTCTGGCGGTGTGCCTGGTGAGTTCCAGGTTACACATTATGGCGCAGGCAATATTTCAGACGCGATCAATCCTGCCAGCTTCCGTTGCGATGTGGACTTTGGTAATTGGATCTATAACGCCGGTGTCGTTCAACCGGCAATCGAAGCATGTGATGCTGCATCGGGCATTCCAACGGGCACGCCCGTCGATTTGTTTCCGCAGCTGACGGGTGCTGCTGCAGACAAGCCGACGCAAACACATCGGTGGTGGGGGTCTGTGTCATTTCTCGGCGAGATGCGTGTCGGTGATGCAAACGCGGCCGCGTATATTACGCCGGATCCCTTTACGGTCCGGATTACCGAGAAAGGCATCCGCGCATTGGGTATTCCATCAGGACTCAAGGTTGTAGGAAATGGATTCGGGTATCCCATTCCAAGTCCGGCCGCGGAAGTTTTTGACGGCATAGCTATTGGCAACAGTATTTATTCTAATCTTGACGCTTACCTGAAAGACTACAGTGACGGTGCTATCACCGTTGAGTGGCGATCCGGCAATCAGCCCGTCATGGAGGCAACGTTCGTCCATGGGTCGCCCTATATCTATTTCAAGGCCTATGCCGGTGATTTGGAAATTCGGACCTTACGTTCAGACGGCGGTGAAAAAGGCATATTTTTCAACGAGGGAAACAGTCTTGGTATCTGGACCAATGTCGCCGGAAACCGGAACAACTACCTTGTTACCGGCGAAGGGGCTACTGAATTCGGGAATGTCGAGGGCAATGTCATCACGGTCGGGAATGCGACCAAAGCATTAACACTCACCTACCTGCCCGAAACCGCGGGCAACCCTACAGATGCGATGACGACGTTCTTCGCGTCTTACGCACGGAATGTCGTCGCCGCAGTTCGGATCGATTACTCGATTGATCGCAGCGACAATACGGTCACCGTCAGTCACGAATACCTTGATGAATTCGGGACGCCAGTCCAGACAATTGCCGGATTGAGCCCACTCCACTGGAAAAACTCCGTGCAACCAACATCCGGATACCAGGTGCGCAGCGCTCGTGGTACGACAAAATTCAGTCAGTCCGATGGGTTCAGCTATACCTTGCCGTCTATCGGCGTATTGCCAACATTGCCGACCGAGGCCGGCGACCTGAATGAGGAAGCTCTGGCACAACTTATTAATGAATTCATCGCGCAAGGCGAGTCGTCCTGGAACACCTATACCGACACTTATTGGTCCGGTAAAAACTACGGCAAAGTCGCGGAACTGATTGCGATAGCCGATTCAATTGGCATGGATAGCGAGGCACGGAGAATGCTGAACTGGCTGCAGTTTGAACTAGCAGACTGGTTCACGGCCGCGAGTAACGGGTCACTGGACGTCAACAAGTACTTTGTCTACGACGAGACCTGGAATACACTGCTGGGACTGGATGAGTCGTTCGCTTCACACCAGCAACTGAATGACCATCATTTTCACTATGGCTACTTCATTCGCGCTGCGGCGGAAGTTTGTCGCCTGGATCCGGGTTGGTGCGCAGATGACCGTTACGGGCCGATGATCGAGTTGCTGATCCGCGACTTTGCGGGCGGGCGCGACGATCCTATGTTTCCGTACTTACGCAATTTTGACCCGGCAAACGGATTTTCATGGGCTTCCGGGCATGCAAATTTCGCGCGCGGCAACAACAATGAATCGACGTCGGAAGCCGCGAATGCCTATGGTGCTATTGTGCTGTATGGATTAGTCACCGGCCAGGACGACCTTGTGGACAGAGGTATGTATCTGCATGCCTCTACCGCTGCAGCGTATTGGGAGTACTGGAACAATATTGATCGCTATAACAATGTTAATTCTGTCAGCGATAATTTTCCGGCAGGCTACAACAGAATTACAACCTCAATAGTCTGGGGCGATGGCTCTGCCTTTGCCACGTGGTTCAGCAACGCCGTTGCACATATCCTGGGTATCCAGGGTCTGCCGGCGAATCCCCTGATCCTCCATGTCGGCCTGCACTCCGACTACATGCTGGATTATGTGAATCTCGGTCTCAGTGAGTCCTCAAACTTGCGACCATCAGGTCTGCCGCCCGACCAGTGGCGCGACTTGTGGTGGAACCTTTGGGCGATGGCAGACGCCGAGGCGGCTATCGCTGACTACAACACCGTTGTCGAGTACATACCGGAAGCCGGTGAATCGCAAGCACACACCTATCACTGGCTGCACGTCCTGGCTGGCCTTGGGCAAATGAAAACCGGTACCGGTGAGTTGACATCCGACTATCCCGCAGCGCTGGCCTTCGAAAAGGATGGCGTTACCAGTTATGTCGTTTATAACTTCGGCCCGACATCAAGAATCGTGACTTACAGCGACGGACAGCGGGTGAATGCGGTCCCTTTCGGGTTCTCGATTACCAGGAATTAGGCAATACAAGAACAAGGCCAGGAGTCGGCCCTGTCCATGGCGCGGGCTCGGAAAACAGGGGCTTAGGCGCGAATTCTGCGCATAATTGACAGCGCTGTCAGACTCGGGTATCAATACACCTATGAATGCGCATTAAAAAACTGCGCGTGGACAAAACTAAATCATCGGCTTAGCTCGCCGACATGTTCGTTTGATTCGGGTTGTCGGGGAGTTTTCCATGAAAGAACGCTCAGTAGCAGCGTCAAAAGTTCTTGTTTCACTGACCACTTTGCTGGTTGTTTCTGGCTGTTCGGACGACCGTTCGACGCCATTATCGGCTATAGAAACCATCGATATCCCGGTGGCTGACCCTGAAACGGTGGTGAATCTGAACATCAGCGATCCGACGCTGGAAGTACCCGAAACCTTCCAGGTGTCGAATGGTGATTTGCTCACCCTGGTCTGGAATGACGAATTCGATAGCGTCAATCTCGATCCGGAGGTCTGGTTTTTTGCAACCGGAGACGGAACCGAAAAAGATCTCGCTGGCGGCTGGGGAAACAATGAGCTGCAATACTACCTGCCGGATAACGCGATGCTGGTCAATGGTGTATTGGAGATTACGGCACGTCGCGAAACAGTCGGCGATCTCGACTATACGTCGGCCCGCATCAATACCGAGGATCGTTTCGCATTCAAATACGGACGCATTGAGGCCAGTATCAAATTGCCGGCCGGGCAGGGCATCTGGCCCGCATTCTGGATGTTGTCCCAGGACAGCGATTACGAATGTGACGGGCAGCCATGTCGATGGGCAGCCACCGGTGAGATCGACATCATGGAAGCTGTCAATCTGGATGCGTCTGGTGGCAACGACATCTACGGCACCATTCATTTTGGCGGTGAGGCCCCGGCGAACACGGAGTCTTCGACCCGTTACACCCCGTCGGTCGACGTGACCGAGGGTTTCCACACCTATGCGCTGGAGTGGGACGAATTCGAGATGCGCTGGTACTTCGACGGGCAATTGTATGCCGTGCAGAATTCGTGGTTTTCCAGTGCTGCGCCATACCCCGCGCCGTTTGATCAGAACTTCCATATTCTCCTGAACGTTGCCGTGGGCGGGAATTTTCCGGGCTCGCCCGATGGATCAACGATTTTTCCGGTCAAGATGGAGGTCGACTGGGTCCGCGTCTATTCGGGTGAAGACACCCCGCTGGAACCCGCTGACCCCGGCACCATCCCTGATGACGTGATTTACGCCACCGATGCCAATGAAATGGTGGATATCGTATTTGGGGTTGACTACACGGGCTATGATCCCTTTGGTTCCGGTTCGACTTTCGACAACGCCGTCGCTCGGGATCCCGACTTTAATCCGGCATTTGGTGTCACGACAGGCAATGGCTACGGATCCCAGATCGGGCAGTTCGGCATTGTGGGATTTGCGGCGGGTTTTGCGGCGGGCTATGCCACGCTGGACTTCAAGGCCAAGGACCTCAACAACGAGCTGATTCGCATCAAATTTCTGGACGATCCGGAATATCTGGATATAGCGCTCGATAATTCGCCGTATGCAACGAGTCTCGGTAACGGCTGGTACCAGGTATCGATTCCTGTAACCGACATTCCCGGTGTCGCGGCGGCCACCGGGATACTATTTGAAACTGATGCTACGGCGTCGAGCTCATTTACTTTCCTGCTGACGGATATCGGCTTTAGCGGGACAGCTGGTGGTGGCGGTAACGGCGGCGGTTCAGGTGGTGGCGGTGGAGCCGGCGATATCGCATTGAATGGTGGCTTCGAGAGCGGCGATTTCGGCAGCTGGGACACGAATCCGGGCGGTGGTCTGCAGACGATTACGACCACCAACCCGTCGTCGGGTACCTACGCGGCGAGCCTTAATGAACCGGTTCGCTCACAGACGGATGCAGGCGTCGACAACTTCATCAAGAATGCCAACCTTGGCGCGGGCGGACTCACGCCAGGCGATACGATCACGATCAGCTTCGATATGCGCGGCTCGCTGTCGGGGGCCGGTGGCGTGGTGTTCGCCGAGCTGTTTTCGGAAGCGAGCGGCGGCGGCGCGTCCAAATCAGAAATTCTGAGCGGCGGTCCGTTAACGCCAGAGGCGAACTGGACGACGTACAGCTATACGACAACGCTGGGCCCGGATGTTGCGGCTGGC
>Ga0102946_1000200_pt1 | contig 21168 bp, 17 predicted proteins | sample SalPon2A_A_D1_MG_FD_78209 | JGI IMG/M metagenome (GOLD analysis project Ga0102946, IMG submission 78209) | Soil microbial communities from South San Francisco under conditions of wetland restoration - Salt Pond MetaG R2A_A_D1_MG | ecosystem: Environmental > Terrestrial > Soil > Wetlands | place... | reverse complement strand
TCCATTGACGTAAACGCCTCCGGAAAGGGTAAGCTCAAATTCAGTGACCCGCAGAAAGGCAACCGTGAACTGCTGGGCTTTGATCCTTCAGGACAAATCATTGAAGTTCGCAACAGTGACAACGTGACAATTCTCGAGGTTGCTTTCCCCGACACCTGATCGACTCATACAATGTATGGAGAAGGCCGGCTGAATGCCGGCCTTCATTTTGGATACCGCCATCAATCGAATGTAAACCGGCCTTCCTTCACACCAACCCTGATGGTTTGTCCCGGCTCAAATTCACCGGACAGAATTTTCTGCGCTAGCGGGTTTTCGATCTGCTGCTGGATGGCGCGCTTCAAAGGGCGCGCACCATACACCGGGTCGAAGCCGGCATTACCGAGCAGATCCAACGCCTTGTCCGAAATCTCAATATTGAGCTCGTTTGCAGCCAGTCTTTTGCGCAGATGACCCAATTGAATATCAGCAATCTTGCGAATGTCTTTACGGCTCAATGGATGGAACACCACCATGTCGTCGATTCGATTGATGAATTCCGGCCGGAAGTGCTGGCCCACCACTTCCATGACCGCTTCTTTCATTGCGTCGTAGCCGTCTTCGGACAACTCCTGGATGCGCTGTGACCCCAGGTTTGATGTCATGACTATCACGGTGTTCCTGAAATCCACTGTGCGACCCTGGCCATCTGTCAGACGCCCATCGTCCAGCACCTGCAGAAGGATATTGAATACATCCTGGTGTGCTTTTTCGACCTCATCCAACAGGATCACCGAATACGGACGACGGCGGACCGCTTCAGTCAGGTAACCGCCTTCCTCGTAACCCACGTATCCCGGGGGAGCGCCAATCAGCCGTGCAACCGAATGTTTTTCCATAAACTCGGACATATCAATCCGAACCATAGCGTCTTCGGTGTCAAACATGAACTCGGCAAGGGCCTTGCATAACTCAGTTTTACCAACACCGGTGGGACCCATGAACAGGAAAGAACCAATCGGTCGATTGGGATCAGACAACCCGGCACGCGAGCGACGAATCGCATCAGCCACAGCAACCACTGCTTCGTTCTGGCCAACGACGCGCTTGTGCACAGCCTCTTCCATACGCAACAGCTTGTCGCGCTCACCTTCCAGCATCTTTGAGACCGGAATGCCTGTCCAGCGAGAAACCACTTCCGCAATTTCGTCCTCGGTCACGCGGTTACGAAGCAACTGGAATCCATCGGTGCCCCGGGCTTCGCCACGCTCGGCCTCCTCAAGCTGCCTTTCAAGATCCGGAATCTGGCCGTATTGAAGTTCTGACATGCGGCCAAGATCCTGGGCACGCCTCGCGGTTTCCAGTTCGGCACGGGCACGTTCCAACTCTTCCTTGATGTGCGTAGCACCCTGGACCGCTGCTTTTTCTGCTTTCCAGATTTCTTCCAGATCAGAAAACTCGCGCTCCATCTGTTCGATCTTTTCTTCGAGCTCAGCCAGACGTTTCATTGACGCATCGTCTGACTCTTTCTGCAGAGCAACACGCTGAATCTTTTCCTGGATCAACTGGCGCTCCAGTCGATCGAGTGCTTCAGGCTTGGAGTCGATTTCCATTCGGATTCGCGAACCAGCCTCGTCCATCAGGTCGATGGCTTTGTCCGGCAACTGTCTATCAGAAATATATCGGTGCGAGAGCGTGGCTGCAGCCACCAGAGCAGGGTCGGTGATGTCTACACCATGATGCACCTCGTAGCGCTCCTGCAGTCCGCGAAGAATGGCGATGGTGTCCTCGACACTGGGCTCACCCACAAATACCTTCTGGAAACGACGTTCCAGTGCAGCGTCTTTCTCAACATACTTACGATATTCATCAAGCGTGGTGGCGCCGATACAGTGCAGCTCACCACGCGCCAGTGCTGGCTTGAGCATATTTCCGGCATCCATGGCGCCTTCTGCTTTTCCGGCACCGACCATGGTGTGCAGTTCGTCAATGAACAGGATGACGTTGCCTTCCTGCTTGGCCAGATCATTGAGCACAGCCTTCAGGCGCTCTTCGAATTCACCGCGGAACTTTGCGCCCGCCAGGAGCGCTGCCATGTCGAGAGAAAGGACGCGTTTGCCGCGCACACCCTCAGGCACCTCGTTGTTCACGATCCGCTGCGCCAGCCCTTCAACAATGGCGGTCTTGCCAACACCGGGTTCGCCAATCAGTACCGGGTTATTCTTGGTACGCCTTTGCAAAACCTGGATACACCGCCGGATTTCCTCGTCTCGCCCGATCACCGGGTCAAGCTTGGTCTGTTCCGCACGTTCGGTCAGATCCATGGTGTACTTTTCAAGCGCCTGGCGTTGCTCTTCAGCATTGGGATCCATTACCTGCTCGCCACCGCGCATGTCGTCGATTGCCTTTTCGATGGCCTCGCGATTGGCACCAGCCTTTTTTAGCACATCGGCCAGCGCACCCTTCAGATCAAGTGCGGCAAGTATGAATAATTCACTGGCAATGTATTGATCGCCACGCTTCTGTGCGATCTTGTCTGTCTGGTTCAGAAGCTTGACCAATTCATTGGAAAAGCTGATTTCACCTTCCGCCCCACTCACACGCGGCAGGCTGTCAATCCGCTCACCAAGTTGCGAGCGAAGCTGGTTAACATGCACGCCGGCCCGTGTCAGCAGGTGCCTTGCAGCACCGCCGTCCTGGTCGAGCAGGGCCACCATCAGGTGAGCCGGCTCAATCAGCTGGTGATCCAGGCCATTCGCAAGACTTTGCGCGTCAGCCAGGGCCAGCTGGAACTTGCTGGTCAGTTTGTCAATTCTCATCTCGAATATCCCCGAATAAGTTGGCAGCCGCATTTTGGGACTGTTTCCCAAAAAAGCTGCATATACCTTAAATTTGAGGGCATGGATGATGACAATCAACTGTAATGAGATAGTTTTAAGTAGCTGATTAACATGTTGAAATTGGACAGGTCGAAGCCCAGGTCTTTCTGAAACACGCGATAAACCCTTCCCTGGGCGCTCGGATGATTCGTCCCTGAATCATACGGTTTCAGAAAGACCTGGACTCCACCTGTCCAGCAGTAGCCGGAAGCGCTCCAAATGTTTCCGAATGGGTCAATGACCCATTGTTGTGAGCATGGGCTAATCCGAAGCACATTTGCCCCGACACAAGGCACGTGCGGAATAAGCTTCTCCCAAAACCGTATGATTCAGGGAAGCAGGCCAAAGGCGACGTGATGCAAGACACGAAAGTGTCGTAATTAGGAGCCGACGCCGTCGCGGAATCATCCGAGCGTACAGGGATGTATTTACAGCGGGTTTTGGGAGAAGCTTATTCCGCATGTGCCTGTGCATTGATACTACTAGATCGTGAAAACCACCCTCCTGCTCATCAGCCTTTATATTGTGCTGAGTCAACTGAGATTTCTGTGAAAATGCTAATCTTTAGGAATGAACGGAATTCATTAGCAGGAGACACCGTTGGGTAAAGACCCCATAAAAATTCGATTGGCCGTTGAATCTGACGTGCCGGGTGTGCGGGAAGTGTTCCGTGCCACCTACGATGAAACCTATCCTTATTCAGGTTTTTTTCACATCGACTGGCTAAAGCATGCCGTTTTTAACGACAACCTGATCATGCTGGTTGCCGAAAACACTGAGACCAAGACAATCCTTGGAACTGCCTCGGTGGTCTGCGACATCGGTGCAGATTCTGACCTTCTGGGTGAATTTGGACGACTGGCTGTTTTACCTGAAGCGAGGGGCCACCGGCTTGGTTCCCGATTGATGCAAGCCCGTATTGATCAAATCAAAGACCGCCTGCATGTGGGCGTGGTGGAAAATCGCACCAGGCACCCCTTTTCACAACGAATCTCACGGGATCACGGATTTGTGCCAATCGGCTTTTTACCGCTCAAGCACCAGTTCAAGAATCGCGAAAGCACGGTTTTTTACGTCCACTATTTTGGTGACGCTCTGAGTCTGAGACGCAACAATCCGCATGTGGTACCGGAAGTACAGGAAGTGGCCTACCAGGCCCTTAACAATTGTGGTCTGCCCTTTGACGTTATCCTGGATGAGGAATCTCAGGCGCTTCCTCCCGGTGCCGAGTTTCCCATTCACCACCTGACTGCTGACGACATGTCTGCGCTGATCAGAATTGAAAGGGGGCGACTTCGGGGACGTGAGATTTTTGGCCCCATGCGCCTGCAGTATGGAATGTTCAGGCTTAACGCCAAACACGCCAACTACCTGGTTGCACGGGAACCCAGTCCGGATGGTGACCAGTCTCCCGTGGCGGGAGCCCTTGGTTATATCCATGACGAGATCGACAAGTCCATTCGAATTTTCGAACTGATCGCGCCGAGTGATCGGGCCAGCCGCTTCCTGCTGGAGCAGTTACTCGATCATGCGGAAAACGAGCTGGATGCCAGCTACGTGGAGATTGACGTCAGCGCTCATTCACCGCGGATGCAGAGAACCCTGGTTGAATTGGGATTTCTGACCATTGCCTATATACCGGCCATGGTTTTTCATCGGGTAGAACGCCGTGACGTAATCAAGATGGCCAAACTGCTGGTGCCCCCTGAGTTTGGTGAAATTGTTTTGATTCCTGAAGCAAAAGCGCTGGCCGAAGTCGTCATGAAAAACTTCAAACGCCAGTATGTTCTGCCCGAAGTGGCCAATGCACTGAATCATCTGGAGTTATTTGATGGCCTGACAGAGGAACAATCACAAAGGGTAGCCAGCGTTTGTTCTGTTTCGCGATTTGAAAAAGGTGAAAACCTGATTGTGGCTGGTGCTCAATCAGAGAGGATGTTTGTTCTGATCAATGGAAAAGTCGATATCACCCTGGGTGAGAACAATCAAAAAGTTGGGGACGTTGAAGCCGGTGAAAGCCTTGGTGAAATAGCCATGTTGACCCGAATGCCCCATTCCATGAATGCCGCTGCTCATGGAAAAGTGACAGCAGCGGTTTTGTCACGAAAAAGTTTTGAAGCCCTGGTCAGGCAGCGCCCGGATATCGGTACCGTGCTTTACAGAAACATGGCGATGGGCCTGGGCGGAAAACTCCACGAACTGAACCGGGTTTCTCAGGCAAGAACCAGTAACAGCAAAATCTAATTTTTCTCGGCAATGGCCGCAGCACGTGGGGAAGCAATAAAAGCCGCGCCTGCGTTGTAGCCGACTGACGGGTCATGACCTACCATGCTGGGACAGGCAAACAGATTTGGATAGACGCCGTTTGGCCTGACTCGTGATTGATGAGCAGAAGTCACAGCCGCCACGATGTCAGGTGGAAGCTGGCTGTCCAGGGTCACGAGTTCTGTACCGCTAACGTCAAGTCGAGGTTGGTGAATGGCTTCATCGATGCTCATGTTGTAGTCAGTCAGGAATGAAACCAGCTGGAAGACTGCGGGCATGATGCGCCTTCCCCCTGAAGCCCCGATTGCAAAGCGGTGACCGTCACCCCTGATCATGACAACCGGGCACATATTCGACAACGGCCTTTTACCCGGTGCGATTGAATTCGGGCGGTCCGGCCGCGGATCAAACCACATCATTCCGTTGTTCATCACAATCCCGGTTGAAGGCAGCGTGACTTTAGAGCCGAACAACGACAAAAGGGTCATTGTGAGAGCCACAAGGTTGCCCTTCCTGTCCACGACATTGATATGCGTGGTGTGCGGACTGGGTCCGGAATCAGGCACATCACCGATGTACGCGAGTCGATGATCATAAGCATCGTAAAGGCAACGCACATAGGCCAGGTATGCCTGGGCGTCGGGGCGATCGGCACCCGGCCGTAGGGTTTCAGCAAGGACTTCCAGGGCGTATTCAAGCGTTGGGCCGGCTGTTAAACCAGGAACAACATCGATTTCGCTGCCGCGATACATACTCCGTTCCACCTCGGTGAGATGCGGCTCGTAGGACGCCAGATCCTCAGCGGTCAGTGGAATTCCCAGTTGTTCGGAATCAGCAACAATCCTGGCAGCGATCTCGCCCTTATAAAAATCTTCCGGACCTGCCGATGCCAGACGACGCATGGTTCGCGCCAGCTCTCCAATTCGAATCGAAGGCAACGGACCAGCCCATTCACCGACTGGTGTGTGCCCATCGGGTGTGAAAACATCCCGACTGTGTTCGAAATGTGACAACCGGCGGGCTTCAGAGGCGATCTTGAGGGTCGTATACCAATCCACCTCCATTCCATGCTCTGCCATCTGGGTCGCAGGCCCCATGACATCCGACCAATCAAACGTACCAAATTCTTCCAGCGCCCTGGCAAGACCAGCAACAGTTCCGGGCACACAGATTGATTTCGGGCCGAAAATGTTCAGGTCATTTTCGACTGCTGGCCATTCGAAAAGATCGACGCCGATGTTTCCCACAACTTTGTAGACGGAAGGGTCAACTGACTGCGAAGCCTTGACGCCAAATTCCACTGAGTAGCTTTTATGCTCGCTGGCGCTGTAAGCCACCATGTAGCCGCATCCGCCGATTCCACTCATCCACGGTTCAACGGTTCCAACAGCCAGCCCCGTTGCGACTGCGGCATCCACCGCATTGCCGCCCTGAGCCAGCACATCCGCTCCAACCTGGGAGGCGAGAACATGTTGGGAAGTCACTATTCCACCACTGCTCACAACCGCTGGTTTGGTCAGATTCCAGCTTTCAGGCGTTGTCGTTAAGGTATTCATTTCTTTGTCTCAGCTTCTTTTGTAATCCTGCGATCTCAAAACCCGGGAAGGCGACTCTCGAGCTCAGACGGATAAAAACCAACCGCAAGCACTTTGCTTCCACGCATGAAAACCGGACGTTTGATGAGCGTCGGGTGCTCCAGCAGCGACGGTTCCGGATTGGCCAGCGCAGCAGCGCGCTGCTGACCGTTCAATGAGCGCCAGGTGGTGCTGCGTCGATTGACGATTCTGTCTCCAAATGACGAATTGCACCAGAGCCCGACCAGGCTGGCGCTTGGGGCGCGCTCGCGCAGATCATGAAAACGATGCGGCACATCATGCAATTTGAGCCACTTCAGGGCCTTCCTGCAAGAGTCACAATTCTTGATTCCGAAAACTTTCACCACGGAATCACTGCGAGTAATTTTGTCCTGGTCAGCCGGCATGTCGTAACAACTCGTTAACGCTGGTTCGCGCGCGGGTCTTTTCATCAACCTGTTTGACAATCACCGCGCAATAAAGAGAATGACTGCCATCGGCAGAAGGTAAAGAGCCAGGCACAACCACTGAGCCCGCCGGCACCCTGCCGCGGATGATTTCTCCACTCTCCCTGTTATATATCTTGGTGCTCTGACCGAGAAAAACACCCATCGAGATGACACTTCCGCGCTCCACGACCACGCCCTCCACCACTTCTGACCGGGCACCGATAAAACAATCATCCTCGATGATGGTCGGGCCTGCCTGGATGGGTTCCAGCACACCGCCCAGGCCGACCCCGCCTGAGATGTGAACGTTGCTACCGACCTGCGCACAGGACCCCACTGTCGCCCATGTATCAATCATGGTTCCTGATCCCACACGTGCACCAATGTTGACATAGCTGGGCATCAACACTGCATCTGGCGCAATGAATGCACCACGGCGCACCGTGGCCGGTGGAACCACCCGGGCACCCGTTGAACGTATGTCTGCCTCAGCCTTTTCAGCATCATCCTCAGACCAGCGCAATGGGACCTTGTCAAAGAACCGGGTATAACCACCATCCATGACCGTGTTGTCACGAACCCGAAACGACAGCAATACCGCTTTCTTGAGCCACTGGTTGACCCGCCATCCTTGTTCGGACGGCTCGGCCACACGAAGGTCGCCTGACTCGAGTCCATCAAGACAGAATTCAATAGCGTCATTCAGTTCTTTGTCGGCCGTTTGCGGGCTAAGCCCGGCCCGTGCGTCCCAGGCCTTGCTGATCAGGGCCCTCAAATTATGTGTTGAATCATTCACTGTTCATTCCATTACAAATGAGTGTGTCGGATCGGGTCATGATCCGGGTCAATTGTTCAGGTGTTCTTCGATTGCCCTGGTCAGGCTCTCAATGGTTTCTTCATCGAGAAGATTGTTGTCACTGTCACTCAGAAGAAAGGTATCCTCCACCCTTTCACCGAAAGTCGCAATACGCGCATCGTGCACCTGGACACCGGAATCTGCGATTGCGGTGGCAAGTCGTGAAAGCAAACCGGGTCGGTCATTGCATTCAAGTTCCATCAAAGTGCCCTGACGGTCTGCTGCACACGAAAAGGATATGACTGGCTGGCTGCTGAAATGCTTAAGTCTTCGCGGCAATCTTCTCTGCACAGGAGAATAGCCACCTCTTGAGGTTGCCAGTGCCAGCCTGCCTTTCAATACTTCTGAGTCCGCAGCGATCAGAGCCCGGCCGTCCTGGTCCGCAACCTGAAAGAGATCGAAGCTGCGATCGTCACTGGTGGTCAGCACCCTTGCGGAGAGCACATTGAGATGCATTTCGTCAAAAACAGAAGTAATTGCGGCAAACAGACCATCATGATCTGCGACACAGACCAACACTTCAGATATCCCCTGGGGTTTGACCGAACGTACCGCGATCACATCGTCCCCAGGTCCGGAATCAGTCATGGCCTGGCTGGCCCACTCCAGCTGACCTGCAGTCAACCTCAGGAATGCGTGTTCCGGCAACGTGTCCCAAAGTCTCTGGGTGGGTTCTGCCGGAACACCTCGTCGCAGTAATCGGCTCAGAGTTCGCGCCCGTCTCTGCCTGATCCGGGTTTCCCGATCAACCGGGTTCTTGAGACCGCGACGCAAGGCGTTGCCGGCTGACAGGTAAAGATCCCATAACAGGCTGTTTTTCCAGCTATTCCACAGCTTTGGACTGGTTGCTGCAATATCGGCAACCGTCAGCAGGTACAAGGAGTCCAGTCGCGCCATCGTCTTCACAACCGCGGCAAACTGCTGAATCGTGGTGGGATCAGACAGGTCTTCCCGTTGTGCAGTCCTCGACATCAGCAAGTGGTTTCGGACCAGCCAGCTGATCAGCTCACGCTCTTCATCCTCAAGATCGAGTTTCAAGGTGAATTCGTGGGCATCCACTTCACCTAGCTCGGAATGATCCCCTCCCCTGCCTTTTGCTATGTCGTGAAAAATGGCTGCCAGGTACAACAATTCGGGACGTTCAATCCGTCGAAAAACTGACTGCGCATGTGGAAATTGCTCGCGATACTTGCCGTAGGCAAAGCGCCGAAGATTCCGGACCACGAAGAGTGTGTGCTGATCAACCGTGTAGACATGAAACAGGTCATACTGCATCCTTCCTACAATATTTCCGAACGCCGGCAGGTAAGCAGCCAGCACTCCATAACGATTCATGCGGCTGAGTTGCGTATAGACACCCTGCGGCTGAGTGAGGAGTTCCAGGAATAATAAGTTCACTTCAGGATCATTGCGGAACGTATCGTCGATCAGGTGAACATGATCACTGATGGTCCTGACAGTTGAAGCGCGCACGCCACGCAGCTCCGGGTCACGTGCCAGCAGCACGAAAAGCTCCATCATGGCTGCCGGCCTGCGAATCAGCAGTGAACCATCCCTGATCTCAATAAATCCGTGGCGGGCACTGAAATCGCTGGTAACCGGAACCGCTTCGCCTTCTGAATCGTAAATCAGTTCTTCCTGAAACAGCTGCAACAAGCGCTCGTTGAGCCTTTCAAGCTGCATGACATTGCGGTAGTAGCCCTGCATGAACTGCTCGACAGCAAGATTGGCCTCAATGTCGACAAAACCGAAACGAAGGGCAATTTCTCGCTGGTGGTCAAACAAAAGCCGGTCCTCTGCACGACCAGCCAGCAAATGCAGTGCGAAGCGAACCCTCCAGAGCAGCTTCTGGCCTGTCTCAAGGTCTGCATATTCACTGCTGGTCAGAAAACCATGTTCCACGAGGCCATGTAGGGTCTGGACTCCGAAATGTCTTTTCGTCACCCAGGAAATCATCTGGATGTCGCGCAGTCCACCCTGTCCTTCCTTGATATTGGGCTCAAGGTTGTAAGCGGTGTCGAAATAGCGTGCATGACGCAATTCCTGTTCTTCGAATTTTGCCTTGAAAAACTGGTTGGCCGGCCAGATTCGATCAACCGATATTGCAGAACACAGGCTTTTGAAAAGTGGACGCGGCCCATCCAGCAGGCGTGATTCCATGAGACTGGTAGCTGTGGCGACATCACGCTCGGCTTCACTGATGCAGGTTTCCAGTGTTCTGACACTGTGACCAAGGTAAAAACCAGCATCCCAGAGCAACTGAATAAATGATTCGATAAGTACGCTGAGCCCGGAAGCTTCCGGTGGCATTTCAGCGACCAGTATCAACAGGTCAACATCGGAATGGGGATGAAGTTCGCCGCGCCCAAACCCACCAACGGCAATCAGGCAGGGGTGTGATTCAACCGTGGGCGGTTGGTCAGTGATGCACCACTTCCAGGCCTCCAGCAATAATTGCTCAACAACCCAGGCTCGGGCTCGCACCAGTTCTGCGACATCTTCCCCTTCCCAGAATCTTTGCGCCAATACCTGGTCCGAGCGCCTTAGCTGATGCTTGATGCGATTACAAAGTTCAGCCACCTCCTCGGTGCCAGAGGTAAGGGAATGGATATCGGAAAGGTCGATGCATCCCCGTGAAGCAGCGGGGGCTGACAATCGGTTCATCTCAAATGCGGGTGCTTTAATGGCCTAGAGATCATCACCAGGAAGACGCGTCAGCACATCGTACCCGTCCTCGGTAACAGCGATGGTGTGCTCCCACTGGGCCGAGAGACTGCGATCCCGTGTAATCACGGTCCAGCCATCTGGCAACAGTTTTGTCTCACGTTTACCCAGGTTGATCATGGGCTCGATGGTGAAAACCATGCCAGGCACCAGCAGCTCACCCTGGCCTGGTTTTCCATAATGCAGCACCTGCGGTTCCTCGTGAAATACACGACCAATCCCATGGCCACAATACTCACGCACCACAGAACAACCCTCGCCCTGGGCATAGACCTGGATTGCGTGACCGATGTCTCCGAGATAGATTCCCGGCTTGACCATCCTGATGCCACGGACCATTGATTCATATGCGATATCGCAGATTCGCTTACCACGAATTGTCGGCTTTCCGACATGAAACATCTTGCTGGTATCGCCGTGCCAGCCATCCTTGATGACCGTGATGTCGATATTGATGATATCGCCATCCTTGAGGACCTTTTCACCCGGAATTCCATGACAAATGACATGATTGACAGAGGTACAAATCGATTTTGGAAAACCCCGGTAATTCAGTGGCGCCGGTATGGCATCCTGCTCTTCAGTGATGAACCGGTGGCAAATATCGTCAAGCTCACCCGTGGTCACCCCCGATTGCACATGCGGTTTAATCATGCGCAGCACTTCAGCGGCAAGCTGCCCGGCTACCCGCATCTCGTCAATATCTTCCTGGGTCTTGATCACGATTCCCATGGATTTGGGGCTTTCACGAAAACTCTCCGCAGGCTCCTGGCTCGTTTTAGAGTTCCTTTGAAACAACTGTCGCATCCAAAATCTCACTTGCTAAACGTAATTTGCCCATTCTACATGCAAGATGCCCTTTCAGGCCCGTGTATTATCGCCACATGATCACGGTCAGAGACATGTTGCTTAAAGGAACGCAACAGCTTGAGAAACTGGAAGCCAGTCGCCTGGAGTCCGAGGTGCTGTTGGCGAAGGCCATGGGCGTGAGTCGCACCTATCTTTTTGCTCACCCCGAAGAGGCTCTATCCAATCATGCCAGGGACCGGTTTATGAACATGCTGAAAAAGCGCTCGGACGGTGAGCCTGTTTCCTACATCACGGGTGAAAAAGAGTTCTGGTCACTCAGGTTAAGCGTTTCTCCGGCAGTGCTGATTCCCCGACCTGAAACAGAATTACTCGTTGAAGTTGCGCTGGACCGTATTCCCAAAGATGCAGCGTGGAAAATCGCTGATATCGGGACGGGTTCAGGGGCGATTGCCCTTGCAATTGCACATGAACGACCTTCCTGCATGGTACACGCCAGTGATATTTCCACCGATGCCCTGGAGGTCGCAAAGTCGAATGCAAAACAACTTGGGCTTGACCGCATCAGCTTTCACCATGGCTCCTGGCTTGAACCCCTGTCTGGCAATTTTGATTTGATCGCCAGCAACCCACCGTACGTGGCTTCGGGAGATGACCATTTGCAACGAGGCGATTTACGTTTTGAGCCCCTGAATGCCCTGGTATCCGGCCCCGATGGTCTAGAAGCCATTCGTGAAATTTGTCACTCTGCCAAAGCTCATTTGAGCCCGGGCGGCTGGTTGGTTCTTGAACATGGCCATGACCAGGCGTCTGCCTGTGAAAAAATTCTGGAATCAGCAGGTTTTGAATTCGTTGAAACCTTTCGGGACCTTGAGGGGACTAATCGCGTAGTCGCCGGAAGGCAGGTTGAATAGCGATCATTTTCCACAATAACTCACAACTTGATTAACAAAAGAGTAAATCCTTTATCTGTCATGGAATTCCTTAATCGCACCCTGGTTCTGGTCCTGCTGTTGGTTGTTTTTCCATTGCAGGCACAGGAACGCATTTACCAATTGCAATATGAAGCGGAGATTTTTCCGGAAGATTCAATTGCTCTTGTCAGCATTGAACTGGATCAGCCTCGCGATCTTCTTCGCGAAGTCCGCTTTCGGGTCGATTCAAATCGGCACTCTGACTTCATGGGTGATGGTGACATCACAACAGAAGGCGAAAGTGTGATCTGGACGCCGCCCGAAAGCGGTGGGCGAATCAGCTGGCGAGCAGACCTGCAAAGCCGGCGACGCAATGGCGCTTACGATGGAATGGTCACACCTGAATGGGCAATTTTCAGGGGCGATGACCTTGTTCCCCCGGCTCATACACGCAGCCTCAAGGGCGCCACCTCACGCGCCAGCCTGAGTCTTAAGCTGCCAGAGGGCTGGTCAGCTGCAACGCCATTCAAAAAGACAGAAAAAGGCGGCTTACTGGTGACCAACCCGGACAGGAAATTCGACCGGCCCACCGGATGGATTGCTGTCGGTCAATTGGGAGTGCGGTGGGAAACCATCGCTAACACACAAGTCGCTGTCGCCGGTCCCAAAGGCCAGGGCCTGCGTCGCCAGGACATGCTGGCCTTTCTGAACTGGACCCTGCCAACACTAAGGGATATTTTTCCGTCCATGAGTGATCGTCTCCTCATCGTGGGTGCCGGAGACCCGATGTGGCGCGGCGGGCTCTCAGGACCGTCATCTCTTTATATTCATTCAGACCGGCCCCTGATCAGTGAAAACGGCACCAGCACACTGCTTCATGAACTGGTGCACGTGGCTCTTTCGCTCACGGCGGGTGATGGGGCTGACTGGATTGTTGAAGGACTGGCAGAGTATTACGCATTACAGGTGCTGCTGCGGTCCGGCACAATCAGCGATGATCGTTATCGCAAGTCGTTGGATTCGATCAGGGAATGGGCAAACGAGGCCGATGATCCGAATTCGAAGAGGTCCCAGGGAAAAATCACGGCTGGCGCTGTTGTCGTGCTTGACCAGATTGACGGGAAAATCCGGACAGGAAGCAACAATCAGCACAGCCTGGATGATGTGGTTCGAAAATTGGCCGAAGAAGGAACAGTCACAACAAGTCGCCTATTCGAGATCGGGCTTGAACTGGCCGGAACGAACGCTGAGGAGACTGACTAGCTTTTCGGATCGGTTTTGGAATTGACGATCCTGAGACCTTCATCATCCTGATCGACAGGGTCATCAATCTCTTCATCCGCTGTTAACGCAGGGTCGACCTGCTTGGAAGCCCTGGCACCCAACTCCCGCAGCATCTCTGCCTGTCTCAGCAGGTTTCCGGATCCACTTGAGAGCCGCGTAAGCGCCGTTTCATAACTGTCCTGGGCCTGTCTGAGGCGATCGCCAATCTGCTGCAATGCCGTCACGAAGTCCGCGAACTTGTCATACAGGCGCCCTGCGCGACCTGCGATTTCCTGTGCGTTCGTGTTTTGGCGATGAATCGCCCATACCGAACCCACCGTTCGCAGTGTGGCCAGTAGATTGGTGGGAGACAGCAGTGCAACTTTGTTTTCCAACGCGAAAGCCGGGAGGTCTGCATCCGTCTGCAGTGCTTCAATCAATGCAGATTCAATTGGCACGAACATCAGCACGAAGTCCAGCGCATTCAGGTCTGGCACCTCGGCGTATCGTTTCTCGCCAAGAGTTTTGATGTGTTGGCGAATTGACTGGATATGAGCCTTGAGGTGGGTGGCACGCAGCTCTTCGTCTTCCTCCGACTGATAACGCAGCCAGGCAGTCAGAGACACCTTGGAATCCATCACGATGGCTTTGCCTTCCGGCAAACTCAGGACCAGGTCAGGCTGAACCCGCTGACCACTGTCACTGACAACTGAAACCTGCGTGTGGAATTCCCTGCCTTTTTCCAAACCGGCCAGTTCCAACAGCTTTTCCAGTTGCTGCTCGCCCCAGTTTCCCTGCGACTTTGCGCTTCGTGTCAGTGCATTTGTCAGGTTGGTCGCGTCATCGTGCAAACGCATGTTGAGCTGCTCAAGTTGCTTGAGTTTTTCCTGTAAAACACGGTTCTGGGCAGTTTCATCACGATGGGTTTCAGCAACCGTTCGCCGGAAATCGTTGAGTTGTACACCCAATGGCTTCAGAACGGTTTCAAGTTGTTTTTCATTGAGCTGCGATAACTTTTCGCTGCGTTCTTCGAAAATCCGGCCAGCCAGGCGTTCAAAAGAGTCATTGATCCGTTGTTCGGACTGCCCAGATTCTTCTACCGCTTTGCGACGTGCGGCCGAACTTGCTACCCAGGAGAATATGACCACAAACAGAAGGCCAATCAGAAGACCGACCGTTAAACCGAGCGCGGGTGTTCCAATGCCAAGTTCAGTCAGAAACTGATTCAACCGGATTCTTCCCGCTTTACAGACTGCCAGAGTGCTTCCATCTCATCGAGATCCATGGCTGCCAGTTTTTCCTGGCCACCACATAATTCTTCCATGGCTTTGAAGCGAGCTTCGAACTTGGCGTTTGTGCGCCTGAGCGCGCGGGCCGGATCGACTTCGAGTTTCCGCGCCAGGTTCGTGACGACAAACAGGAGATCGCCAATTTCTTCCTCAACTGCAACGCTGTTGGCACTGATAATCGCCTCGCGAACCTCCTGCGCTTCTTCATTGAACTTGTCGAGCACCGGCTCAGGGTCGGGCCAGTCAAATCCGATATCGGCCGCCCTTTTTTGAAGCTTGATGGAGCGTTGCAGCTCTGCCATCCCTCTCGGGACATCGTCCAGAACACTGTGAAGACCCTTTTGCTGGCGTTCAAGCGCTTTGACCTGTTCCCAGGCTTTTTTCTGAGCTGACGCGTTTTCTACCTGGCCATCTCCGAAAACATGTGGATGGCGCCTGATCATTTTTTCGCAGAGGGAACTGACAACATCATCGAAATCAAACGACCCGCCTTCACTGGCCATTTGTGCGTGAAACACAACCTGGAACAGGAGGTCGCCAAGCTCATCGCGCAGTCCGCCCATGTCATTGCGCTCGATGGCGTCAGCCACCTCGTAGGCTTCTTCAATGGTGTACGGAGCGATGCTTGAGAAATCCTGCTCGGCATCCCACGGGCATCCGGTGTGCGGATCCCTCAGGCGCGCCATAATTTCCAACAATTTCTCTATTGTCATGTGCTAGCTGGGAGCGATTTCTACCCTGACTGCGGCTCCACCGAGTTCGCTCTTTGAGATTGATATCTCGCCACCATAGGCTGAAACGAGCTCCAGTACAATCGCCAGGCCGAGACCATGCCCCTCGACGCGCTCATCACCACGCACGCCTCGCTCAACCAGTTGCCCCCATTTTGAAGGGTTAATTCCGGGCCCGTCATCTTCAACTCTCATCCAGAATCCGGGACGGATTTCGCCTTCTCCAAGCGCTCCGGCAGCGACTTTCACCCTGCTCTCGCCATACTTGAATGCGTTGTCGAAAAGATTTCCCATGATTTCGATCAGGTCCCGTTTTTCACCATAAAATTTCAGGTCAGGATCAATGGTGACATCAGCGTTTATCATTTTGCGAGAATAGACTTTCTGAAGTGAAGACAACACCCGTTCTACCTGTTGCTCAACTTCAATCGGACGTGCCAGGGTTCTTCGGGTGGATGCTGCTGCCCGCTGAAGCCGGGTGGAAATCAGGTGATCCATGTCTTCAGCTGCCTTGTCGATGGTCGCCCGGGACTCGGATCCATCTACATGAGCAGCCGCCCGAATGACCGCCAGTGGGGTTTTGAGGCTATGTGCCAGTGAGTCAAGTGCATTGCGGTAGCGTTGCTGGTTGGCCTGCTCGGTTTCGAGTAAACGATTGACATTTCTCGTTAGCGGTTCAAGTTCTGAAGGATAGTCATTGCCCAGCCGATCTGCGCTGCCCGACTCAATCCCGGCGACATCTGCGGCTACATTTCTCAACGGACGAAATGCCAGCACAATCATGATGGATTGTGCAAGCACCAGGATCAGACCTGCTGCTGACAAGGATCCGACCAGGCCTTTTCGAAAAGCTGCGACCTGCTCACTGACAGATTCCGGGTCGACCATGATGTCCACCGTCATGGGAACCACTGAATCATCCGCCAGTTGCCAGGCGATCCCGTACTGGAACACGTAAAAGGGAATTTCTGAATCCGGCTCCAGAAAAACAGTCTCACCGGCATTGAGCATGGGTAACTCCGGAAACTCCATGCCAAGGGCAGAGGGCGAGCTCCAGTGTTCATTGATGTCATCAGCGCTGGCATGAACATGCGCAAAGATTCCGGAGCCAGGTTGCGTTAATCGCGGATCGCCAAGATCCTCCTCCACGCTGAGCCGGCCGAGACCATCAACCTCTGAAGCAGCCAGCACCAGGTAGACATGCGATTCCATCCGTTCACGTAAAGCGCTGACTGTTGCCTGTTGGTTCGCCGCGCTCAGCGCTGTGCCCACTGCCACAAGGGCAACCAGCAGAACCACCGTTGCCAGCATGATCAGTCTCAGGCTGAGTGAAAAAGGACGTTTACCGGCTGTAACATCTGCCGGTTTTTGTTCCGGGTTGTGGGTCGCTGCTTCCTGGTCCCGATTCACAGCTTCAATGAACGGTGTCTTCAGGTTTGAGCGCAAGGCGGTAACCCCTGCCCCTGAGCGTCTCAATTGGCTTGAGATTGCCGTCCGGGTCGAGTTTGCGGCGCAGTCGTCCGATGAAAACCTCGATCACATTGCTGTCGCGATCGGCATCTTCCTCGTAAATGTGCTCGGAAAGATCTGTCTTGGTGACCACCGCGTCAGGGTGCATGATGAGGTACTGCAGCACTTTGAATTCGTAGGTCGTGAGTTCTATTTCCTCACCGTTCAACTCCACCCGCTGTGCAGTCAGGTCTACAGAAACCGGCCCCAGCTCTACTCTTGGCTGAGCATGTCCACCTGCACGACGCAACAGCGCATTGATGCGCGCCATGAGCTCTTCCGGATGGAATGGTTTGGTCAGGTAGTCGTCCGCGCCGGCTTCCAGGCCGGCAACTTTATCCTGCCATTCTGTACGGGCAGTCAACACCAGGATCGGAAAATTTCGCCCGTTCTCCCTGAGTTTTCTGATCAGGTCGAGACCGGGTAATTCCGGCAAGCCAAGGTCGATGATGGCCAGATCCACGGGGAATTCATCGCCAAGGTAGAGCCCTTCGCGACCATCACCGGAAGAATCAACTGCAAACCCTGTATCACGCAGCTGCGTGGTCAGAGACTCGAGCAGGCGAGGGTCATCTTCTACAACCAGGACACGCATAAATTTGCTCCTGTCAGCCTCGAACCGGGATTCGTACCACTTTGACGACCCCGTCCTTTGTTAACAGCTTGATGACATGAACGCGTCGATTCCCCTCGTTCACCGTGCGCGCAGACAAAACTTTTGCGTTGTACTGTCGCGCAGCCTGTTGGGCCGCCTCTTCCAGGCTCTGGGCGAAGGCAGCCGAAGGCGCGCTGAGTGCGAGCAGCACAGCAGCCAGAGCTGAAAGCATGATTTTGTCGAGGCGCGTTTTCATCTGTTCATCTGAAATTCCACTCGCAATTGCGAGATTGACTGACATTTTAAGGTAATTCGATGAATGCAGGCTGAATTTGGGATTTAGTATCAAATCACCCAGGGATTGTCGAAATGCGCTTTCCTGATGCGTCTACGTATTGGAAGGGCATGTTGCCCAGGCCATAATCGGACAATGGAGGATTAAAAAGATGCAATATCTACTGCTCATTTACGCGAACGAGGAAGCCTGGGACAGCATGTCACCGGAAGATCAGGAAGCAGGCGTTGGCGCCTACATCGCCTATTCAGAAGCACTGGCCGAATCAGGTGCATTCGTCGGCTCCAGCCGTTTGTCGCCAATCGCGACGGCGACAACAGTGCAGGTAAAAGACGGCAAGAACCAGGTGCTTGACGGACCGTATGCAGACACCAAGGAGCAACTTGGCGGCTACTACCTGATTGATGTTGCAGACATTGATTCAGCCCTGTCCTGGGCTGCTCGTTGTCCGGGCGCCTCTCATGGCATTGTCGAAGTCCGGCCAATATGGGAAATGACCGACTGAACCATGCAGGAAGCCAGAGGTAAAAAATCAGCCCGTTTGCTGGCCGAGGCGACTGCCCGTGACAGTTACAGCAAACTGGTTGCCTACCTGGCTGTGCACACACGGGATGTGGCAGCTGCAGAAGATGCGCTTTCCGATGCCTTTGCAAAAGCACTAACCGAGTGGCCCGAAAAAGGATGCCCAACGCATCCGGAAGCCTGGCTTCTGACGGTTGCGCGCCGTCGGGCAATTGATGTTGCCCGGCGGCAGGTCCGTGGCATTGAAGTTGAACGTCAGTTAAAAACCCTGTCCCAACTGGGAACAGAGGAAGTTTCCGATATTCCCGACAGAAGACTGGGGCTGCTTTTCGCCTGCACCCACCCGGCAATCGAACCAGGCATTCGCGCACCCCTGATGCTGCAGGTCATCCTGGGGCTCAAGGCCGCTACCATCGCTTCTGCATTCCTGATCGCTCCTTCCACAATGAATCAACGGTTGGTCAGGGCGAAAAACAAGTTACGCCAGGCTGGTATCCCGTTCCAGGTACCCGATAAAAAGGAACTTCCACAGCGACTGGATACCGTGCTTGATGCCATCTACGCATCTTATTCCGAGGGCTGGAATGACCCGGCCGGGACTGATATGACACGCCGTGGACTGACCAGCGAAGCATTGTTCCTGGTAAGCATGATTTGTGAACTCATGCCAGACCAACCGGAAGCCCTTGGACTGCTTGCATTGATGCTGCATACCGAAGCACGGCGATCTGCTCGCCGTTCAAATGATGGGGCGTACGTTCCTCTGAACGAGCAGGATCCGGACTTGTGGGACAGCGTCCTGATCAACAAGGCAGAAACGGTTCTGAAACAGGCAAGGACCCCTGGAAAAATCGGGCGTTTCCAGATCGAGGCTGCGCTGCAGTCCGCCCATGTAGTGGGCCGCCTCAAGGGGATAAACAACTGGCCGGTAATAAAGGACCTTTACGATGCCTTGTATGAACTCACCCAATCGCCGGTGGTGGGAGTTAACAGAACCTTGGCTGTGGCAGAAGTCGAGGGAAATAATGCAGCGCTTGCGATCCTGGATGAACTGGCCGAAAACAGGCAGATGACTGAATACCAGCCTTATTGGGCCATGCGAGCCGAACTATTGACCAGGCAGGGTGATTTTGGACAAGCATCCCATGCTTACCAGGTGGCCATTGGACTGGAGCGTGACCCGGCAGTTCGCAAGTTCCTCAGGCAAAAACAATCAACCTGTGTCGCAGAATAACAGCTGATGGTTGAGTGGCCCGGACGGGTCTTCCACTGTGCATTTGAAATCACACCTCGGGCTTTTCAGGATTTTCATCCGAATTCACAATGCTTTCATCGCAAAGGCCTACGACAGCCCGAATGATTGTTTAAAAATCAATCGACTCAATCAAGCCTGGTGACCTGACAATGTTTTCAAAACCTCTTAAAGCCGCATGGTTTTGCCTGTTTATTCTTCATCTGCAAGTGAGCTCAGCCAATGACGATGGATTATCAGGCGATCCGGATGCCATCGCCGACGCCGTTGCCATGGTTGAAACCATGGGCGGTGTTGAACTCTGGAAGCACATCGACAAGCTGCACTTCGTGCACGAATGGGACTTTGTTAATCGCTATGAACGCTACATCGAGCATGAGATTCTTGACCTTGCCGACATTCGCTCGTACGTCACCATGAAGAGTGAAACATACGATCGAATACGGGCTTACAGTCCGGAGCATGGCTACTGGCAGATTTCGGACGGGGAATTCAGCCAGGGAACGGAAGAACAACTGGCCAACGCAATCGCAAGAGGTCCCTTCAATATCTATCGGCTGGCTCGAGCCATTTCCAGAAATGACCCTGATTTGAATATCAATTTCGCTACCATTCCGGACTTCCCACCGGCCCCTGCGCTGGTATTTCACTACACAGACGGCGAACCGGGTGGCTGGATTGTTCTGAATGCGCGCAAAGAACCCATGGTCTGGGCCACCACGCAGTACCAGTATGTTTTCGGTCCCATGCAACGGTTTGGGAACCTCTGGGTGCCAAACTGGGCAACAACCAGTGACGGACTGGTCCGATACGAAATGGTCTCTCTGGAAGCAGCAAACAGCGCACCCGACCTCGACCTTTTTGCGCCACCGGGTTAATCGCTCGTCTCAGGCCTTTACCGTGTCCTGAACAGGTGAAGGAACAAATCTTCCGGTTTTCGGCATACGTTCAAGCGCCTCGAGCAGCAGCTCGGAATTGCTGCCATCGAGATGCGCATTTTCACTGATGTACCTGCGCCAAACCCTCGCACCGGGAAGACCCTGGAACAAACCAAGCACGTGGCGACTGATGTGTTTGACAAAAACACCCTGGGCCGTTTTTACCCGGATGTAATCAGTGAGCTTGTGTATGACTGTCTCCCGATCAGGAAGCGGTGTTCCGTAAACCGAAGCTTCGCACTCGGCCAGAATCCATGGATTCTGGTAGGCCGCACGGCCCAGCATGACGCCATCCAGTTTTTCCAGGTAACCCTTAACGGATTCAAC
>Ga0102946_1000199_pt1 | contig 21219 bp, 20 predicted proteins | sample SalPon2A_A_D1_MG_FD_78209 | JGI IMG/M metagenome (GOLD analysis project Ga0102946, IMG submission 78209) | Soil microbial communities from South San Francisco under conditions of wetland restoration - Salt Pond MetaG R2A_A_D1_MG | ecosystem: Environmental > Terrestrial > Soil > Wetlands | place... | reverse complement strand
TCCCGGCCCGACGTGCAATGTGATGCCACAAACATCTATATTGCGCTCCGACAGGGCCGCAAAGGTTGCTTCGGTAAAATGTAGACCCGCTGTCGGAGCAGCCACGGCTCCGGGGTTTTTGGCATAAACCGTCTGGTATCGCTCCTTATCGACAGGCTGATCATCACGACGAATGTACGGTGGCAAGGGCATGTGACCGATCTGATCCAGCGCGTCAAGAAACGACCCTGAGGAAGAAAAACGTACCAGGCGTTGCCCATCCTCTACTATCTCGACAACTTCTCCGTTAATCTCCGCCGGAAAATCGACAAGTGTTCCAACCTTGAGGGGTCTGGAACTGCGGGTCATGCAACACCAAATATTCTGCTCGGAATCAAGTTGGCGCAGGAGTAGAACTTCCACATGTCCGCCACTTTGTTTACTCCCCAGCAAACGCGCAGGCAACACTTTGGTCTCGTTACGGACGAGAAGATCACCCTCACGCAGCATCGCAGGCAAGTCATCAAACTGATGATGGCCAACAACATGAGAAGTCCTCGACAAATGCATCAGCCTCGATGCAGAACGCTTTTCAAGCGGTCGTTGTGCAATCAGCTCATTGGGTAAATCAAAATCAAAATCGTTCAGTTGCATTGGGTTTCTTTACGCTTGATGAAATATATAAATAAATATATCATTAGGTTTTAGCAAGATAAACTAGGAATAGACCAGCAAGCATAAAGCCAAGCCCAATAGACCGTAGAGTCTGGTCGTTCATCTGGAAAAGTTCACTCAACATGCGCTTGGTCCCACGCGGTGACATGAACCATGGGACACCTTCAACGATCAGGACAACGCCCAAAATGATAACCAGTGTTTCAGAGAGCATAAACAATTTCCGCACACACGCTTCTGATGGTGTGCTTTTTGCATTTTTTTAGCGTCTGGTAGCAAGTTAAACTAATGGATAACTCTGTCAACAGCAACAAAATTCACGGTTGCATAAACTGGTCATGCTATAGAGTTGCATCATATGTGTCAAGTGCCGACCTATCAGTCACAACAGGAAGACAAAAACAGTGGTCACAAGGTTAATAAATAGAATTATTCGATCATGACGTTTAGTCCTTCTGTAGGTTTCCTTAGTAGATAACAACTGATATTAAAAGATGAATTCACTCAAGATTAAATTTATCGGTCTGTGCTCTGTGATCCTGATCGTCGCTATCGGACTGACGACCTGGTACAACCTGAAGACCCAGAAAGCCATGCTCAGCAAGCTCGCCAGCGAGCATGGTCGCATGCTGGCCGAAACGATCCACAGAAGCATCATTACGGACATGGCCAACGGCAAGAATGACCGCGTCGTACATATCCTGACTAAAATCAACTCTGAACCTGCGATCAAGGAGGTCAGGATTTTCGACGAAACAGGTCGAGTCTTGATGTCAGGTAATGATCAGGAAATCGGAGAACTCGTTACCACTTCTGAATTGATGGCATATCGCACCGGCAATCTCAACTTTACATCTTCAAACAATGACGGTGCAGACTATTATAATTCAGTTGTTCCCATCTACAATCAGCCGATCTGTTATTCCTGCCATGACAAGAACCTCAAGGTCCTAGGTATTCTGAATTTGCAGGTCTCACTGGATGCGATTTCCGACATGCGGACCAACGGCCGCAATGCGACAATGATTGCATCGGGAATTATGCTCGTCATCCTGGTACTGACGATCACGGCATTCCTCCTCGTATACGTCGATATGCCGATCCGCAAACTGGCCGACGCCATGGACCAAGTTGAACAAGGGCTATTTGAAAATGCCCACGCAACTGTCAACAGTTCCGATGAAATGACCCTGCTCTCCTCCAAGTTCAATTACATGGTTCAACGACTGCGTGAGATGATGGAATCCACGATCAAGAATGAACGTCTGCTTGCAATCAACCAGGAAAAGCTGACTCACAACGAGGAACTTCACGCCCTGAACCTGACCCTTGAAGACCGTCTCAAGGAGATCGAATACCTCAACATCAACCTTGAAGAACGGATTGAGGAAATAGAGGAAGCCAACTACAAGATCGCCGACCTCGCCAGCGAGCTTGAGGAAAAAAACGTGGGCCTCACTCAGGCCGTCGACCGCCTGCAGGCACTTTACAAGATGGGCCTGGCGGTCAACGCCACCATAGACCTGGACAAACTGTTGAACCTGCTCAGCCAGAAAAGCGTGGAAACATTGCGTTCCCAGGTCGGCTACATCCTTATGAAAAACCAGGAGACCGGCGAACTTGCTGTCGGCGGGTCAGAGGGCCTTCCCGAAGATTTCGACCGTTCGCTGGAAATTCCCCTCAAGCCGGGAGGGGTTTCATACTGGGTCATGAGTCACAACAAGCCCAAACTCGTCGAGGACGTAACCAAGGCTCGCGAGTTCAGCAAGATGAGTCGACTCGGTTTTATCCGCGAATCAGTTATTTGTGCACCATTGTCGGACAAGGACAAGGTCATTGGCACGATTACTGTGGCCAACCCGGTCGACGGCAAGGAGTTCGGCCCCTCTGATCTGGAGCTCCTGACAACCATCGCTGCCCAGGCAAGCATCGCAATCCGCAATGCCCGTCTCTACGAAGAACAGGAGAGCACTTATCTGAACACTGTCCAGGCCCTTGTCTCGGCAATCGAGGCCAATGATGCTTATACAAGAGGTCACTCGGAACGCGTTACCAGGTTGAGTGTCGCATTGGCGAAAGAACTGGGCATCGACGGTGAGGCACTCAAGCAGCTCGAACAGGCAGCGATTCTACATGACATCGGCAAGATTGGTATTGATGTCAACTTGCTCCACAAGAAAGAGAAATTAACCCCTGCGGACATCGATGTTCTTAAGCTGCATCCCTCAATCGGTGTGCGCATACTCGAACCGATTCATTTTCTCGGCACAGTGCGTGAGATCATCGAGCAGCACCACGAACGTTTTGATGGCAACGGCTACCCCAATGGGTTATGTGGTGAGGAATGGCGCATTGAAGGCAAAATTCTCGCCGTGTGCGATACTTTCGATGCGATGACTTCTGATCGACCGTACCGTAAAGCATTATCCTATGAGGTGGCCATCCAGGAAATTCAAGATCATTCCGGCACTCAATTTGATCCGAAAGTAGCTGCGGCATTCGTCGATATGAGTAAACAAGGCCAGCTTCCAGAGTAACCGCATGTCAGATGAAGGCTTTTGAAATCCAGCCGAGGTCAACCATGCTTCTGCTTTTCCAACCTCTGTCAGACAAGCTTTATATCCTCAGCCTCGATATTGTTATGGTTCGATAAACTTGGGAAAGCCCGAACCGGGATCTGCATGGCACGAGACTGAGTCACAATGCAAGAACAGTAGCAACAACAAAGGCCACCCGCTTACCGGGTGGCCTTTGTTGTTGGATTCAGTGCAGATCAGGGAAATCCCGGAGCCATCATCAAGCCCGTTTGCTCCGGCAGGCCAAGCATGAGGTTCATATTCTGCAACGCCTGTCCTGCAGCGCCCTTGATCAGGTTGTCAATCACTGAAACTGCTATCACCCGGCCTGTACGGTCGTCTACCGCAATACCGATGTCACAGAAGTTACTGCCTGTGACCTGGGAGATATTCGGCAGGTGCCCTTTCGGTAGGACCCGGACAAAAGCTTCCGCAGAATACCTGTCAAGATAGAGATCATGCAGCTCGTCAAGGCTGACGAGACCTTCAAGAGAAGCGTAACAAGTACTCAAGATACCCCGGTTGACCGGCAGCAGGTGCGGTGTAAAACTGATTGTCACAGCCTCGCCCGAGACCACGCTAAGAGTCTGTTCGATTTCAGGAGTATGCCTGTGCCGCGGCAATCCATAGGCTTTGAACCCTTCATTTACTTCACAGAAGATCGTATCCAGCTTGGCTGAACGACCGGCACCGCTGGTTCCGGACTTGCTGTCGACAATTATGGTTGTCGGGTCAATCTTATTCTTCTCCAGCAAAGGCAACAAAGCCAGAGCGATACTGGTCGGATAACAGCCGGGGTTGGCCACCAGCCGGGCCGCGGGGATATGTTCACGAAACAGCTCAGGAAGCCCATATACCGCCTCAGAAAGAAGGCCGGGGGAGGTGTGAGCCTGATACCAGTCTTCGTATACAGAAAGATCCTTGAGACGAAAATCGGCAGACAGATCGACAACCCGGCAACCAGAATCCAGGAGCTCCGGAATCATATTCATGGCGGTCTGGTGAGGCACAGCGGTAAAGACCATATCCACCCGGCCAGCCAGTTCAGCAGGTTCAAGATCTTCGAAGTTCAAATTGATAAATCCTTGCAGCGAAGGGAATATCTTGCCCACCGGCTGCCCGGCATACTGTCGTGAGGTCACGCATACCAATTCGGTTTCAGGGTGCTGGACGAGCAGCCGCAAAAGTTCTACTCCGGTATAGCCACTTGCACCAATAACAGCAATCCGATGCATAAATTACCTCCTTAAAACGGAAAGAGGGAAACCCGCAGGTTTCCCTCTTTCCAGCAAATATCATGACGACCGAAAGGCCGCGAGTTATTAACGCTTGGAGAACTGGAAGCTGCGGCGCGCACCGCGTCGACCGTACTTCTTACGCTCCTTGATACGACTGTCGCGGGTAATGAACCCGGCTTTTTTAAGCGATGCGCGAAGTTCCGGGTCGACTTCGAGCAGTGCCTTGGTGATACCGTGCTTGATTGCACCGGCCTGACCTGAGGGACCTCCGCCGCAAACGTTGACGCTGATATCGAACTTGCCGATATTGTCAGTCAATTCGAGCGGCTGGCGCACGACCATCTTGGAGGTCGGGCGACCGAAGTATTCGTCCATCGTCCGCTTGTTAATAGTGATTTCACCTGTTCCCGGCTTCATCCAGACACGGGCTACAGAGGTCTTTCTCCTGCCGGTGGCGTAAAATTTCTGTTCGGCCATCGTCTAATTTCTCCTGAATTCCCTTAAACCTGAAGTTCTTTGGGCTGCTGTGCCTCATGCGGATGATTGGCACCGCAATAGACTTTAAGTTTTCTGTACATCTGACGGCCGAGTTTGTTCTTCGGCAACATCCCCTTGACGGCTTTCCTGATCAGTTCTTCAGGAGCCTTTTCAAGCAACTTGTCGGCAGTAATTGTCGTCAGGCCGCCGGTATAGCCGCTGTGACGATAGTACTTTTTCTGAGTCAGCTTGTTACCGGTCAGGCGGACTTTCTCTGCGTTGAGAACGATAACGAAATCACCGGTGTCAACGCTCGGGGTGTAAGTGGCCTTGTGCTTGCCGCGCAGGACACGGGCAATCTCGGTAGCTACCCGGCCAAGGACCTTGTCTTCCAGATCGACAACATACCAGTCTTTCCGGAGTTCATTTTTTTTCGCAACTGAAGTACTCATTACTATCCTCTCTATATCCAATCTGTAAGTTTACGGGGCTCACAGAAACACGAAATGTATTCAAAATGCCTTGTGTTGTCAAGCGTTTTTTCGACCGTCGCAGGACTTTATTCCTGATGACAACAAGCAATCAGGTCGGGATAAAAGAACTCTTTTCCGTCAGCCTGCCGCAAAGGCCTGACAGAAGCTTGACCGCACCGTCCAGATCGATCCAGTCGAGCACTTCAACCGGTGTATGCATGTAGCGCAGAGGAATACTGACCAGGGCGGTCGCAACGCCACCACGGACCATCTGCATAACATTGGCGTCGGTTCCAGTGGCACGCGGGATACCGATCACCTGGTATGGGATTTTTTCCGCCTCGGCGGTCGATACCAGTAAGTCGAAAAGGACGGGATTGATATTCGGCCCCCGGGCTATGATCGGGCCTTTACCAAGGTTGATCTCGCCGGAGTGTTTGTGATCCGCGTCGGGATAATCACTGGCGAAACCGACCTCAACGGCAATGCCGATATCGGGCTGCACCCCATAGGCGCTGGTCGCACCGCCACGCAGGCCAACCTCTTCCTGCACCGTTGAGACCCCATAAAGGTCAACCACCAGGTTGTTCTGGCGACGGACTTCCCGCAGTACCTGGGCGACGATAAAGGCACCCATCTTGTCATCCAGTGCCCGTGAAGTCAGGCGCGTACCCTGAAGACGTTCGACTCCGACGCTGAAGGTCACCGGGTCCCCGATCGATACCAGTTTCACGGCCTCTTTCTTGCTGGAGCAACCGATATCGATAAACTGGTTCTTGAACGGCATGACCTTCTCACGGTCCTGCGGCTCGATCTGGTGAATCGGACGTTTTCCCACCACCCCCGGGACGGGTCCTGATTTTGTGTGCACGGTCACTCTCTGGCCCGGCACGAGGTGCGCGTCGACTCCGCCGATCGGTGCAAAGAACAGGTACCCCTGATCATCTACATATTTGATCATGAAGCCGATTTCGTCGCAGTGCCCTGCCAGCATCAGGCGCGGCGCGCCATCGGGGCCTTCGATGTGCGCCACCACGTTGCCCATGACATCGGTGCGGATATCATCGGCAACATCAGCCAGCGTCTTGCGAATCACCCGCTGTGCCGGCTGCTCGAAACCGGACGGGCTCGGGGCCTCGACAAGTTCCTTGAAAAAAGCGAAATCCTGTTTATTCATAATATTTTAACTCCCACAATTCTCAGGCAACTCACCAAGCAGTGAATTGCGGTAGGATTTGACGATCTTGACCAGCACAACACTCCCGGCAAGTTCGAACGGACCCTTGAAGTTCACAATCCGGTTCCAGGTACTGCGGCCGAAAATCTGCCCACCCCCCATCCTGCTTTCACCTTCGACCAGCACCTCCTGGATCGTGCCGACATCGGCCTCCCAAGTCTGACGACTGATCTCCTGCTGTAATTCGAGCATGCGATCAAAGCGTGCCTGTTTGACCTCCGCGGGGGTCTCATCATCCAGGTCAGCGGCAGATGTACCCTTACGGGGCGAGTAAATGAAGGAGTAGATCTCCGAGTAGCACACTTCCTCAAGCAATGACATGGTCAGCTCAAAGTCTTTGTCACTCTCTCCCGGGAAACCGACGATAATGTCCGTCGTCAGGCGGATATCCGGACAGACCTGGCGCAAACGATCAACAGTCTGCATGTATCGATTCCGGGTGTAACCGCGATTCATTGCCAGCAGAATCTTGTCGGAACCACACTGGACCGGAAGATGCAGGTGCTTGCATAGCTTGTCAAGAGAGCCGAAACAGTCGATCAGTTCATCGGACAGGTCTTTCGGGTGAGACGTAGTGAAGCGAATCCGCTCTATGCCGTCTATTGCGTTGACCTGCTTCAACAGACCGGCGAAAGAAAGCTCTGACTCATCCTTGAGCCCATAAGAGTTGACATTCTGGCCGATCAGGGTCACTTCTCGCACACCCTGTGATGCAAGTTCGCGTATTTCATCAAGGATTTCCCCGCTGGGTCGGCTGATCTCACGACCGCGGACATATGGTACGACGCAATAACTGCAGAAGTTGTCACAACCCTGCATGACCGTCACAAAACGTGTATAAGCCTCCTGACCGGTGCGAGACGGGAAAAGCTGCAGCCGCGTGTCACGGTCGAGGAAATCTGTCTCATCGCAACGTATGCGATTCTCGGCAACATTCTGCACCAGCTCAGGCAGACGATGAACGTTGTGGGTACCGAACACCAGATCCAGGTAAGGGAACTCATCGAGAAGCTGCTTGCCTTCCTGCTGGGCTATACAGCCTCCCATGCCGAGGATGAGGTCCGGATTGCGGTCCTTGAGTGGTTTGAATCGACCCAGGTGGCCATAAGCCTTGCGCACGGCTTTGTCACGGACGGCACAGGTATTCAGCAGGATCAGACTGGCCTGGTCGGGCTGCTCGACCTGCCGATAACCGATACCGCCGAGCAGGTCGACAATTCGTTCAGAGTCGACGACGTTCATCTGGCAGCCAAAGGTCTCCAGATAAAAAGCTTTATTATTCATAGGGTTATGTCCTAGAAAATATCGAGGGGCTAGAGATTAGTCAAAAATCCGGAATAAAGCAACCGAATTGCCGTAACCCTCAGCAGTATCGCATATTCATATTTCGCGCTTCGTTATTTGCTATCGCCTCTTCAAGAAGCTTCGCTGCCTGATGCGGGTGTTCTATGCAGTGCAGGACAAGCTGCTGCTTCGTGCCATTGTGGATACGAAGTGTGCCCAGCTGTTCACCCTGTCGGTGCAGACTGAAATAAGTGAGATCTGACAGTTCGATAAACTTGCTTTTCGGGCTCGCCAGACCGCGTTGCGCAATCACCCGCCGGTTCGTTATCGCGTAATAGACATGGTTCCACTCGAGGCGGGCCTGCACCAGGTGTCCGACAAAAAAATAAAACCCTGTCAAAACGAATGGCAGAGGCAACCAGGCCAGCCACCAGACAGTGTAAGTTTCGGCCATGGAGACTCCTAGGACCTGCCAGTAACTGCAGATTGCAAGAAATATCAATCCGAAAACCGAATGTCGCCAGTGCCGGAAGGTATAACAACGCGGTGCAGGACGTGCCTCCCAACGAAGAGATTCATCTTCCTCGAGAACAAGTTCCTGAATCATTGTTCGCGACTTGACCGGGACAAACGATCGGCTGCCATACGTCCAAGTTTGCTGTAAGGATCTGTCTCAGTGATCAAGCGGTACAAAGACATGCCGCCGTCGGCATCACCTCCTTTTTCACGTGCCTCAGCGAGCAGAAACAGGTTTTCCGTGACCGGCAGCAGACGAACGCTCTCTGCCAGTTCATCGTTCGCCTTGCGCACTCTGCCCAGTTGCAGATAGAGGTAGCCGAGCCCCATCCGGGTCATGTAGTAGTCAGGATGCAGATCGACGGCCTTTTGCAGGTTAATTCTTGCAGTTTGCAACTCACCGGCGCGCAGGTAGGCCATCCCCAGAGTACCGAGAATCTGCGGCTCGTCCGGAGCCATGGTTGCGACATTGAGGTAATGAGCTATTGCCTGCGCAGGGTTGTCGGCTTTTTCAAGTCGTTGGGCCTCTTTCAACAGTTCGTATGCCGGCCGTAATTCTGCCAGCATACGGATAGATTGCGGCACTTCCCCGGAACGGCTCACACCGGATTGCAACAAGCTTGTCAGGCAGCTCCCTTCACATGGTCTCCGGGCAAAGATTCGCGCCAGCCTGACCGAACCTGACTCGGGATCATACACGGATTCCTTCTGCGACAGGATATCCGCTACGGCCTTGTTCGAGGCACGGTTCGATCGGTCTGGAAATGCAGTACCGTCGAGAGTTGATGCAGCCTGAAGCAAGGTGCTGAGTTTTCCATGATCGCGAATCTCCGACAGAAGACCACGGGTCATGACAACCCGGCCACCCGGCAGCACATAGAGCTCTGCAGCACTCTTTTCCGCAACAGAGATAGCGAAACGGCCGGAGTCCCCGATCTGCTGTTTGACCAGCGAGTCAAGCTCTTTGAAAAGGGCTTTATCGTGGCGAGGGCCTCCAAGCAGCTGAAGCAACCTATCTTCTACAGCTCTTCCGACTTTGATTTCCTGCTCGGCGGTCAATAGCGGTGCATCTGTAGGCAGGTACTGGTCCATGCCAGCACACCCCGCCAACCAGATCAGGGCGATGATGATCGCTGACCACCTGAGTCTCTGTGAAAGAAGATTTTTCATCTGTTAGATCCATCTGAGCATGTTAATGGGAGTGCATCTTAGGCTATCCTCGATTTACGGACAAGCTGTTCGCAGAAAAAGCTGCTTGCATTTCCCCGACAAGTGACTATTATGTGCCGCCCGAAGTATAATAAACCTGCAATACTTATAAAGAAAGCAACAAAAATGACAGAACACCTAAGAAACATTGCCATAATTGCCCACGTCGATCACGGCAAAACGACCCTTGTCGATGCCATGCTCAAACAATCAGGGGTCTTTCGCGAGAATCAGGTCATCACAGAACGTGTGATGGACAGCAACGACCTGGAGAAGGAACGCGGGATCACGATCCTGTCAAAAAACCTGTCGATTCACCACAACGGAATCAAAATTAACATCGTCGATACCCCGGGCCACGCCGATTTCGGCGGCGAAGTGGAACGAGTCCTGAAGATGGTCGACTCTGTCCTGCTACTGGTGGATGCTTTTGACGGCCCGATGCCGCAGACCCGCTTCGTGCTGAAAAAGTCGCTTGATCTAGGCATCCGACCGATCGTCGTCATCAACAAGATCGATCGCCCCGGGGCCCGACCGGAGAAGGTCGTCGATATGGTCTTCGACCTGTTCTGTGAGCTCAACGCCGATGACAAGCAGCTCGACTTTCCGATTGTCTATACCAGCGCCAAACAAGGAATTGCCAAACGCGAACTGAATGATGCATCAGATAACCTCGGTCCACTTTTCGAGATGATCCAAGAGCGGGTTGCCCCACCGGTTGCCGACCTGGAGGCCCCGTTCCAGATGCTGGTCACTTCTATCGATTATAACGATTATCTCGGTAGAATAGCCACAGGGAAGATCTTTAACGGCCGGGTCAAAACCGGTGAAACAGTGGCCCTGATTATGAAAAACGGTGAAATATCCAAGGCTCGAATCACCAAACTACTCGGTTACGAAGGGCTCAAGCAAATTGAATTGGCTGAGGCCGGTGCAGGTGATATCGTCACCGTGGCAGGCTTCGAAAACATAGGCATCGGCGAGACCCTGGCGTGCGCCGAACGACCCAAGTCGCTCCCCTACGTATCGATCGACGAACCCACCCTGGCCATGAACTTTATCGTCAACTCCTCCCCCTTTGCCGGACGGGAGGGCAAATACGTCACCTCTCGCAACATCCGTGACCGTCTTTTCAAGGAGCTGCGCACCAATGTTTCATTGCGCGTCGAAGAGACCGCAAACACAGATACGTTCAGGGTTTCAGGCCGTGGCGAACTGCACCTGTCGATCCTGATCGAGAACATGCGCCGGGAAGGCTATGAACTGGCCGTCTCAAAACCGGAAGTCATCTGTCGCGAAATCGACGGTGAACAGTGCGAACCGATGGAGTACCTGGTGATTGATGTCCCCGAAGAACACCAGGGGACTGTGATTGAAAAACTCGGGACCCGTAAAGCGGAAATGGTTGCCATGAACGCTCTTGAGGGTGTTAACCGCCTCGAGTTCATTATCCCTGCACGCGGATTGATTGGCTTCCGTAGCGAGTTCCTCACCGACACGCGTGGTACTGGCGTCATGAACCACACCTTCCACGGTTACGCCCCCTGGAAAGGAACTATTCAGGGCCGCAAGAATGGAGTTCTGATCGCAATAGAAGCCGGAGAGACGATTGCCTACTCTCTTTTTAACCTCCAGGAGCGCGGAATCCTTTTCGTCGGGCCGGGCGTCAACGTTTACGAGGGAATGATTATCGGCCAGCACGCCAAGGACAATGATCTCGTAGTCAACGCATGCAGAGGGAAGAAGCTGACTAATGTGCGCGCCTCAGGGAGTGATGAAGCGATCCGCCTGACCACGCCGCGCGATTTGACTCTCGAACAGGCCCTCGAGTTCATCGACATTGACGAATTGGTGGAAGTAACACCCTCATCAATTCGCATACGCAAGCGCCTGCTTGACGAAAACGAACGCAAGAAAGATAATAAAAGGCCCAAGTAGCACTATGTTTTATCAAGGGCGGGCGCAAGTTGAAAATCACCCTGGCCTGACGTGGAAAGTTTCCGCCCAAATATTGGCACGTGAATCTTCCGCAGTGTCATTAACTCTTTATGAAACAGTCTCACTGAAAACTGCGCTACAGATTTATTCTGGTTAAATTAATGTCCTAACTGGTAATTGTTACCTTGAAAAATTCATTCCATGGCTCTATGATTGGCCCGTTCGTCTTACGAACGAATCCTCACCTGAGAGATCTGGAGGCAGCGTGGACCGAGAGTTAAACGCTCACGAACAACAAGCCCTCCTGGCCATTGCCCGCCAGGCGATCATACATGGCGTACAAACCGGCCAGGAGTACATTGAACCCCGTGAAGAAAAAGCCCTGAACCAGCGCAACGGCTGCTTTGTCACCATCAAGCAGAATGGTCAGTTGCGTGGGTGCATCGGCAATTTTCAATCCGAGCTTCCGCTTTTCAAGGAAGTAGCCCAGATGGCCCAGGCTTCCGCAGCAAAAGATCCCCGTTTTTATCCACTCAAGGAAAACGACCTGGACAACTTTACGCTGGAGATTTCAGTCCTCTCACCGTTACAGAAGATTGATGATATAGAGGAAATCGAAGTCGGCAAGCACGGCATTTACATCGAAAAGAGTTTTTACAGGGGGGTTCTCCTGCCCCAGGTTGCACTTGAACACAATTGGGATCGGCTGGACTTTCTGAAACAGACGTGTATCAAGGCGGGTCTGCCAACGGACGCCTGGAAATCAGATGATTCAGACATATACGTCTTTAGCGCCCAGGTTTTTGGAGAAGGGTAAAGAAAAGGCACTGCTCAACTTCAACCTCAAAAAGCAGGGAGGATTAATCGCCTCCCTGCTTTTTTCTCTACCTTAAAAACTCTCGTTCAACCATCCATGAGTCCACTCTTGCGTCTGTTAATCAGGTAATTGATGCCCGACAGGATCTTGACCTAATCCTTGATTTCTGTTGCCATCTTAAAAAACTCACCCGTAACATCTCGCCCAGGACAATATCACCAAAGTGTCGGGAGGTCTGATGAACGCGAACGCCAATACGCGCGGCCAGCTGTACTGAGAAAGCCGTGCCGGCCAGGCCCTAAAAGGAGGCCACCCAAACCGAGCGACAGGATCACACCTTGGCAGGTGCGGACCATATCCTGAAGAGCTACGGCGTAAACACTACCCAACTGCACGGCAATTCTTCCCTGTAAAGTCAAACCCACCATGCTTACCAAAGAGAATAAGACCGTAACGGTTAGGAAGCTGGTCCGTATGTACTGGATAATAGTGAACTTCATATAAGTGCGATACAAGGCTTAAAAAAAACAACCAGGGTATCATGAGCCGTCCTTGTCGATCGCCTCCTCCTTGAACCAGCGTTCAAACCAGGTCCTGTGATCTTTCTCCGAAAATATCCTGAAATCGTTGGGCCCCATCCAGACTCCCCCGCAATGGACGCATTTGTCCATCGGAACACCCCTGAAATCTATCGCTTCGATCTTATCACCGCATTTCGGGCAACGACCAAGACAGAACTTGCGAATCAGCTTTTCCTGGGTCTCATTCCTGATTTTCTCGATCAATTCCTTTTCCAGGTCATGAAAGTACTTATTTTCCAATGCTTTTTTACGCTCTTCCCATGCATCTGTCATAATATCACCTCCTGGGCATAACTGGTTTTATTAATTATAACAAGCATTTGAAGACCAGCAACAAATCAATGACAAAGCACGAAACGGCCTGCACCATAGGTCGCACCCTTACCGATTCCGAACATTGAAGCGACGGCCAGAACCCAGTATATCTTTTCTATGGCCTGACCAGACAGGGTCATTTTACCCGTGAATCCGCCTAAAACAAGCCCCGGTTGACCAGAAACCTCTCGCCAGTCTTTCCAGGTCAGATGTGTCTCAGACTCCTCGAGACTTCTGACGCTGTCGAACAGGCGCGAGGGTTCATCCAGGATTTCAACACCTGAATGGGCAAAGAGCATCGAGGTCACACGTCGCAGCATAAACGGAAAGACCTGACCAAAACGTGGCTTCCTCAATGGTCTGCCGTCAACCATCAGGCGAACCGGAGTTTCGTACGATATCATCAGCCTGTCGAAAACCCGCTCCCGGTTGACAATCCAGGTCAGGGGCTGGACAGTGCATACGAACGAATCAAGCGGATCATCCTGCCTCCAGACGAGATTATCCGGTTGTTCGCAACTCATGCTATAGACTTCAGTGACTTCAAAGAGGCCCTCACCGGAGACCATCCCGATGCGTCCGAGGTGAATCAGACTACTCAAAAACACTTGGATTAGTGGTATCCCGTCGCCGATAAACAGCACTTCACATTTGAGCCGGTCACCGGTATCAACTAAGGTTTTCTGTGCAACCGGCATGGTCATCACCAGTGCCGGCGCCGGTTTCTGGAATTTACGGCGGGCGATAGGGTCGTCACTTGGAGCAGGCTGGAAAAGAGCTTGCCATTGCCTGGACATGAGACCATCAGCTTGATCTAGCATCTGCCTTCCAGAAGCCCGCAGGATACGCCCCAGTCTGATAAAATCAGCTGGATGGACTGTACACGGAGAGAGAAAATCCAGGGCAAAGCAGACCTTGGCAACATCCACCTCCTGCAACACACCCGGACAATCCGGTATGAGTAGATTCTTTCCGGTGATCATTTCAGGTTATTGTAGTCCTTGATCAATTCTGATAGAGTCCGCCATCATCAACAACTTATATACACTATACCCGCAACGTCTGCGCCAGATAAAGCCTACACTATTATGCTGAAATTTGAATTGCTCGCCAAAGATAAGAAAACCCGCGCCCGTCGGGGACGCGTCACCACACCGCACGGTGTAATAGAGACACCGATTTTCATGCCCGTCGGGACACACGGCGCCCTCAAAGCAATGACTCCTGCACAGGTTGAAGATGCAGGAGCCCAGATTATTCTCTCCAACACATACCACCTGCACCTGAAACCCGGTGAGGGGTTGGTGGAAAAGGCGGGTGGCCTGCACCAGTTCATGTATTGGCCCAAGCCGATTCTGACCGACAGCGGAGGGTTCCAGGTCTTTTCCCTGCCCAAAAAGGAAATCACCGAAACAGGGGTCTTTTTCAAACATGAGATCAACGGCAACCGCATCTTTATCGGTCCGAAAGAGGCCACCGGGATTCAGAATTGCCTTGGGGCTGACATCATCATGGCCTTTGACGAGTGCATTCCTTATCCGGCTTCACACGATTATTCGAGCAAATCGGTTAAAAAGACCTTGCGCTGGGCCGATGAATGTCTCAGGGCACACGAGCGAGATGACCAGGCGCTGTTCGGCATAGTCCAGGGAAGTGTTTACCATGATCTGCGACGTGAATGCGCAGAAGCCCTGACGGCAATGAATTTCCCCGGTTACGCCATTGGTGGAGTCAGTGTCGGAGAAGGTCTTGAGCTACTCAAGAAAGTCATCGATTACACGGAGCCCTACCTGCCTGAAGACAAACCCAGGTACCTGATGGGGGTAGGCCTGCCGGAGGATATCCTTGAGAGCATTGAACGCGGCATGGACATGTTCGACTGCGTCATTCCAACCCGTTACGCCCGCAGCGCCACCCTGTTTACCCGGAGGGGCAAGATCCGGGTAACCAATCGACGGTATCGTCGTGATTTTTTCCCGGTCGACCCGTCATGCACCTGTTACTGCTGTGCGAACTTCACCAGAGCCTATCTCCATCACCTCTTCAATGCCAACGAGGTTCTGTCGGCGACCCTTGCGGCAATTCACAATGTACGTTTCTATCTCGATATGGTCGCAGCCGCACGGGCCGCGATTGAAGTCAATGACTATACCAGCTTCAAAGCCGCTTTCCTTGATGAATACCTGCGCGACGACGGTCAACCCGGTCGTTGACGCCGCCCTTATCAGCCGGCATAATTGAGCTATGGCTGAAACATCGAAATCCGGACGATTGGACGCCGAAACCGGCAAACGCCTGCACAAGGCGCTCACTGCAAACAGCGATGAGCTGTTCCAGGTTCTGCTCGACCCGGACATGCAAATAGTGCAGACGGCGCTGAAGAATTCTCATCTGAATGAAGATCACTTGCTTGCACTGCTGAAACGCCGCGATCTGAGCGAGGATCTGCTGAAGACTATCTATCATCTTGAAACGGCCCGGAGCAGCCACCGGCTGAAAATTGCACTGGTCAAAAACCCCAACACTCCGTGCCCTGTTGTCGTCGCCCTCCTGCCACACCTGCACCTCTTTGAGCTAGTCGACCTCTGCATGATCCCCGGTGTCACACCGGATCAGAAGTTTGCCGCGGAGCGGGCCATCCTGCAGAGGCTGCCAACCACCGAGCTTGGCAACAAGATGACACTCGCGCGCCGGGCGACAGCCACGGTTGTCGGTGAAATTCTCAAGCAAGGTGACGTCAAACTAGTGGAAATCTGCCTGAACAGCCCACGCCTGCGCGAGGTGGCAATCCTGCAATTCATCAACGGCGCACATTCATCAGCAGACACCATATCGGTGATAGCCAGACACCCGAAGTGGAAACTACGACCCAACCTGAAGCTTGCCATCCTGAAAAACCGCAGGACACCAGCGATCTGGTTCACCCTCTTCATGCCCCAGATGCGTACTCCCGATATCCGCAACCTGCTTGTTTCGAAACGTCTCAACCCGGCACAAAAAAAGCTCGTCCAGGACGAGCTTAATAAACGCGCTATGGGTTGAGTGTCATGATCTGACTGGCAGCTCAAACGTCAGCATCGTCCCTTTACAAGGCCGACTGGAGACATTGATACCTCTTTCGTTGACATCAACGATCAACACCAGCTTCAGCATATGATTGTTAATCTTCACGATTGACCGGTGGAATCGGCATCACTGATTTTTCACCAGAATCGGCCGTCGCCAGAGCAATAACCTTGGCCTGCCCCTCTTTTTCAACTTCGTCGATGCGACTGATAGAATGGTACGGAATCATCAAGCGCTTGACACAATCGAACTCATTTTTCAGCGCTTCCTCGTTGGGATCGACCACAATTGTCGATTTTTCCCCGAAAACGATCTCCTCAATTTCGACAAAACCGTAAATATCGCTCTGACTGACCTTGCGAGCGTAGATTTCGTAACCTTTGCCCTGGCTACTGAAAAATATTCGAAAAACTGATTTTTTCTTATTCATGGCAATAACCTTGAAAGATCTTTATCTGGCAACTATAAAACTGCTGGGGAAACCGTTAGCCTCAATGTTTAGCAGCGTTTCCGCGGCAAGGGCCATATTGTCGTAGAGACCGATACGAACCCGGTAGAATTTCCGGCCATCCACCCGGCCTTCAACAACAGCAGATGCACCGTACTGCTTTTCCAACTTGTCTGCCAGTCGATAAGCATTTTCCCTGACTGTAAAAGCTCCGACCTGGACCATGAATGGTCCGACATCATAACTGTCGAGCTGTCGGTAGACCGGAGCACTACCTGTTTTGACCTTTTCCTTAAAACCCAATGCTTCGATACGCACAGGAGCCGTTCCAGGCCCGACGACCCCAAGCTGTTTCGCGGCAGAATATGACAGGTCGACAACCCGGCTTTTAACAAAAGGCCCGCGGTCATTGACGCGAACAACAACGGACTGCCCGGTGTTCAGGTTGGTCACCTTAAGATGGACATTCATCGGCAGGGTCTTGTGTGCTGCTGTCATCGCATACATGTCATAAGTTTCACCATTACTCGTTTTTCGCCCGTGGAAATCCTTACCATACCAGCTGGCAATGCCCTCTTCATTGAACCCCGCAGCATCGGGAATCGGCTGATAATGCTGACCGTTAACTGAATAAGGTTTTTGTGTCGGTGGCAGGTTTGGCTGCGAAGGTGTATCCATAACCTTGACACGGTAGGACGGTTGCGGAGCACCGCAGGCGGCCAAAAACAGAATCATTGTGAAGAGTGCCGAATGTATAATTGGTTTCATATGCAAGCATTGATAAATGAAGCCTGGAGACAAGTCAACAGATTCACCTTAAGCTTAATATCAACCTCCATGGGCTCGCAGGAAGGTTTCTACCTCCGGCAAATCCGGAATTGCAGTACGGCCGCCCAAAGCGCGGGTTTTCAAGGCAGCACAGGCTGATGCAAAGCGAACTATCCGATTAATTCCCCAGTTTTGCAGAAGGCCATAGATATAACCACCATGAAAGACGTCGCCGCAACCGGTCGTATCGACGACATCCATATTGAACGCCTGTTGATGAAAAACAGAACCCACTGAATCCATGCTCGTGCTTCCCAATGCGCCACGCGTTATCGTAACTCCGGAGGCTCCGTGCCCGCTCAGGAACCTGATAGCCTCTTTCGGATCGTGATGACCCGTGACCTGGCGAGCGAAATCTTCACTCACGATCAGGTGATCGATCAGCGGTAGAAGGCGGTCCACGCCTGGGCGCATGGTTCCTGCATCGAGAACTGTCGTAATGTCCAGGCTGCGGGCTATCTTTGCCGCAGTAACTGCCGGCATCAGGTGTAATCCATCCAGGTGCAGCACCTTGACCTCCCGTGAAAGCAAGGTTTGGTATAAATCGGTAACATCTGGAACGACATCACCCCTATGCCAGAAAATATTGCGATGCCCATCGTCGTCAACAGCAATGAAAGCCACCTGACTGCTGCCATCAGGATCTTCTGTCAAGAAAGCACAGTCTACACCTTCTGCTATCAACCCGTCCCTTATCTGCCGGCCAAAATCGTCATTTCCCACCGCACCGACCATCGCCGCCGGAACTCCCAGACGTGCCAGGGTAACCAGGGCCGTTGCTACCGGACCTCCACCCTGCAACAGCAAAGAAGTCAGTTCCGCTTTCTTGTCCAGCCCCGGATAGCTTCCGACCTGTCCCAGGATGTCCAGAGAACACTGACCGAGACCTACAACATCTATTCGATCTGTTCGGGTCATGGCATTCCAGAATTAAAAAGGGACCGGCTCCATGAAGAGTCGTCCCTCTAGTTGAAATAGTTCACGCCACGCGCCGGGCTTTATTCTTCCACTACGGTCATCGCCCGGAACTTCTGGTAGCGTTGCTCGACCAATTCCTCGGCAGAGAGTTCCTTCAATTCGGCCAGATGAGACTTGAGACGATCCTTGACTGCGTCCGCAGCAGCCTTGTGATTGTTGTGCGCACCACCGACCGGCTCCGGGACGATATCATCGATGACCGTTCCAAGTGCATCAATATCCATGGAAGTCAGTTTGAGCGCCTCAGCAGCTTCGGGCCCGCGGGTCCCGTCACTCCATAGAATTGCTGCGCACCCCTCTGGAGAAATGACCGCGTAAACAGAATATTGCATCATGATAACCCGGTTTCCGACGGCAACCGCCAGAGCACCGCCGGAGCCGCCCTCACCGGTTACCGTGACGATGATCGGTACAGTAAGGGCTGCCATCTCGCGTAGATTTCGGGCAATCGCCTCCGCCTGACCGCGTTCTTCTGCCCCGATCCCCGGGAAAGCTCCGGGTGTATCGACAAAGGTAAAAATCGGCAACCCGAACTGTTCGGCCATCTGCATCACACGTAATGCTTTGCGATAACCTTCCGGGTTGGGCATACCAAAGTTCCGGTAAACCTTTTCCTTGGTATCACGTCCCTTCTGGTGACCAATGACGACGCAAGGCTCACCATCCAGTCGAGCGAAACCGCAGACCAGTGCTGGATCATCACGATAGTTGCGGTCGCCGTGCACTTCAAACCAGTCGGTAAAAATGTGCTTAATGTAATCAAGGGTGTATGGACGGTTCTGATGACGAGCCAGCTGGGTTCGCTGCCAACGGGTCAGGTTAGAGAATATCTCGTCACGCAACCTGTCAGCTTTTTTCTCTAACTTCTTGATATCAGATGAGAAGTCAACGCTATCTGTTGAATAATCACGAAGCTCCTTGATCTTTTGTTCAAGCTCAATAATGGGTTTTTCAAAATCCAGATAAAACTGCATATGCAGACTCCTGTGAGTTCATCGGCGACCGGTTCAAGAGGTCATGCCTATTCAAAAGTGACAACATTATAACCGAACAATTTCTCGACGTCATCCATCATTTGGTCACTGGCCTGTAGGCACAAATCTTCAGGCAATGATATCACGGTTTCACTGCGATTGGGCACGACAAGATGAATCAAGGCCTCGCAGTCGCCATGGTAACGCGTCATAATTTCCCTGAGTGAGCGCAACTGCCGCTCTTCGAGGCCGGGAGTCGTCAGACGAAAGTGGACCATCCTGGTCAATCGTTGTTGTACATCCTTGAGTGAGAGCACTTCGTTGACCAGGATCTTGCATGCATCTTCACCCACATCCAGGGTCCCCTTGACCAGCAGGGCTTCCTCGCTGTTCAGGAGATCGGCTGATTCAGTGTAGGTTTCGGGGAAAACAACCATTTCGACAAAACCGCTGAGATCCTCAAGGGTCACGAACGCCATGCGGTCGCCTTTGCGGGTATTGAGCAGTTTGATACCGGTCACGATACCACAGACACTGATCTCCTCTTTATCGGCGCGCTCTAACAGTCCAGCTGTGTCACAGGTGCTGAAGCGTTTAATGGCATCACTATGCCGCGCCAAAGGATGGCCGGTTATATAAAAACCGATCGCTTCTTTTTCATTGGCCAGCAAGACATTTTCCGGCCATTCCTCCAACTCCGGAAGCTCTCCGTACATGTGACCGCTCTGGGTAACGATCTGGTCTGTACCGAAGAGGGACTCCTGACCGGACTCCCTTTCACGCTGCACTTTCTGGCCATATTCCATGGCTTCTTCAATAGCTGCCATGAACTGCGAGCGCCTGTGCTGCAAGGAATCAAATGCACCGCACTTGACGAGTGCTTCGACAACCCGTTTGTTGACGCGACGCAAATCGACCCGTTCGCAGAAATCATGCAGTGAACTGAACGGCCCATCACCCCGCGCTTCGACGATCGCCTCCACGGCCGCACCGCCAACGCCCTTGACTGCGCCTAAGCCAAACCGGATATCTTTTTCATGTACGGTGAAATTCCGGCACGAAGCATTAATATCAGGAGGCAGGATGGCAATTCCCATATTCCGGATCTCGTTGATATTCTTAATGACCTTTTCGGTGTTCTCCATATCCTCGGTCAGTAGAGCCGCCATGAATTCAACCGGGTAATGGGCCTTCAGGTAAGCTGTTTGGTAGGCAATGTAGGCGTATGCTGCAGAGTGAGACTTGTTGAAACCGTACTCGGCAAATTTCTCCATCTGATCGAAAACAGCCTCAGCCTTTTTTGTCTCAAGCTTGTTTCCTTTGGCACCTTCGAGGAAAATCTTCTTTTGCTTGGCCATCTCCTCGGGTTTTTTCTTGCCCATGGCCCGTCGCAGCAAATCAGCCCCTCCCAGGCTGTAATTGCCAAGGACCTGGGCGATCTGCATAACCTGTTCCTGGTAGACAATAACACCGTAAGTGTCTTTGAGGATCGGCTCCAGCTGCGGAAAATCGTAACCGAACTCCTCGACACCGTGCTTGCGTTTGATGAATGAATCAACCATCCCCGAGCCAAGCGGGCCGGGGCGGTAAAGAGCGACCATGGCGATCAT